>Ga0209033_1000631_pt1 | contig 20695 bp, 21 predicted proteins | sample LauGreFa1BDMLBDN_2_FD_188218 | JGI IMG/M metagenome (GOLD analysis project Ga0209033, IMG submission 188218) | Freshwater lake microbial communities from Lake Michigan, USA - Fa13.BD.MLB.DN (SPAdes) (version 2) | ecosystem: Environmental > Aquatic > Freshwater > Lake | place: Lake Michigan, USA...
AATGGCAACAGATTACGACACACCCAGAAAAACTGATGAGGAACTTCATGAGGAGTCTCTAGAAGAACTCAAGGCCAAGCGTGTTGATGCTCAATCCGGACAAATCGATGTTGATGAAGCAGAGGCTGCAGAAAATCTTGAACTTCCAGGTGCAGATCTTTCAGGTGAAGAGCTCGCAGTGCGTGTTGTTCCAAAGCAGGTTGATGAGTTCACATGTTCACGATGCTTCTTGGTTCACCACATCACCCAGTTAGCTAAGGGTGAAGGCGCTAAAGCTGTCTGCAAAGAGTGTAATTAAGCTGTAAGAGCTTTAACTAAATCATCTGCTTTATTGCTAGTTATGAGCCAGTAAGGCGTAGGGTCTCTTGGATCTGAAATCTTTACTGTCAGCCCTTTACTGGACCAAAAACGAATCGCTAAGTATGCAGATGGATCAGCATCTCGTGTTCTGATGGATTTCATTTCAATCGGTGTCAAAGCGATCACATCGCCAATAAAGGCGTGTTCGATTCGAGCAGCGCCAACTCGCAACTCGTTTTCATCAACCTCAATGGTTAATGAGGTTTTAAAGTACATAACAACTACCCAGATACTCAGTATGCCTAAACTCACAAGAGCTGGCGTATTTCCGAGGGCGGCCCAAATCGACATCACTAAAGAGAGAATCAAAAAGTACACAAAGGCGATGAGCCACAGTGGTGCACGTATCACTTCTTTGTATCTCACACCTTTTTCTGGCATGGGATTACCGTATCGGATATCGAAGGAGTAAAGTTGAGGTATGGCACGTATTCCAAGTACGACCGCACCTGAGGGGGCACCGATTCCGCAGCGCCATCCTTTAGCTCCAGTTGCCGGAAGCAAAATCCCATCTCATTTCGGCCACTGCTTTGGCTGTGGCGATCTACATCCAACAGGTTTGCACTTAGTTGCTTATGCAGGTGCTGGTCTCGAAATAACCGCTGAGTTCACCGTTACTGAAAATCATCAAGGTGCACCAGGTCTGGCGCACGGGGGACTTTTATCTCTAGCATTTGATGAAGCGCTAGGAAAGTTGATGTGGTTACTTCGCGCACCTGCTGTTACTGGACGTTTAGAAACTGATTTCATTAAACCAGTTCCGATGGGATCAACTCTGCACATCACCGCAGAGATAACTGGGCAAGTCAATCGCAAGGTTTACACATCTGCCGTTGGCCGACTGAACTCACCTGATGGAGAAATCGCGGTAAAGGCTGCAGCACTTTATATTGTTGTTCCTATGGATCACTTTATGAACAACGCTCCTAAGGAGTATTTAGAGCAGATCGCAAAATCTCCAGAGCTCATGGCCTTTGTAGATCCAACCTTTGAGGTTAATCCGTAGGTATGAAAAATCTTCAGGTACTAATCACTCGTCTCGATGAATCGATTCCACTTCCGAGCTATGCAAAGGGTGGCGATGCAGGTGCCGATATCGTTTCTCGCATAGATATCACCTTAAAGCCAGGGGAGAGAGCTCTCGTTCCAACTGGGATTTCAATTGCATTGCCAGATGGTTACGCAGCCTTTGTACATCCTCGCTCTGGTTTAGCGATTAAACATGGCGTAACTATGGTGAACGCACCAGGAACAGTAGATGCAGGATTTAGAGGCGAGCTTCAATGCATCATGATCAATCATGATCCACACGAGTCAATCACCTTTAAAAAAGGGGATCGAATTGCACAGCTTGTTATTCAGAAGGTTGAGCGAGCAGAGTTTGTTGAAGTAAAGGATTTGCCAGGTTCTGGTCGCGGTACGGGTGGTTTTGGATCGACGGGACGTTCATGAGTCAACATAACGAGGATCGTGACAAGGTAGTTAACGCTTTAGGTGGAAAAAAGGGTCTTATTGATTCCGGAGTTCCCTCAATCATTTTTCTGGTTGTCTTCAACATTTCGAAAGAGGTCAACACAGCCATTATGTCGGCTTTAGCTCTTTCCTTAATTCTTGCAATTTTTAGATTGATCAAGAAGGACACCATTCAGCACTCTGTTTCTGGAGTAATTGGTGTTTTGATTTGTGCTTACTTTGCCAATAAGAGTGGAAATGCATCTGATTTCTATATTCCAAAGTTACTAACAAATCTTGGTTACGGAACGGTTTACCTGATTGCAAATTTGGTGGGCTGGCCAATTTTAGGTGTCGTATTAGGACCACTGCTCGGTGAAAACTTTACTTGGCGCAATAATCCTGCTCGTAAGCGAATGTATGTTAAAGCTAGCTGGATTTGGGTTGCGATGTTCTTTTCTCGTATCGCTGTTCAGTATCCGATTTACAAGAGTGGCAATGTGAATCTGCTTGGAACTGTGAACTTAGCGATGGGATACCCGTTGTTTTTCGCCGCAGCGTATGGAACTTGGCTAGTGATTAAATCCGGTCCACCGGCTGTGAAAGTAGCTGATTAAGAGATAAAGCAGGATTTAATCAGCGCTTCAGCATCAGCGGATGCAACAAAGAGAAGTTCATCGCCAGCAGCAAATACATCATGAGCCTTGGCTGTAATAACTCTTCCATCTCGAACAATTGCAGCTAATGCCGCGTTTTCAGGAAGTTCAATCTCTTCAACAGTCTTACCAATACATGCAGAGCCATCTGGAAGGGTAAGTTCTACAAGATTTGCTTGACCCTTTCTGAATGAGAAGAGACGCACAACATCGCCAACGCTTACCGCTTCTTCAACAAGTGCGGCGATGATTCGTGGAGTTGATACCGCAACATCTACACCCCATGAAGAGTCAAACAACCATTCATTCTTTGGATGATTGATACGTGCAACAACACGTGGAACGCCGTATTCAGTCTTTCCTAGAAGTGAGGTAACAAGATTTGCCTTGTCATCACCGGTTGCAGCAACTAAAACCTGGCAGTTATTCAGATGAGCGTTATCAAGTGAGGTAATTTCACACGCATCGGCCATCAACCATTCGGCATCAGGAACACTTTCAAGCTTGAGCGCTTTTGGATCCTTATCAATTAATAGAACTTGATGGCCATTGTCCAAGAGTTCGCGTGCGATAGCTCTTCCCACATTTCCTGCACCTGCGATTGCAATTCTCATGCACGTTCACCTTCCGGGGTACTTGCAAGGATTTCTTCAGTGCGTGCCAAATCGGTGTCAGAGACCATTACATGGACTAAATCACCTTGCTGCAAAACGGTGTGCTCATCGGGGATCAGTCCTTCTCCGAGACGAGTAACAAATGCAACTCGTGCAGGAGTTAAATCATCGATCAAAAGAATAGGGCGGCCGTACCAATCCTGGTGCGGATGGATTTCGCACAACTGAACCATTCCTGTCGCATCTCTCCATTCAGAGCGAGAGCCTTCAGGAACTAGGCGCCGCAGGATTTGATCAGTTGCCCATAAAACCGTTGCAACTGTTGGAATACCTAAGCGCTGGTAAATCTCGGCACGGCCTGGATCATAAATTCGGGCGACAACATTTTGTACGCCATATGTTTCGCGAGCAACACGTGCCGCCAAGATATTTGAGTTATCGCCATTACTGACAGCTGCAAATGCATCTGCTTCTTGGATGCCAGCCTCAAGAAGAGTGTCACGATCAAAGCCGACACCTGTAACTGTACGTCCCTTGAAGTTAGGACCTAAGCGACGAAATGCTTCGCGGGCCTGATCAATGACGGAAACTGTGTGTCCTGCGGCTTCGAGCTCTGTGGCCAGTGATGATCCAACTCGACCGCAACCCATGATGACTACGTGCACAGGATGTAACTTACACCCATAAACTTCCTTCCATGGCATCAAACAAGAGTTCGGCCCTAAAAATCGGTGATTTGATCGAACTCACTATTGAAAAGGTGGCACACGGCGGACATTTCATCGCCCGTCACGACGGGGCTGTAATTTTCGTTCGGCATGCAATTCCGGGTGAAAAGTGCACCATTGAAATTACAAGCACCGGTTCATCCTTTAATCGCGCCGATGTCGTGGCGGTAACTGAGCCTTCTGAATTCAGAGTCGAGCCTCCATGTAGATATTCACATCGCATGGGCTGTGGTGGCTGCGATTTTCAACATATCACCGCCGCGCATCAACGAACGCTGAAGTCACATGTCATCACAGAGCAGTTCTCAAGAATTGCCAAAAAGGAAATAAGTGTTGAGGTTGAAGAAGTTGGCCAATCTCTAGGCTGGAGAACTCGGGCTATTGCCACAACCAATCGCAACGGAAAGTTAGGTTTCTATAAATCACGATCCCACTCCATTGCACCGGTAGATAACTGTTTGATCTGCGTCGACGGAATGAATTTCTCGGAGATTTCATCTCGAGAGCTCAAGGGAGATGTTCGCGTCGAGATTAGTGCTTCTACCACTGGAGAAAGAAGTATTGCTTTGGCCCCAACACGTGGTGAAGAAAAAGCCAGACTTACCGAAGGTCCAGCGGTTTTGCATGAGGTTGTTGCTGGAAGAACCCTGGAAGTAAGCCACGAATCATTTTGGCAAAGTCACATCAAAGCTCCCGAGGTTTTAACCGCAGCCGTTCTTGATTTTGCACAATTGCAGCCGGGGGAGCATGTATTAGATCTCTACGGTGGCGTTGGTCTCTTTACCGCCGCCATCATTGATCTTGTCGGCGTTAGTGGTCATGTCGATTTGATTGAAGGAAGCAAGGTAGCAACGGAGGATGCACGTAGGAATTTCTCGGCATTGAAGAATGTAACTATTGCAACTGGTGATGTTGCCAAACTTCTGCCACGAGTATCTGCTGCAGATGTTGTCGTACTTGATCCGCCACGTGAAGGTGCGGGTAAGGATGTCATTTCGTTAATAACTGCATTAAATCCTCGAGCAATTGTGTATGTGGCATGCGATCCAGCTGCCCTGGCCAGAGATACCGCCTATCTTGAAGATCACAGTTATTCACTCGCCTCTTTACGTGCTTTTGATCTCTTTCCAATGACACATCACATCGAATGTGTTGCTCTCTACGAGCGTGCTGAGGTATCTTGAGCGCTGGTCAAGCGCATCGACGAAAGGCAGATAATGAGTAAAAACTCTTTCAACGCAAAGAAGAATCTAGAAGTTGCGGGTAAGAGTTTCGAGATATTTGATATCTCGCAGATCGATGGCGCAGCTAACCTTCCTTACAGCTTGAAGGTACTGCTGGAAAACCTATTGCGCACCGAAGATGGCGCAAACATCACCGCTGACCACATTAAGGCTCTTGCTGGGTGGGACCCATCAATTGAGCCAGATACAGAGATTCAATTTACGCCCGCTCGTGTGATCATGCAGGATTTCACCGGAGTTCCATGTGTTGTAGATCTTGCAACGATGCGCGAAGCGATCGTAGATCTTGGGGGAGATCCTTCAAAGGTAAACCCACTTGCACCAGCTGAACTTGTCATCGACCACTCAGTCATCGCAGATAAGTTTGGAACCAAGGATTCATTTGAGCAGAACACAGATATTGAATACGAGCGCAATCAAGAGCGCTACCGTTTCTTGCGTTGGGGTCAGACCGCATTTGATGAGTTCAAGGTTGTTCCACCTGGAACAGGAATTGTTCACCAAGTAAATATTGAATACCTGGCTCGCGTTGTCATGACACGAACTGTTGAAGGAACGTTGCGTGCCTACCCAGATACAGTTGTAGGAACAGATTCACACACAACAATGGTCAACGGACTCGGAGTCCTTGGCTGGGGTGTGGGCGGTATTGAGGCCGAGGCTGCGCTACTTGGACAGCCTGTCTCGATGTTGATTCCACGTGTTGTTGGATTCAAGTTAACCGGTGAGCTTCCATTAGGAACAACCGCTACCGATATGGCACTCACCATCACGGAGATTCTGCGCAAGGTCGGCGTTGTAGGTAAGTTTGTTGAGTTCTTCGGCCCAGGAGTTACCTCTGTACCAATGGCTAACCGAACAACAATCGGAAACATGAGCCCCGAGTACGGCTCAACATGTGCGATCTTCCCAATCGATGAAGAGACTCTTCGCTACCTGCGCCTAACTGGTCGCACAGATGATCAAGTTGCATTGGTTGAAAAGTACGCAAAGGCTCAAGGAATGTGGCATGACCCATCTGTGGAGCCACGTTTCTCACAAGTTGTAGAGCTAGATCTTTCAACTGTAGTTCCATCTATTTCGGGACCAAAGCGCCCACAGGATCGCATTTCATTGAGCGATTCAAAGAGCGCATTTGAAAAAATTCTTCCAACCTACTTTGGAGAAAAGACTCAAAAAAGTGAGGTTGCAGCTGGTTCAACCCGTGTTAAAAACGGTGATGTGGTGATCGCTTCAATTACATCATGTACAAACACCTCAAACCCATCTGTCATGATCGGTGCAGCCTTGCTTGCTAAAAAGGCGGTTGAAAAGGGTCTGAAATCAAAGCCTTGGGTAAAGACAACGCTGGCACCAGGATCAAAGGTTGTTACCGATTATTACGATCGCGCAGATCTAACTAAGTACATGGAAGCGCTGGGCTTTAACCTCGTTGGTTATGGTTGCGTTACATGTATCGGTAACTCAGGCCCACTTCCTATTGAGATTAGCAAAGCGGTCAATGAGGCAGATCTTGCTGTTACCGCGGTTCTTTCTGGAAACCGTAACTTTGAGGGACGCATTAGCCCAGATGTGAAGATGAATTACCTTGCTTCACCACCGCTCGTTGTTGCATATGCAATTGCGGGCACGATGGATCATGATTTTGAAACAGATTCACTCGGAAAGGACACATCTGGAAATGATGTGTACCTCAAGGACATCTGGCCATCACCTCAAGAGATTCAAGCTGTTATCGATTCATCAATCTCATCTGAGATGTTTACAAAGGATTATGCAACGGTTTTTGAGGGTGATCATCGCTGGAAGTCCCTTGCTACCCCAACGGGCAAGGTCTTTGAATGGGATGCCAAATCTACCTACGTTCGTAAGCCGCCTTACTTTGAAGGAATGCCTAAGAACCCAACCCCTGTTACAGATATTTCAGGTGCACGCGTCTTGGCCGTTCTTGGTGATTCAGTTACAACTGACCACATCTCTCCAGCTGGAAATATCAAAGCAGATTCACCAGCAGGTAAGTACTTAGCTGAGCATGGTATTGAAAGAGCAGATTTCAACTCATATGGATCTCGTCGTGGAAATCACGAGGTAATGATTCGTGGAACATTTGCAAATATCCGCTTGAAGAATATGTTGCTCAATGGTGTTGAGGGTGGATTTACCCGAAACTTCCTGGCCAATGGTGATCAAACAACTATTTATGATGCATCAGTTGCATACCAAGCAGCTGGAGTTCCACTAGTTATTCTTGCTGGTAAAGAGTACGGATCAGGATCTTCACGTGACTGGGCCGCTAAGGGAACTGCACTACTTGGAGTTCGAGCAGTAATCGCAGAAAGCTTTGAACGTATTCACCGCTCTAACTTAATTGGAATGGGTGTACTCCCATTGCAGTTCAAGGATGGTCAAACCGCTGCATCACTGGGTCTAGATGGAACAGAGGTTTTCTCCATCACCGGAATCACTGCGCTCAACAATGGAGGAGTTCCAAAGGAGCTCACCGTTACAGCCGGGAACACAACATTTACTGCAAAGGTTCGCATCGATACACCAGGCGAAGCTGATTACTACCGCCATGGTGGAATCATGCAGTACGTACTGCGTTCACTTCTGTAAGAGTTTTAACTCTTAAGCAGGAAGGGAGGCAACTCCCTTTTCATGGAAACGCTTGCCGGTTACTGATTCGCTAATTCCTTCGCGATCCAAGTACGGCAGGATTCCACCCAAGTGCATCGGCCATCCAGCGCCCATCAACATACACAGATCAATCTCTGCCGCTGTTGTTACAACGCCTTCATCCAACATCATGCGAGCTTCTTCCGCTAGCGCCTTTAGTGCACGTGCACGTACCTGTTCTGCAGTTGATGGAGTTGAACCCTTCTCAATGAGAGCAAGAGCTGCAGGGTTTGCACCAACTGAGCCATCCTCGCCCTTGATGTAGAAGTTACGAACACCCTCTTTAACCATGCGCTGCATAGTTGGAGAGATTCGGTAACGGGGTCCGAGGTTGTTGTGCAATGTCTCTGACACATGCAGCGCAACACCCGGACCTACAAGATCCAACAACTGGAATGGAGACATCGGGAAGCCGATCTCCATCATCGCTGCATCAGCAACGGCTGGAGATGTTCCTTCATCAACCGCATCGGTAACCTCACCCATGAAACGTGTGAGCAAACGATTGACCACAAATCCCGGTGCATCCTTACAAATAATCATGGTTTTTTTAAGCTCTTTACCAACTGCAATTGCAGTAGCAGTTGTCGCATCATCTGTTGTTGATGTGCGTGCAACCTCTAGCAACGGCATAACCGCAACTGGATTAAAGAAGTGGAAGCCAACTACGCGCTCTGGATTCTTCAACCCTTCAGTCATGCGTTCAACCGATAGGGAAGAGGTGTTTGTTGCCAAAACACATTCAGCAGAAACAATGTTTTCAAGCTTCTTAAATAGCTCTTGCTTAAGAGAAAGCTCCTCAAAGATCGCTTCAATGACAAAGTCACATCCGGCAAACACTGATTGATCTGCAGAGCCAGAAACTAGCAGTGATAAACGTCCAGCAGATTCTGGACTCATTCTCTTCTTCTCAACTAGCTTTGCGAGCTCATTGCGTACCCACGCAACACCCTTATCAGCGCGGGCTTGATCAATATCTGTCATTACGACAGGACACTTAAGGTTGCGCACCATGAGCAGCGCTAACTGTGATGCCATCAATCCCGCACCAACAACACCAACCTTGGTTACCTTACGAGCAAGAGCGGGCTTTGGTGCACCCTCTACCTTCTTGCGCTTCTTCTGAATCAAATTAAATGCATACAGAGAAGCACGTAGGGGATCGGACATTGTTAAATCAGCAAGTACCTGATCCTCGGCATCAAAACCTTCACCTAATGTGTTTGTTCGAGCCGCTGCAATAAGTTCAAGCGCCTTTGTAGGAGATGCGATCTGTGCACCGCCGTACTTCTTGAGGGCGGCCGCCTTTCCAGTTGCTAGAGCACTGTCCCACGCAGGATCGTTGCTGTAATCAGCGCGTTCGACCTTTGTAGTTCCATTCAAAACATTGACGGCAAAGCCAATTGAGCGCTCTAGGAAATCTGCTGGCTCAAACATCGCATCGACAACACCAAGTTTCAAAGCATCTTTTGCCTTCATCATTGTGTTGTTGTTCAAAGCGTTGAGCATGATTACCTGAACTGCGCGCTCCGGCCCGATCAACTTCGGCAGGATTGTCGCCCCGCCCCAGCCCGGAACTAGACCAAGGAATACCTCAGGAAGTGCGGTAAATGCAGTCGATGCAACTGTGCGGTAGTGACAGTGAAGTCCAACTTCAAGTCCACCACCGAGTGCAAGACCGTTGATAAAGGCAAAGGTAGGAATTGCACTTTCACCTAGACGGCGAAATACATCATGACCTAGCTTTCCAATCGCTAATGATTGACTGCGCTCACTTAAGAATGAGAGCGCTGAAAGATCGGCACCGGCTGCAAAAATAAATGGCTTACCTGTAATTGCAATCGCTGCAGGCTTGCGAGCGATCGCATCTGTAATCGCAGCATCCAGCGCCTTTACAGATTGTGGACCAAAGGTGTTGGGACGGTTGTGGTCATGGCCATTATCCAAAGTAATTAACGCCATCGATCCTTTGCCACCAAAGGCGGCAAGATCAATATCTCGAACTAAAGCGTTGGTGACAACCTCTTCAGGTGCACCAGCTGGAAGAGTGATATCTGCGCTCATAATTACTTTGCTCCCTTGAAGTGTGGGTTTTCCCAGATAACAGTTCCGCCCATGCCTAAACCGATACACATTGTTGTAACTCCATAACGTACCTCTGGATGTGTTTCAAAGGTGCGAGCAAGATTGAGCATTAAACGAACACCTGATGATGCAAGTGGGTGACCGACAGCGATTGCACCACCATATGGATTTACACGAGGATCATCATCTGCAATTCCAAAGTGATCTAAAAAGGCGATTACTTGAACAGCAAAGGCCTCATTGATCTCAAAGGCACCAATATCTTCAATACCTAAACCTGCTTGCTTAAGCGCCTTAATTGTTGATGGCACCGGTCCATATCCCATAATCTCTGGCTCAACACCAGCAAATGCAAAGGTAACCATCTTTGCCTTAATTGTTAATCCAAGTTCAATCGCCTTTTCTTCGCTAGCAAGTAGTGCGGCTGTTGCACCATCATTGAGACCAGATGAGTTTCCTGGTGTCACACGACCTGCTGGACGAAATGGAGTCTTGAGTCCTGCAAGACCCTCCATCGTTGTCTGTGGGCGAGGTGCTTCATCAGCTGTTGCAACTGTCCAACCAAGCTCTGCACTGCGTGCTGCAGTTGGAATCAAATCTCTTTGAATCTTTCCATCGGCGTACGCCTGCGCAGTTTTAAGTTGCGAGTTCATCGCGTAACGATCTGCGCGCTCCTTAGTCAACTGTGGAAAGCGATCATGCAAGCGCTCTGCCGTTGCTCCCATTGCAAGTGCATCCTGTTCAACGATGCGCTCTGCTAAGTACCGTGGATTTGGATCCATACCTTCGCCCATTGGATGGTTGCCCATGTGTTCAACACCGCCGGCAATAGCGATCTCATTTGCTCCCATTGCAATCGCACCTGCAATAGTTGTGACAGCGGTTAACGCACCTGCGCACCAACGATCAATTGAGTATCCAGGAACTGTGTTAGGTAAACCAGATAACAAAGCTGCGCTGCGACCAATATTCATTCCCTGATCGCCAGTTTGTGTTGCAGCAGCGATCGCTACATCTTCAATGGAGGCGGGATCGATCTTTGGATTTCGTTCCAAGAGGCCACGAATTGCGCGGACCATCAAATCATCTGCGCGAGTTCCGGCGTACATGCCGCCGGCCTTTCCAAATGGGGTACGAACAGCATCAACGAGAACTACGGTGCGAGACATGGTTCATCCTTTGTTAGGTATGAGCCAAATGTTACTCGCCAGTAAGGGTTTGTAACAGTACCTACTTACGCTTTTGCTGTGACCTTTGGCTTAGCAAGGTAAGGGACCAAAACCGCACCTAGGTAGAGAACCCAGACACCAAGTTGTAGCCATGAGGTTGTTGTATCAAAGCCAATGGTTCCTGACAGTGAGGCACCGAGGATTGAATCCTTGGCGATAAATGAGGTCACATCCCAGACAAAGGCATCAGGACCTGGAAGGTAACCCAGCTCCTGGAACTCGTGGACACCGTAGGACAAAACTCCCGCCGCAACGATGATCAATGCAACACCCGAGTACTGGAAAAACTTTGAAAGGTTCAGCTTGATAGCGCTCTTGTAAATCAAGAAACCAAGGGTGATAGAGACCGCAAAGCCCAACACAAGGCCGGCGGTAGGGCTAGCAATATCTTGAACTGTTTGGAAGTTTGTATACACAAATAATGAGGTTTCTAGACCTTCACGGATAACTGCGAAGAAGGCCGCCGCCGCAATTGCGATTGGACCAACTGTTGCTGCTGCCTCCACCTTGCCCTCAAGTTCACCCTTCAAGTGACGAGCTGTGCGCTTCATCCAGAAAACCATCCATGTCACCAATGCGACAGCTATGAATGAGGTAACACCGGCAAATAGCTCCTCGCCGCGCTCGCTCAAAGAGACAGAGGTCAGGGTTAGGAATGCACCTAATGCGATGCTGGCAACCACAGCGATGGCGACACCGCTCCATAGTGGTTTTAAATACCCGTGGCGCTTTGTCTTAACGATGTAGGCGACGAGAATTCCAACAATCAACGAGGCCTCAAGGCCCTCGCGCAAGGCGATAATGAAGGTACTTAGCATGGGAGAAAATCTAGAGGGTGATAGGGAATTACGCAACTCTTATGTTGCGTAATTCAGCCCTCTTCTGGGGTGTTTTCTGCCACTTCAACGGGCAGGGGTTCACGCTCAAGTAGGGCGGCTGCAAGGGCAGGTGCCACCAGATCGATCTGCCATTGGCGGGCCCCGAGCTCTGACAGTCCCTTTTCAACCTCTGGAATCGACAAGGTTGTCGTTGCTCCGACCGGAGGCTTCCAACATATGCGTCGAACATGTTCAGGGGTAATCAAATTCTCAACTGGAATCTGATTTTCTTGAGCGATTAATTCAATCGCAGCACGTGCATGTGAAAGCGGTGCGTACTTATCCGGAAATTTATCTCGCCACAATTTTATAGGTGGCAAGGTGTCAGCGTTTGTTCGCATTGCTGGCCATTGTTCCTCGGGCGTTGAAACCGCTGCCGCAATTGAGTCTAACCACAGCTGAAGATTTTCCATCCAACGCGCACGAAGTCCTAGCGGACGTAAAGTTTTTTCAAAATCTTTCTTGTTTGTTGGTACCGCGATTGCAAGTTCTACGATTGCAGAATCATTGAGTAATTTTCCTGGTGCAATATCTTGTCGTGCTGCAACTTCATCACGTGCAACCCATAATGATTTTATGACCGCTAGTTGGTCACGTCTCTTTATCTTATGCATCCCCGAAGTTCTGCGCCACGGATCTACACGAGGCGGTGGTGGGGGAGCCTTCAAAATGGATGCAAACTCTTCTAGCGCCCAGGGCAACTTTTTTGCATCTTCCAATATGGAATACATGCGATCGCGAAGTTCGACTAGTAATTCAACATCCAAGGCTGCATAAGTAAGCCACTCTTGTGGCAAGGGACGGGCCGACCAATCGGCAGCGCTGTGTTCCTTTGCAAGTAAGACTCCCATTAATGATTCAAGTAATGGACCTAGACCAACCCGGGGTAAACCAGCGATTCTGCCTGCTAATTCAGTGTCAAAGAGGTTGATCGGATTAATCCCAAGTTCACGCAGGCAGGGTAAATCTTGGGTGCTGGCGTGAAGGATTACTTCATCGGTGTTAAGTAATGCATTGAGATCAGCAAACAATTGATGTCCAGGGCCAAATGGAATTGGATCAATTAAATGTAGCCCACCATCTTTTCGTTTTATCTGAATCAAATACGCCCTGGCGCTATATCGAAAACCCGATGCACGTTCGGCATCAACAGCAAAGGGACCTGAGCCTTGAGTCAAGGCGGCAAGTGCCTCTTTAAAGGCGGTTTCAGTATCGATTACTTGCGGTGTTCCAGTTGCTGGTTGCAGCAAAGGAGTAGCAACTATCTCTTCACTCATTTCTAACGCCTGCGCGCAGAAGAGATTGCCGAGACGCCTTCTGGAACTGGAGGCAATCCTGCAACTTCAGAAATCAAATTACACCAACTTAAAATATGGTTGATGATCTCTTTGGGATCTTCTACAACAGGTGTCCACGATGCTCGAATCTCGATTTCAGTTTCATTGTTGCGAGGTGAAAGTTTTCCAAAGGATGCACTTGTTACACGAGTAACTGTTCCACTTGGTGAGTTGTAGGTGCAGCCGTTTACTTCGAGAGATTCAAGAAACCAGCTCCAGCCAACCTCTGGAAGTAGTGGATCCTCCTGCATGATTGGATCAATATCTGCGCTTACAAAGGTGACACAACGAAACTCGCCATCCCAGGTCGCCTGGCCACCTGGCTCATGCAAAAGTACAAAGCGACCATTAGCAACCTCATCCTCTTGCTCACCAACTAAACCATTAGAAACATCGGCTGAAAATGCAAAGGCAAAGGTCGCAAGTTTTTGAGGAGCGGGAACTTCGGTAAGGGTTAGTTCGGCTCTTGGTGTCACTGTGCGAAGGTGATCAATTAAACGCTCAAAACCATTCGCATCCACATGCCTAGGATAAAGATGAGTACCACCATTTCTTGGGAGGCGGGGCTGTAGCCTTGCTCCTATGGCATCACTGTTGGCACTTATCTCAAGTGCAATGTGGGGAACGGCAGATTACTTCGCCGGTCGAATGAGTAAGCAACGTCATCCATTTGCAGTTCTTGGTTTCTCGCAGATCTTCGGTCTGATAACTGGAGTATTAATTGTTCTTGTATCGGGTGATTGGCATGGACAGGCGCTTGGCTTTGACGGATATCTCTTGTACGGAGCCCTCGCAGGTTTATTTGGCTACATCGGTTTAGCCTGTTTATATGAAGGTTTATCAACGGGACGCATGGGAGTTGTTTCGCCAATTAGCTCTATGAGCGCTGTAATTCCAGTTGCATATGCATTGATTACCGGTGACACATTAACCGCCATCACCTCAATCGGAGTTGTAATTGCACTAGTCGGTGTCTTTTGTGCAAGCGGTCCCGAACTTTCCAATGGTCTGCCATTAAAGCCATTGTTATTGGCCTTAGGCGCAGCAGCTGGTTTTGGATTGGCTCTAACCTTTATCTCAATTGGTTCGCAGGAAAGTGCTTTGATGACAATGGTTTCAATGCGTGGAGCAACCTTCTTTGTGACGATTGCACTAGCCATGAGATTTAAGACGACGGGCGGGTTTTCAAAAAAGGATATGCCGCTTTTGATCTTTATTGGTGCCGCCGACTTTATTGCAAATCTCTTGTTGGGGGTAGCAACTACTAAGGGCTTAGTCTCCGTCGCCATGGTTTTTGGATCCTTGTATCCAATAGCAACCGCACTTCTGGCCTTTAAGTTTCTTAATGAAAGATTACATAAGGTTCAATACGTTGGAATTGCTTTAGCGGTAACGGGTGTATCAATAATCTCAGCTTTTTAAATGCGTGCTGAGTAAAAGACCGTTCCAGATTCCTCTCGCTTTTCAACTGTAGAAAAATGTGACAAGAGTTGCTGAATATCTATCCTGTCCTCGCCACCTGTAGCGGGCGTGACGCTGAGTTCTAACTGATCAATCAATGAATGCGCGATTAACTCATTAATCATTGATACTCCGCCCTCAATCAAAATCTTCTCGCCAAACAAGGTGCGGGCCTTTTCAATTGCGCTAACAGGGGAGCAGTTCCAGAAAAGTGCTAAGTGATTTCCCTGCACTGGATTTACTAAAGAGCGAGAGATGACAACGAGGGGAACCGGGGTCCGGTTATATGGCTCGTGACGGGCGGTATTGCCGCCCACGATGATGACATCTACCTCGCGGCGTCGTTGTAAGAAGGCTTTGCGATCTTCCGGTGAGCTCACTCCAGCTGATCGGCTCTCCTTGGAGGTTGAACCATCGCTGCCAACTACCAATGTTGCAACGACGCTCACACCTCTAAGTATTGCTTAGAGGTGTGAATTCTTGTCAGTGACGCTCTGTACATTTGAGAACATGATCATTGATTGCTCAACATGCACCATGGCCGCTATCGCATGTAATACATGTGTGGTCTCCTTTTTCCTCGATAACACCTCACAGATCAGCGATGAAACCGTTGATGCACTCTCTGTGTTGGCTGAGAGTGGATTAACACCTCCGCTTCAATTCAACGCTCGCGGAGCGTGAGACGGGGCAAATTCACAGCCGAATTAGCCTCATTGAGGTTGAGCGGTGGGTATAGGCGCGGTTAGCCTTGCCCTTATGTCATTGTGGATGCGCATCCTTACCGCCATTGCGGTAGTTGCCGGGGTATTAGCACCCGTTGCAGCCTCTGGTGCACAGACCTTGGCGCAGGTTCAAGCCAAGGTTCGTCAGTTAGAAGAGGATGCAACCGCTGCAGCGGAAGGTGCCCAAGAGGCAAAGGTGAAGTTAGCCGCCCTTACAAAGACCCTCAATGGAATCAAGGCAAAGGCGCAGATTCAAGGTCAAACAGTCTCAACACTTCAAAAATCTTTAGGAAGTATCGCCGTTGAGCAGTACAAATCCGGCGGCTTTGGTCAAAGCTTTGAACTTCTCTTCTCTGCAGATCCATCGTTGTACTTATCATCTGCTGGCGCATTAGATGCGATTACCCGACGTAAATCCGCCCAACTGCGAAAGTTTGAAACAGCCCAGCAACGATTAAATGCAACCACCTTGACGGTCAATGACAAGATGGCGTTGGTAGCGGCGGCGCAAAAGAAGTTGACGGCGCAATCAGAGCTTGCACAGAAAAAATTGGCAGAGGCTGAAAAACTTTTATCAAAGTTAACAAAGGCAGAGCGTGAACGTTTGGCCCGTTTGGCGGAGGAAGAGGAGAACGCTGATCAAGCCTCCTCACTCAAAGCTGCGCAAAGTGCAAGCGGGGTTTCAGGTCGTGCCGGAACTGCGCTTAAGTATGCGCTGAAACAGATCGGTGATCGTTATGTATTCGGTGCTGCGGGAATGGTTACCTGGGATTGTTCAGGTCTAACGATGCGCGCCTTTCAAGCAGCTGGTGTTTCCCTACCGCACTCATCGGCAGCACAATCTCGACTAGGTAAAAAGGTTTCTCTTAACGCCTTAAAGCCAGGAGATCTTTTGTTCTTTGGTCGCCCGGTATCCCACGTAGGAATTTACTTAGGTGGCGGAAAAATGGTGCATGCTCCGCGATCTGGTTCTCGTGTCAAAGTTGCGACAAGTGGTTCATTGGGAAGAAAGCCGTTGGTAGGAGCTCGACGTTTCTAGTCCAGTTCTCTTTGTAACTAATGACTTTGGTCCACGTGCCGGTGGAATTGAAACCTTTGTTATTGGTTTAATCGAACGCAGGCCTTTTGGTTCAACAATTGTGTATACATCATCACAAGAAGACTCAGCTGATTATGACGCTCAATGGTTGCGCAAATATGGTGTTGTTGTCATTCGCGATCGCGCAAAGATTTTGCTTCCAACACCACGAGTTGCCTTCAACCTTGCACGAATCATCAAAGAGCGCGATATCAAGGTCGCAGCCTTTGGCGCAGCAGCCCCTTTAGGTCTGTTGTCAGCCTCCCTGAAGCGTGCGGGAGTTAATAAAACCATTGCCCTTACCCATGGACATGAGGTGTGGTGGGCGAAGGTATTTCCATTTACTGTCGCGATACGCCGCATTGGTTCTACCGTTGACACCCTTACATACTTAGGTGAGTTCACTCAACATGCGATTTCACAATCTTTAAGCGGTTCAGCAGGCAAAGCGATGGTAAAGATCGCACCCGGTATCGATGTCGATCACTTTATCCCTGTTGATTCAACAGATTTAAGAAAAGAGCTTAACCTCGAGGGTAAAAAGGTGATCGTCTCAGTTGGACGTTTAGTTCACCGAAAGGGTCAAGATCATTTAATTGAGTCGATGCCGCAAATCCTTAAGAGCGTTCCAAATGCTCACTTGTTGATGGTCGGTAAAGGACCTTACTTGGAACACCTTGCCAAATTAGTTGCGCTCAATAAGCTAGAAAACCATGTTTCCTTCATTGGCAGAATTCAATACGCAGAACTTCCACGATTCATTTGCGCAGGAGATATCTTTGCGATGCCATCACGTTCGCGTCTTGCAGGTCTTGAAGTTGAAGGATTAGGAATCGTGTACCTGGAGGCAAGTAGTTGCGGCTTACCTGTAATTGCAGGTTCATCTGGGGGAGCTCCCGATGCAGTTATCGATGGGGTTACTGGATTTGTTGTAGATGGCACAGACAATCAGCAGATTGCTAAGGCTGCGATTGAACTTCTCAATAATCCAGAAAAAGCTAAAGCTATGGGAATGGCGGGACGCCAATGGATCATTGACAACTGGCGCTGGGAAATTTGGTCAGCTCGATTTAATGAACTGTTAAGGCAATAATCCTTTTTCTCTAGCTACCTTTATCGCCATAGTTCTATTGGTGGATTCAAGCTTTCTTAAAATCGAAGAGATATGAGTTTTTACCGTCGAAACACTTATATACAAGGTTGATGAAATCTCTAGGTTGCTGGCTCCTCTTGCCAGTAAGTGCAGCAGATCAATTTCGCGTGGAGTTAGTTCTACCAAGCCCATCTCTGCAATGGTTAGCGAGCTGGTAAAGGAACCAGGATTAGCTACTGCAAAATTAAGTGTCGAGACAATCTCATCTATGGGCCGACTCTTTGAAATATATGCATTTGCTCCAGCGCTTCGTGCAAGGTGGGCAAACAAGGATGGCTCATTAAGGGAAAGGACAATGATCGCCACAGTGGCGCTGATCTTCCTGATCCACTGAACTAACTCCAACCCCGATCCATCGGGCAGATTAATGTCAACGATCATCGCTTCAGGATTAAATGCAGCAACTTTGGAGCGAGACTCTTTAATAGTTGCTGCTGTTTCTATGGATGTGTACCCATGAGTCTTGAGTGAGGTAACAAGACCCTGTCGAACAACATCATGATCATCTACTACTAAGAGTCGGGTCATCACCTATCCAATGGGATCGTTACTCCAATCTTGGTGCCCTGTGAATTGGAATCAATACTGATTTCCCCATTGAGTTTTTCAACTCGCTCTTGTATGCCGCGCAACCCAAAGGATCCTTCCTTGGGGCCGGCTCCGCCGCTTCCATCATCCTGAATCATTATCTGCACCTTGCTAGCACCTGAGTGTTTTTCAATATTGCGCAGTAGCTCCTGAACAATTCGAAGGGTTTCATGCATCGTATCCAAGGAGGCGTTGTTTCCTTGAAGCGGTTGCGCACCTCTTAGCTGATGCATCTCTGCTCGCACCTTTTCAATCAATGCGGTGGTTGTAAAACGAATCTGGCGAAGTGAGTTTTTGAGATCGGGATCGTGGCTGTCAGAGATAGCTTGATCAATAGAAAAGCCCAGGACCACGAGGTCCTGGGCAATCCCATCATGTAACTCTTGTGCGAGGGTTACTCGCTCATTGTTCATTTGGTAAACAATGCTTCAATTTCTTTAGCGAACTCCTTCGCAACCACATGTCGCTTAACTGACAACTTCGCAGTCAAGTGTCCACCAGCGATTGTGAAATCATTTGGCAGTAGGGTGAATTTACGAATTGATTCAGCCTTACTTACCGCCTTATTCGCATCATCAACAGCGGTTTGAACCACAGCAATTAGATCGGGATCGTTAACTAAATCAGCCATCGATGCGCCATCCTTCTTGTTGTTTGCAACCCACGCCTTAAGAGCATCTGGGTCTAGGGTCACAAGCGCTGCGATAAATGGTTGATTGTCACCGACCACCATGCACTGGCTGACTAATGGGTGAGCACGAAGTCGATCTTCTAGAACAGCTGGTGCCACATTCTTTCCACCAGCAGTAACGATCAGTTCCTTCTTACGTCCGACGATGTACAAGAAACCTTCATCATCTAACTTTCCTAGATCGCCAGATTTAAACCAACGCTCTGAATCAAAGACCTCATCATTTGCCGCCTGATTTTGCCAATAACCTTCCATGACAATTGGACCTCGAAGAAGAACTTCGCCATCTTCTGCAATTTTTACTGATGTTCCTGGAATTGGTCGACCTACTGATCCAACGCGGTGCGCGCCAATCAAGTTAAGAGTTGCACCAGCGGTGGTTTCAGTTAAACCATACCCTTCAAGAACTGTAACTCCCGCACCGCGATAGAAGTGACCTAGACGTACGCCTAGAGGTGCTCCACCTGAAATCGCAGCCTCAACATTGCCACCCATACCGGCGCGAATCTTGCTGTAGACCAACTTGTCGAAGAGGCCATGCTTGAGTTTAAGAATCGGAGACATTCCCTTTTTATCAAGGGCTTCTGAATACGCGATAGCAACCTCTGCAGCCTTACGGAAGATCTTTCCCTTTCCTGCAGCTTCTGCTCGTGCTTCAGCTCCGTTGTAAATTTTTTCAAAGATGCGAGGAACCGCCAACACAAATGTTGGCTTAAAGGATGCAAGATCCATCGGCAAGCGACCAACTGGATCGCTGCAGTGCGCCATGTGCAATCCAGCAGAGATTGAGCCGATTTGAACCATACGACCAAAGACGTGTGCAACAGGAAGGAACAACAAGGTTGATCCACCTGGCTTGAGGAATAACTCACTTGCACCTTGCACAACATTTCCGCACTCAGATAAGAAGTTGCTGTGTGTGAGTTGAACACCCTTTGGCTTACCGGTTGTTCCTGATGTGTAAATAAGGGTTGCAAGAGAAGCAGGAGTTAATGCATTACGTCGGCGATCGATCTCATCATCACCAATGTGCTTTCCTGCCTCACGCAAAACAGTTAGAACATCATCTGTCATCGTCCACATGTGACGGGTATGAGCAGGTTGCACAGTCTTGACAAGATCAGCCAAAGCTGGAGTTTCAACAATAATTGCAACTGAGTGCGAATCATTGAGGATCCAGTCGATCTGCTCTGCCGATGATGTGTCATAAATTGGAACTACAACCGCACCTGCAAACCAGGTTGCAAAATCTAAAATCGTCCACTCGTATCGGGTACGGGCCATGATCGCTACGCGATCACCAATCTGTACTCCTGATGCGATTAAACCCTTCGCTGTTGCGCGAACCTCTTCTTCAACTTCGCGTGCTGTTACAGGTTGCCATCCCTCGCCCAAAGGACGAGACATAGTGATGCGCTCTGGTTCAAACCAGGCGCGTTCAGCGATCAGATTTGTGAGATTCCCGGCGGTTGCAGCGGGAACTAGTGGAGGGATTGAGATTTCATTCATGGGCGAACGCTAGCGTGGGGGCGGACAAAAGGGGAAGAGGGTAGCCTTGCGCCATGGCCAACTTCAGCAAATCCGTAATCACAATTGAGGCACCAATCGAGCAGGTACAGAAGACTCTCTTTGAGTTGGATAAGTACCCCGAATGGTCCACCCAAATCAAAAGCTCTGAGGCGCTAGACCGTGATGATCAAGGTCGCGTGACCAAGGTAAAGATGAGCATCGATGCAGGGA
>Ga0209033_1000637_pt1 | contig 20580 bp, 19 predicted proteins | sample LauGreFa1BDMLBDN_2_FD_188218 | JGI IMG/M metagenome (GOLD analysis project Ga0209033, IMG submission 188218) | Freshwater lake microbial communities from Lake Michigan, USA - Fa13.BD.MLB.DN (SPAdes) (version 2) | ecosystem: Environmental > Aquatic > Freshwater > Lake | place: Lake Michigan, USA...
GGGTTGCGGGTGCTGATGGCGATCATGATGATGACCAAGCTGGCAACGATGTTGAAAGTAAACAAAAAGTCGAGCAATAACGGCGGCAAAGGCAAGACCAACATGGCCATGATCAACAACACCAGCGCGGGTATCCCCAGGCCAGAGTAGTCAAACTTGGACAAGTTCTGTCGAATCGTTGACAGTGTGAAGGTGCTCATTCCGTTGTAGGTCCGTTTTTTGTTTGCTTAAGTTTTCTTTGTGGCCAAATTGTTTGACCACGCAGAGTTAGCTAAGCAATCGATGTGCCAATTGCAACTTCCTGCGCGTTTCTATTTCGACCGGTGTGGGGCCGCCCACGCTTGTCAAAGATATAAAGCGGCACAGGGCTTGCTTGTCAAAGAGATAAAGCGGCAAAGAATAACCAGTCACGATTCTTGCTTTGGTTTATCCAAATATTTGTTTGAGAGGCTTGAAGCCGATATGAACCTGCCCTTGTCCAACGCCGTGAACCCTGCCCAGGCCAGCGCTTTGCTGACCGTGTCCAGCCCTGCCCCCGCGCAGGGCGCTGGGGCGTCGCCTGCCTTGGGCGGCGCTACAAGCATGCGCGAAGACTTTGCCCAACACTTTGCCCGCATGGCGCGGCAAATCCAGCCGCGCTCAACATTGGCTGGGGCACCCCCGCAGCGGCAACACCTTGCCACCGACACGCCGCATCGATCCGATGCGCGCTTTGCAGCGCCCAAACCAGCCCACCATGATGAAACGGGCTCATCCCGGGCACAGGCCCCGGAAGGGCCAAAGTCAAAGGATGTGGGTCATAGCCCCGCCCACGCAAACCAATCAGACAAAACGGGCGCTGCGCCAGACAGCGCTGAGGCTCGCAGCACCCAGGACAAGCCTTTGAGCGAGGCGTCAACCTCAGCTGCCTCCGAGAGCAAGCCTGACACAACCCACAACGAAGACAACGCCGTCACATCTGAGGATGGGGTCGCAGCGAACGCAAACCCGGCGTGGGTGGCCATCGGCCCAGAAGGGCTCAAGACATGGCAAATCAGTGAGCGGATGCAAGTCATCACCACCAACGAGCCCCTGCCCGACCCGCAAAGCAATGCCCAGTTTGCACGCAGCATGGGGTTTGATGAGCAAATGATCCAGCGCCTGTTTGGCCCCGCATCCGCCAACGCCGCAGGAACGGCAGCCACCCTTTCTGCCGCGTTGAGCAGCGCACCAGGCGCGACCACACCCACTTTGGGCGGACTGGTTGCTGGCATGGGACAGCCCTCATCATTCACGGTATCGGTCGAAGCGGCCAAAGCCATGGCCGGCCTGAGCGCTGCCAGCGCCACCAGTGCGACGCCCGGCCTGCCCACCGTGGGCGACTTGCAAAATTTGGGCGCGCAAAGCATTCAGATCGCTGAAATGGCCGACGCCCAACTGGCTGCCACGCCACAAGCCAGCCTCACCATGCCCAGCGTCAGCACACAAAACATGTTGGCCATGTTGAGCGCTTTTGTACCCAACGCCGACAACAAACGCCTGCCCAGCAACAGCGAGGCCCACGCCTTGGACACCATTGACCTGAGCGGCCTGGTGGGTGAAAACCCCGGCAGCGCAATCAACCTGACCGGCACCCAGGCGTCACGCCACAACCCCATGGGCAGCGCGGCCAACCCCAACCTGGCAGCCAACAGCACCGATATGGCTCAGGCCTATCAAGACCTGAGTGACAAACTGTCGACCGAGTTGGCTGGCAGAATGCACCAGCAACTCAATGAAGGTCAGTGGAAAATGAAGCTGGGCCTCAAACCATCGCACCTGGGCGCGGTGGACGTTGAACTGGAAATGCGCGATGGAAAACTTTCAGCCGTGATCAACGCCGACAATGCAAGCACCCAGCAACTGCTGAACCAGGGCAGCCCGCGTTTGCGCGAGGCCTTGAATGCCTTGGGTTGGGCCCAAGCTTCAGTGAACATCGGACAAGGACAGTCTTCATCGGCACAATCAGGGCAAGGCCAAGGGCAACACCCAGGCCAAACCGGACACCATTCATCCCGCGGCGAGTCCCTTCATGGCGATGTGGCTGAAGCCGTTCCGATCAAATCCCAAAACACCAGCAATGCCTTGCTGGACATTTACGCTTAATCACACGAGACCAATAGGAGTTAGACATGGCCACAGAAGCACCCGCAGCAGAAGCACCTGCAGAAGAGAAAAAGAAAAAACCCATTTTGCTGATCATCCTGGGGGTGGTGGGTGTGATCGTGATCGCCGTGGGCGTGGCCTTTGGCACGCTGTACTTCTCGGGCTATTACGAGAAGAAAGCCGAGATCGCGGCCATGGACAAAGTCGACGAGCTGGAAGCTGCGGCGGCCAAGGCCAAAGACGAAGCCCCACAAAAGACCAAGAAAGAAGCCCCAGAGGCCACCAAGTTCGAAAAGAACTACATGCAAATGGAAAAGGACCTGATGACCAACATCACCGGCTCCAAAAAAGTCATGGTGGTGCAAGTGGCCTTGATGACCCATTACGACAACCGGGTGTTTGACAACATCAAAAAGCATGAGTTCGCCATCCGCTCGGCCGTTTTAGACGTGATGCGCCAAACCACCGAGCCCGAAACGGCCAAGCCTGAGTTTCGCAAGCAGTTGGCCGAGAAAATCAAGGACACCATGAACGAAATGCTCGAAAAGCTGGAAGATTTTGGTGGCATTGAGGAAGTGTTCTTCACCTCTTTTGTGATGCAGTGATCCCATGGCCACGCAAAGCAATTTACTGTCCCCCGATGAACTGACGGCGCTGACCGAGGGCATCAAGGACGGCTTGATCGAGGTCGATACGGGCTACAACACCCAAGCGCGGGTGAGCAAGCACGACCTGACCAGCGAAGACAGCAGCTTGGGGGTGAACGTTTCATCGATCGACATGATCAATGAGCGCTTCATCCGCATGTTCCGGTTTGGGCTCCTCGAAGTGCTGCGCACCAGCCCGCGGGTCAACCCGACCCGGGTGCAAATCGTCAAGTATGGCGACTACCTCAAAGAGCTCAAGCCGCCCTTGGCGGTGAACTTGGTGCGCATGAACCCCTTGCGTGGTTTTTCGGTGGTGATCATCGACCCCAATGTGGTGTTCAGCTCACTGGACAGTTTTTTTGGTGGCTACGGCAAAGGGGTGGAAGAACTGCCGCCGGGCCGCTTGTTCACACCCACCGAAAACCGCATCATCAAACTCATATTGGATGTGTTTTTCCGCTCCTTGCAAGACGCTTGGGCACCTTTGATGCCCTTGGTATGCGAGCATGTGAGCTCAGAGATCAACCCCCAGTTTGCCCAAATTGCCGACGAAAACGACCTGGTGGTGCTCAGCCGCTTTGATTCGTATGCCAGCGGCGCCGGCGGCAAGGGTTTCATGGATTTGGTTTACCCCTATTCCTCGCTCAAACCGGTGCGCGATTTGTTGCGCAGCCGCGTGCAATCGGGCGACGGCAACGAGGAGTCGGACAAGAAATGGCGCGAGGACCTGGCCGTGGCCGTGGGCGACTCGCGCATGGACTTGCATGTGGTCATGGGCCAAATCAAGACCACCTTGCATCACTTGCAAACCATGAAAGAAGGCGATTTGCTTTATTTCAAAAAACCCGAAATGGCGCAATTGATCGCCAATGGTGTGCCGTCCTTTGGTGTCAGCGTGGGTGCGCGCGGCTCTCAAGTGGCAGTGCGCATTGAGCGACAAATTGTCCCCGGTCAAATTTAAGTCAGGAAAAAACCATGAGCGACGCCACAGACACCCCAGAGTCCAACCCAGCCGAAGCGATTTCTGCATCGCCTGCCGCACTGGACGGTCCGTCCGCAGAGGACTTCAAATACAGCCACCCAGGCAACATCAATGCCGATGTGCTGCAAAACATCTCTGTTTCGCTGTCCATTGAGGTGGGCCGGGCCCAAATCAAAATCAAGGATTTGATGCGCCTGACGCAAGGCAGCGTGGTCGAGCTTGACCGCATCGCTGGCGAACCCTTGGACCTGTTGGTCAACAACACCGTTGTCGCCCAAGGCGAGGTGGTGTTGGTCAACGACCGCTACGGCATTCGGCTCACCCGCGTGGTGCCATCCACCGACCGCCTGAAAACCATTTAACTTCTTGCACGCGTGAAAAAGCCACGAGGTGGCTTTTTGCTGTGCCCCAAAACCAAACGCCTGCTCAAAGCAGGCGTTGGTGTTTCAAAGCCCTGCGCGCAGGGCGCTGTGCATCAGTTGGCGCCGATTTTGCGGCCGTTCAACGGCTGCACCGGTCGGGCATTCATCTTGAAGGGGAACTTGGCCACCTGGGCTTTGGAGATGTCCACCGGTGTTTTCAGGATGTAGAAGTTCACCCCTTCCGTGCATGGCGGCGTGGTCAGTGAACCCTCGTAGGCATAGTGGGTCAAGGCTGAGGGAATCAGCTTGCCCGGGTCGAAGCTGATTTTGTCGAGCTTGACCTCGGGGCCTTCTTTGGCCGGTGCGTTGTCCCACAACACGTTGATCGCGTCATTGTCTTTGCCCTCTTTGAGCAAGACACCAATCACCGCCAGCTTGCCGGCTTTGCTCTTGTGCACAAAGTGGGCCACCATGGCCATGGGTTTGCCGTCGACCTTTTCTTCACTGGGGCGGTGAAAGTGAAATTGCAGCAAATCAAACACCTCGCCATTGATTTTGGCCGTGCTGCCAGGGGGAATATTGACTTGAATGGTGTGGCCATTGTTGAGCATGCGCAAAGGGCCAGTTTTGTAGCTGACTTCCAAGCTGTCCTTGGATTTTTCAAATGGCCCAACAATGTTCAAGGGGGACTGTTTTTTGCCGTTGGCGCAGGTGGGGAACTCTTTGCCCCAGTTTTCTGGGCCCATTTCGCCCTCGTAGCCCCAATGGGGTGCACCGCCATGCCCGCCTTTGCCATGTTTTTCTTCACCCTTGCCTGGGGCACAGTCGGCCAATACCGTGATTTTTTCGCCCGCAGCGACCAAGGCGTTTTGCGCCGCGCACACGGCGTTGAGGCGACTGGACCAATCTGCCATCTCCAAGGCCTTGTTGAACGCGTTGACGGTTTCGGGATCTTTGGGTCCATTGGTCAACAAACGCACAGCGCCCAAGCTGAGTTGGCGCTCAGCGCTCAAGCCGGTTTTCAATCCCTTGTAGATGCCTTCGATGTCGCCCAGCAAGACGCCATTGGCAAAAGCGGCCTTGACCGCTTCCAGTTCGCGCGCTTTGGCGGCGAGGTCCTTGACTTTGGCCTCGGCTTCGTTCAGTTCTTCGCTGGTTTTGGCCAGCTCTTCCTTGGCCTCCTCCAAGCTTTCAACCACCTCGCTCAACTCAAGGGAGACGTGTTTTTTGCCAGAAAAATTCATGTAGCCAAAGGCACCTGCAGCCACCAGCAACAGGCCCAGCAAGATTTCAATCAATAAACGCAAATACTTTTTCATGGTGAATCACACTCCAGTCGAGAAGCTCAAAAAAGGTCAACCCATGGTCGACACCCAAGCGCACAGAAAGCCTGTCGCCTTTGGTTGGTGTGAGAGTATCGGTGCGAAAGGGCCCGGACTTGAGGCCGCATGCGCAGAAGTCGCGCAAATGAGATCTTATGGCCTACTTAGCCGCGCACAAACAAAGTCACCAGCGGGTCTGGGCCCCGCTGACAACTCCAATGCCCATGCACCTGGGCATCAAACACAGCACCCTCGGGCAGCAAATCGGCAGAATAAAAATGCTGCCCCGGGTTGAAGATGCGCGAGCTGCCATCTTGCAGGCCTATCTCCATTTGCCCCTCTAATATAAATACCCACTGGGGATGCGAGCTGACATGAAAAACACTGCGAAAGCCCACCGGGCTTTCGCGCAACTGATAGCCGCCACTGGCCATCAGGCCAGACAATCGCGACTGCGGCGTGCCCTGGTCCAGGGCCAAGACCTGCTCGCGAAAACGCGCACGCCCATCGGTGTCGGTGAACAAAATGGTTTGTGTGAAAGTGCTCATGGCGTTGATCATAAAGGCTGGGCTGAGCGGCACTTACAATCTGACCTCCTTTAACAGCCTCTGGATTGACACCATGAACCGCTGCATCTGGGCTTGCGCCCCCATTGCGCCATGAGCCCCAAAGTCTTCATCAAAACCTTCGGTTGCCAAATGAACGAGTACGACTCGGACAAAATGGCCGATGTGTTGCACCAAGCCCAAGGCTATGAAACCACCGATGATGTGGAACAAGCCGATTTGATTGTGTTCAACACCTGCTCGGTGCGCGAGAAGGCCCAAGAAAAAGTGTTTTCCGACCTGGGACGGGTCAAGCACTTGGCGAAAAAAGGGGTGCGCATTGCGGTGGGCGGTTGCGTGGCCAGCCAAGAAGGGGCCGCCATCATCGCCCGCGCGCCCTATGTGGACGTGGTGTTTGGGCCGCAAACCTTGCACCGCTTGCCTCAGCTGCTCGACCAGCGGCGCGATTTGGCCAAGCCGCAGGTGGACATACGCTTCCCTGAAATTGAAAAGTTCGATCACCTGCCCCCCGCACGGGTGACTGGCGCCTCGGCTTTTGTCAGCATCATGGAGGGTTGCTCTAAATATTGCAGCTATTGCGTGGTGCCCTATACCCGGGGCGAAGAAGTGAACCGACCGCTGGACGATGTGCTGGTCGAGGTGGCGGGCTTGGCCGGGCAAGGGGTCAAAGAAGTGACCTTGTTGGGCCAAAACGTCAACGCCTACCGCGGGGCCATGGGTGCCACCAGCGAAATCGCCGACTTTGCTCTGCTGATTGAATATGTGGCCGACATCCCGGGGATCGAGCGCATCCGTTACACCACCAGCCACCCCAACGAATTCACCCAACGCCTGATCGATGTGTATGCCCAAGTGCCGCAATTGGTCAGCCACCTGCATTTGCCGGTTCAACACGGGTCAGACCGCATCTTGATGGCGATGAAGCGCGGCTACACCGCCATGGAATACAAGAGCACGATTCGCAAGTTGCGCGCCATCCGCCCGGATTTATCCATGAGCAGTGACTTCATCGTCGGCTTTCCCGGCGAGACCGAGGAAGACTTTCAAAAGATGATGAAGCTCATCGATGACGTGGGTTTTGACAGCTCATTCAGCTTCATCTTCAGCCCGCGACCGGGCACCCCCGCCGCGGCCTTGCACGACGAGACGCCGCATGCGGTGAAATTGGCGCGGCTGCAATACCTGCAAGCGCGCATCGAGGAGAACGTGCAAGCCATCAGTGCCAGCCGGGTGGGCACGGTGCAGCGCATCTTGGTCGAGGGGCCAGCGCGCAAACCGAGCCTGGCCGGGCCCCAGTCCATGGGCCGCACGGTGTGCAACCGGATTGTGAATTTCCCCAGCGGGCCCGATCACGCCAGGTTGGTGGGGCAGATGATCGATGTGCGCATCACCGAGGCCTTGCCCCACTCCTTGCGCGGTGAAGTGCTGACGACAGATTGAGCCGGGGCACTCCCCGGCCAAGTTCTCAGCGGGGCATGCCGGGAAAACCACCCATGCCTTTCATGCCGCCCAACTTTTTCATCATCTTCATCATGCCGCCGCCGCGCATTTTTTTCATCATGTCTTGCATCTGGGCAAACTCATTGAGCAAGCGGTTGACTTCTTGCACCTGAACACCGGCCCCAGCGGCGATGCGGCGCTTGCGGGTGGCCTTGATCAAATCCGGGTGGGTGCGCTCGCGCGGCGTCATGCTGTGGATGATGCCTTGTTTGCGGTTCATTTCTTTTTCGGCACGGTTGAGGTCCACGGCGCCGGCCTTGGCGGTCAACTGCGAGGGCAACTTGTCCATCATGCTGGCCAAGCCACCCATTTGCTTCATTTGCTGCAATTGGGCCAAAAAGTCGTTCAGGTCAAAGCCCGCACCTGACTTGACCTTGGCGGCCATTTGTTGGGCGGCTTGCATGTCGACGCCGGCCGTGACTTGCTCGACCAAGGCGACGATGTCACCCATGCCCAAAATGCGGCCGGCATGGCGCTGGGCATCAAACACCTCCAGACCATCTATTTTTTCGCTGGTGCCGGCAAATTTGATGGGCGCGCCGGTGATCTGGCGCACCGACAAAGCCGCGCCGCCGCGCGCATCGCCGTCGGTTTTGGTCAACACAATGCCCGTCAGTGGCAGGGCCTCATGAAAAGCACGGGCGGTGTTGACCGCATCCTGGCCCTGCATGGCATCCACCACAAACAAGGTCTCGACCGGGTTCAAGGCTTGGTGCAGTTGCTGGATTTCCAGCATCAAGGCTTCATCGATGGCCAAGCGGCCGGCCGTGTCAACGAGCAACACATCAAAGTAATGTCGCTGGGCATGCTCCAGCGCAGCCATCACGATGTCCACTGGTTTTTGCCCCACTGCACTGGGAAACCACTCCGCTTGGGCTTGGGCCGAAACCGTTTTGAGCTGCTCAATGGCCGCCGGTCGATACACGTCGGCCGAAACCGTGAGCACCTTTTTTTTGCGCTTCAAAATCAAATGGCGCGCCAGCTTGGCCGTGGTGGTGGTTTTGCCAGCGCCTTGCAAGCCCGCCATCAAAATGACCGCCGGTGGTTGGGCCGCCAAATTGATATCGGCCACGCCCTCGCCCATGGTGGCGGCCAACTCGCGGTGCACCAGGCCGACCAAGGCCTGACCCGGTGTGAGCGAGCCCACCACCTCTTGGCCCAGGGCTTTGTCTTTAACGCGGGCAATGAACTCGCGAACCACGGGCAGCGCCACATCGGCCTCGAGCAAAGCCATGCGCACCTCGCGCAACATGTCGGCGACATTGGACTCGGTGATGCGGGCCTGACCACTGAGGTGCTTGACCAGTTTGGAAAGCTTGTCGGAAAGTGCGGTGGCCATGGGGATTCGCTGCAAAGCGGTTGGATGAAGGACCCAAGGGGCCGAAACAAAGCGCAGCGCAGGCTTTGGGCAAAACGCTAAACTCAGGCGATGATTTTACCTGCCGAACTTTCCCTGAACTGGGTGCTCAGTGCTGTGGCGGTGCTGTTGTACGCGGCCAGCGCGCTCTTAGGCCAGCAATTGGGTGTGGCCAACAGCCGGCGCATGCTCTCTGTGGCTTGGGGCACCCATGCCTGGGCCTGGGTCAGCGGGCTCATGGGCATTGGCGACAGCACGGGCCCCCACTTTGGTTTTGCCCCTGCGTTGTCGGTGACTTGCTGGCTGGTCATGGCCTTTTATGCCCTGGAGCAACGCTGGGTACCCCAAGTGCGTTCGCGCGGGGCTTTGGGCGGCCTGGGCGCTTTGGTTGTGCTGTTGACCATGGCTTTTCCTGGCAAGGCCATGAATGTCAATGCCTCCGCCTGGTTGCCCCTGCACTGGGCGTTTGGCTTGGCTTCATATGGTTTATTTGGCGCTGCTGTGGTGCATGCAGCCCTGATGACGCGTGCTGAGCGGCTAATGCGCTCGGCTGCTGATGCCAACATTGGCATGCCTTTGCTCACCTTGGAGCGGCTGACATTCAGGTTTGTCGGCGCAGGTTTTGTGCTTCTCAGTGCGACCTTGCTGGCCGGCTGGTGGTTTGGCGAGCAGTTGTACGGTGCGGACCACGCTTGGCGCTGGGACCACAAAACGATTTTTTCGCTGCTGTCGTGGTTGTGCTTTGCCACTTTGTTGTTTGGCCGCACCCAACTGGGTTGGCGTGGTCGTACCGCCGTGCGGGTCCTTTACGCAGGAACCGGCCTGCTGCTGCTGGCCTATGTGGGTTCGCGCTTTGTGCTGGAGGTGATTTTGGGTCGCCTCGGATGAAATTTTTGCTGCTGCTGGTGGTGGTGGTGGTGGTCGGCGCTGTGTGGTGGCGTCTCCAAAAACGCGGTAAAAACCCGCCCACGCCTCCCACGGAGAACCCTTCGACCGAACGCATGGTGCATTGCGAACGCTGTGGGCTGCATTTGCCACAAACCGACGCCATCGCTGCCGACGGCGTCTTTTTTTGCAGCAAAGAACACCAGCTGCGTAACGGCGCATGACGCATGCTTGAGCACCCAGCACACCCCCTGTGGGCACAAGGCTGGTATCGATACGCGCGCCGCTGCCCATCGCCCAACTTTGGACCCAGGCCCATCGGCATGCCCATCGATTTGGTGGTGGTGCATGCCATTAGCCTGCCACCTGGAGAATATGGGTCCTCGCATGTGTTGGATTTGTTCACCAATCAACTGGCCATCCACGAACACCCTTACTTTGAAAACTTGCAAGGTCTGCAGGTTTCGGCCCATTTTTTCATTCGCCGACAAGGCCAGTTGTGGCAATTGGTCAGTTGCGATGACCGGGCTTGGCATGCCGGGGTGTCTCGCTTCAACGGTCAAGACAATTGCAACGATTTCTCCGTTGGCATAGAAATGGAAGGCTTGGATGGCCAAACTTTTGAAGCCAGCCAATACGAAACCCTGAGCACCCTGTGTGCCACGCTGGCCGACAACTATCCGATTGCACACATCAGAGGCCACGAACACATCGCTGCGGGCCGCAAACAAGACCCCGGCCCGGGTTTTGATTGGGCGCATTTACAACAACACTTGGGTTGGCAGGCGTCACGATTTCCCAGCCCGTGACCATGCTGTAACGCCCAACACGGGGCGCATGCGTTTTTTCTTTAACACATAAATACGTTGCTGCAATGCAAAAACGCAGCGGAATTCGCAAGCGGCCACTTTTTTACCCCATCGCCACACAAATCCTCAGCGCGCGCCATGTCCATCTTTGCCCACTTGCAAGCTTCAGGCGCGTCTCGTGCAAGAAAATTCAAAAAAGTCGCAAAACACTACCAATAGCGTATTGAAAAGCCTCCAGACCCCAGATATAGTGTGTGCTGGTTTGGTTCCCGCGGGGCATCTGGCTTGTTGAAGCCGCCGCAAAACCAGATCAAGAATCAATAAACACAAGGAAAGTCCTTCCCATGCAACTCGCAGAGACATCGCTCGCAGTCCAACGCCAGAGCAGCCCGTCCTCTCCCCCTCAGCCAAACCTGACGCCCACCAGCCTGCCGCTGAGCCATTACCAAATCATTCGCCGCAATGGTGCCGTGGTGCCCTTTGAGCCCACCAAGATCGCGGTCGCGCTGATGAAAGCCTTTTTGGCAGTACATGGCACGCAAGGTGCCGCTTCTGCCAGCGTGCGCGAAACCGTCGACGGCCTGACCCAGTCGGTGGTGCGCGCCCTGATGCGCTCGCGCCCGGGCGGCGGCACCTTTCACATCGAAGACGTGCAAGACCAAGTTGAATTGGGCTTGATGCGCAGCGGCCACCACGAAGTCGCACGCGCCTATGTGCTTTACCGCGAGCGCCGCTCCAGCGAACGCGCGGCGCAGCAAGAGCAAGCCGCACCAGGGGCGCCCGCTTTGCATGTGACCGACAACGGGCAGCGCGTGTCCTTGGACTTGCAGCGCATGCAACAAATCATTGCGGCGGCCTGCCAAGGTTTGGGCCAGGACGTCAAGCCCGAGCCGATCGTGGCTGAGACCATGCGCAACCTGTATGACGGCGTCCCCATCGAAGAGGTCTACAAAGCCGCCATCTTGGCTGCCCGCACCTTGATTGAAAAAGACCCCGACTACACCTATGCCACGGCGCGCTTGCTGATGCACACCATCGCCAAAGAAGTTTTTGGCACCGAGGTGACGCAAGCGGAGATGGGGCAACACTATCAAGAGAACTTCCCCGCCCTGATCAAAAAAGGCGTTGACAACGACTTGTTGGACCCGCGCATGGCGCAGTTTGATTTGCCCCGCCTGGCTGCGGCCCTCAAGGCCGAGCGCGACCTGCAGTTTGATTACCTGGGCCTGCAAACCCTGTATGACCGTTACTTCCTGCACGTGCGCAAAAACCGCATCGAGCTGCCCCAGTCCTTTTTCATGCGGGTGGCCATGGGCCTGTCCCTCAACGAGATCGACCGCGAAGCGCGCGCCATCGAGTTCTACGAAGTGCTGTCGTCGTTTGACTTCATGTCGAGCACGCCCACCTTGTTCAACAGCGGCACCTTGCGCTCGCAGTTGTCCAGCTGCTACCTGACCACCGTGCCCGACGACTTGGATGGCATTTACGAATCCATCAAAGAAAACGCCTTGCTGTCCAAGTTTGCGGGCGGCCTGGGCAACGACTGGACCCGTGTGCGCGCCTTGGGCTCGCACATCAAGGGCACCAACGGTGAGTCGCAAGGCGTGGTCCCATTCCTCAAAGTGGTCAACGACACCGCTGTGGCTGTCAACCAAGGCGGCAAGCGCAAAGGCGCCGTGTGCACCTATTTGGAAACCTGGCACCTGGACATTGAGGAGTTCTTGGAGCTTCGCAAAAACACCGGCGACGATCGCCGCCGCACCCACGACATGAACACCGCCAATTGGATTCCCGATTTGTTCATGCGCCGGGTGATGGAAAAAGGTGACTGGACGCTGTTTTCACCGTCCGATGTGCCCGACCTGCATGACTTGTTTGGTGCTGCTTTCGAAAAGGCCTATGTGGCCTATGAGGCGCGCGCTGAGCGTGGCGACATCAAACCCAGCCGCAAAGTGCCTGCCGCCGATCTCTGGCGCAAGATGCTCACCATGCTGTTTGAGACCGGCCACCCTTGGATCACCTTCAAGGATGCCTGCAATGTGCGCTCACCCCAGCAGCACGCGGGCGTGGTGCATTCGTCCAACTTGTGCACCGAGATCACCCTCAACACCAGCGACACCGAAACCGCGGTGTGCAATTTGGGCTCGATCAACTTGCTGCAACACCTGAGCAATGGCCAAGTCGACCATGACAAGCTCAAGCGCACCATCGGCACGGCCATGCGCATGCTCGACAACGTGATCGACATCAACTACTACGCAGTGAAAAAGGCGCGTGATTCCAATCTGCGCCACCGCCCCGTGGGCTTGGGCGTGATGTCGTTTCAAGACAGCCTGTACGCTTTGCGCATTCCCTACGGCTCGCAAGCCGCGGTGGAATTTGCCGACACCTCGATGGAGGCCATTTGCTATTACGCCTATTGGGCATCCACCGAGTTGGCGCGTGAGCGCGGCAAGTACTCCAGCTTCAAGGGTTCGCTATGGGATCAAGGTGTTTTGCCGCTCGATACCTTGGACATGCTGGCCAAAGAGCGCGGTGGCTATGTCGAAGTGGACCGCAAAGCCACGCTGGATTGGGATGCCTTGCGCCGCAAAATTGCCGCCGATGGCATGCGCAACTCCAACTGCGTGGCCATCGCCCCCACCGCCACCATCTCCAACATCATTGGCGTGGACGCCTCCATCGAACCCAGCTTTGGCAACTTGTCCGTCAAGTCCAACTTGTCTGGTGAGTTCACCGTGATCAATGCCTACCTGGTGCGTGACCTCAAGCGCCTGGGCCTGTGGGACGACGTGATGGTCATGGACCTCAAGCACTTTGACGGTTCGCTGCGCCCCATCGACCGGGTGCCCCAAGACATCAAGGCCCAATACGCAACCGCCTTCGAGATCGAGCCCCAATGGTTGGTTGAGGCCGCAGCGCGGCGCCAAAAGTGGATCGACCAAGCCCAATCGCTCAACATCTACATGGCCGGCGCATCGGGTAAAAAACTCGACGAGACCTACAAGCTGGCTTGGCTGCGCGGCCTGAAAACCACCTACTATTTGCGCACCTCCAGTGCCACCCAAGCTGAAAAGTCCACGGTGCAATCGGGCAGCCACAACGCCGTGTCATCCTCACAAGGCTCAGGCATGAGCGCGATGGAAGCGGCTGCGGCAGCAGCGCGCGCTCAAATGAGCGATGTGCCCGCCACGGACATCAAGTTTTGCGGGGTCGATGACCCCACCTGCGAAGCTTGTCAGTGATTTTTCACGGATTGCATCGAAGCCCTACAACGCGCTTCGATGCAATTGAACAACACCTTTCACGAACGAAGTGAACGAGTGCTTCCCTTTTTTAGCAACTGAACGCATAATTAACTGAATGGAAATCCTCCTATGTTGACCTGGGACGAAGAAGTCAAACCCTCAGCGCCATCGCCTCTTGCCAGCGGCCTCTCTGCCCGCTCAATGGACATCCCACCCCTGAACCATTCTGGTTTGCACGGTGCGCAGGCCGCTCCGACCCACCTGAATGATGGCGCACCGGTACCGGTCGCTGTTGCCAGCACACCCAAAGTGAGTGCCCCGGCCCGCCGCGTGGTGGCTGCTGACAAGCGCATCATCAACGGTCAGACCGATGTGAACCAGTTGGTGCCCTTCAAATACAAATGGGCCTGGGAAAAATACCTCGCCACCTGCGCCAACCACTGGATGCCCCAAGAGGTCAACATGACCCGCGACATCGCCTTGTGGAAAGACCCCAATGGGTTGACCGAAGACGAGCGGCGCATTGTCAAACGCAACCTGGGCTTTTTTGTCACCGCTGACTCACTGGCTGCCAACAACATTGTGTTGGGCACCTACCGCCACATCACGGCCCCAGAGTGCCGACAGTTTTTGCTGCGCCAAGCCTTTGAAGAAGCCATCCACACCCATGCGTACCAGTACATTGTGGAATCTTTGGGTCTGGATGAAAGCGAAATCTTCAACGCCTACAACGAAGTCCAATCCATTCGCGACAAAGACCAGTTCCTGATCCCCTTCATCGAAGCGATCATGGATCCGAACTTCCACACCGGAACCCCTGAGACCGATCAAACCCTGCTCAAAAGCTTGATCGTGTTTGCTTGCCTGATGGAGGGCTTGTTCTTCTATGTGGGCTTCACCCAAATTTTGGCCCTGGGTCGCCAAAACAAAATGACCGGTGCTGCCGAGCAGTACCAATACATCCTGCGCGACGAGTCCATGCATTGCAACTTTGGCATTGACTTGATCAATCAGCTCAAGCTTGAAAACCCCCACCTGTGGACCAATGAGTTCAAGGAAGAGATCAAGGCCCTGTTCCACAAAGCCGTTGAATTGGAATACCGCTACGCCGAAGACACCATGCCGCGCGGCGTATTGGGCATGAATGCGTCCATGTTCAAAGGGTATTTGCGCTACATCGCCAACCGCAGGGCCACCCAAATTGGCCTGGAGCCGCTTTTCCCGCATGAGGAAAACCCATTCCCCTGGATGAGCGAGATGATTGACCTCAAGAAAGAACGCAATTTCTTTGAGACGCGTGTCATTGAATACCAATCGGGTGGTGCCCTGTCTTGGGACTGAGCCACTTGCCGCAACACATGTACCCCATTTGCAAATCTCTCTGCACAAAAAGCCCGCTGGGTTGCAGAGAATTTGCGTTTCGAGTTCATGGCGCTGGACCCGGGTCCAACGCCATGGATCGCTTGGTGTGCCCCCAAAGGCGCACAAAGTGTTTTCCACCCAACGATCTGTTCACTTGATCTAGGAGAACTATATGGCAACTGCAAAAAAATCGGCCACAAAAACCAAGGCCCCCGCAAAGAAAGCCGCAGCCAAAAAGCCGGCAGCAAAGAAAGTAGCAGCGAAGAAGCCCGCCGCCAAGAAGAAACCGGCCGCTAAAAAGCCGGTTGCTAAAAAGGTAGCAGCGAAGAAGCCTGTGGCCAAGAAAGCGGCAGCCAAAAAGCCCGCCGCTAAAAAGCCCATCGCGAAAAAGCCCGCCGCTAAAAAAGCCGCAGCCAAAAAGCCTGCGGCCAAGAAAGTAGCAGCCAAGAAACCTGCTGCCAAAAAGGCTGTCAAGAAGGCCGCTAAAAAAGCCGTCGCCAAGAAAAAGCCGGCCGCGAAAAAGCCTGCTGCTAAAAAAGCTGCCAAAAAGCCGGCAGCGAAGAAAGCCGCGAAAAAGCCTGCTGCCAAAGCGGCGCCAGCCCCTGCGGCACCTGCGGCTCAGACCACTCTGAACCCGCAAGCCGCTTGGCCGTTTCCGACGGCACATAAGCCCTGATCTGCAAAGATCTGGCCAGCGGTTCGCCGCTGCTCAAGCCCGGTGCCCAAAAGCATCGGGCTTTTTATTTGCCCACACCCATCACCGATGAGTTCGCGCCCCACATGGCCTTTTCTACAATGGCAAGCCAATGGCGATTGCCACATCGATCTCCATGTGGTGCCACATGCGGCACGCACCCACAGCGAAGGATTGTTTGACGGCGCGCTGAAGGTGCGTCTGCATGCGCGCCCCGTCGAGGGCCAAGCCAATGCAGCCTTGGTGACCTGGCTGGCATCAACCCTGGGCATTGCCAAAGGGCACATTCAATGGGTGCGCGGGCAAAACGCCCGGCGCAAACGCTTGTGCATTGGCGCGGCAGCTGCAGCCAACGCGCAATGGGCGGCTTTATTGCTTTGATCAGGCCAAGATCGACGCCACCAAGCCCGCGGGGATTTGATAGTTTTGCGGGCCACGCTGGGCAATCTTCAAGGCGCCCACATGGTTTCCCAAGGCGGCGCAACGTGTGAGCGGCCAGCCTTGTTCCAAGCCAAACAGCAATGCCCCGCGCCAAGCATCGCCACAGCCGGTGGGGTCGACCACCGCTTGGGCCTTGACCGGGGCGACGACGGTTTTTTGGCCACCCTCCCACACTTCGCAACCGTGTGCGCCCAAAGTCACCACCAAGCCACGCACTTGGCGCGATATGTCCGCATGGCTCAAACCGGTGCGGTCGCTGAGCATCTTGCCTTCGTAGTCGTTGACGGTGACCCAATCGGCGTCTTGAATGAACCGGTTCAACTCCTCACCATTGAACATCGGCAAGCCCTGGCCGGGATCAAACACAAAAGGGATACCCGCCGCTTTGAACTGTTGCGCATGCTGCAGCATGGCGTCGCGCCCATCGGGGGAGATGATGCCCAAGCGCACGCCTTCGACCGCACCGACTTGGATTTGGTGGGCCAAACCCATCGCACCCGGGTGAAAGGCGGTGATTTGGTTGTTGTCGCGGTCGGTCATGATCATCGCCTGCGCGGTATAGGTGTCGGGCATGGTGCGCACCCAACGGGTGTCAATGCCCAGGCTTTGCAAGCGCTCGACGTAGGGGCCGCCGTCGTTGCCCAAAGCCGCCACCGGGTAAGCCTGGCCACCGAGTTGGTGCAAGCTGTAAGCGATGTTGCCCGCGCAGCCGCCAAAGTCACGGCGCAAAGCCGGCACCAAAAAAGACACATTCAAAATGTGCAATTGGTCGGGCAAGATTTGCTCGGCAAAGCGTCCTTCAAAATCCATGATGGTGTCAAAAGCCAAGGATCCACAAATCAACGAAGCCATGTTTTCTCTTTCTTCAAGGGTAAAAAATCTCTGCCCGATAGCCGCTCAGCCGGTCTTCCACATCGGAGTCCACACGCCAGTGCACGCTGGAGACGGCGTCGGCCCCAGGGTTCAAATGGCGGGGCAAGCCCATCTCTTCTGGCGCCAGCGCTCGGCGAATCACCACCGAATCGTCGCCGTCGGTCAGTGAGAGGTCCACCCACGGCGTGGCCACCGGATGGCTGGCGCGGTTGGACAACTGAATTTGCAAGCGGTGGTGGCCATCCCCGTCGGGCTCAAAATGGGCGCGCTCAATCATCACCGAGCCCAGGCCCTGGGGCCAATCCATTTGGCAGTGCCACTGGGCGCACTGGGATTGGGCCCACTCGTGAACAGCCGGCCATGGGGCCAACAGCGGACTTTTGGCCCACCAGGCCCATTGGGCGAGCAGTGCCAAACCCAGCGTCAGATTCAACACATGCCACACCCGGCGCGGCCGCGTCGGCGAGCGGTGCAACACATGGGCGGTCAAGACCTCTTCCGTGAGGTCGATGGAGTCCCGCGATGCGTGGCTGTGCGAGGCATCCGCAAGAGGTGTTGGGTCCAGGTTGACGTCAGCCCGAATGGGCACAGGCTGGGCTGAAATGGGTGGTGCCGCTGCAACAGGCTCCGCGGGGCCCGCGTTCATGGCCGCGTCGCTGTCACCCAAGGTCAACCAGTGGGAGCGGGCATCAAAAATTTGTTCGCATCGACCGCACCTGACCCAACCGTGCGCCAGCTTGAGTTGGTCTTGCACCACCTTGAAAGCGGTTAGGCATTGGGGGCACTGCACAGCCAAGGTCATGATGGCCGCATTGTAGGTGGCGCTGTGTGCTGCCACGAGGTGCAGCAACAGCAGGGGCTCAGCACCTGCTCAATCGAAGCGAGCAGTCATCAAGGCCCATCCGTCTTCGCTGTCATGCACCGCCAAAGCACACCACGGCGCATAAGCTTGTTGCAACAATGCCACCTGACGCTCCAAGATTCCAGCCAATACCAAGTGCCCGCCGCTTTGCACCAAACCACACAACAAGGGCGCCAGCACTTGCAAAGGCGAGGCCAGGATATTGGCCAAGACACATCGGTACGGGCCTTGCACCTGGTCTGGCAAGCCAGCTTGCAGCACCACCCCATTGGCTTGGGCATTGCGCACGGTGGCCTGCACCGCATCGGGGTCGATGTCCACCGCATCCACCCGAGCAGCGCCATACAAAGCCGCCCCCATGGCCAATATGCCCGAGCCACAACCGTAGTCCAGCACCGACGCGCCGCGCACATCGTGTTGGGCCAACCAGCGCAAGCACATGCGCGTGGTGGGGTGGGTGCCGGTGCCAAAGGCCAAGCCGGGGTCCAAGCGCAACACCCGCTGCGCTTGGGCGGGGGGCTCATGCCAGGTCGGCACAATCCAAAAATCAGGGGTGATTTCCACCGGCGCAAACTGCGACTGGGTCAAACGCACCCAGTCTTGTTCGGCCACCGCTTCAATGTCGAGCACCTGGCAAGCATCAAATGGGGTTTGCAAACGCAACAAGTCGGCAGCCGCTTGGGCTTGTTCGAGGTCGGCAAACAAGGCTGTCACCTGTGAGCGGTCCCAACCCGGCTGGGGTGGAGGCATACCCGGCTCGCCAAACAAGGGGGACTCGCTGTCGCTGTGCGCATCGGCGTCTTGCACCGACACGCTGAGCGCATCCAAAGCTTCCAAAGCCTCGCTCAACCACTCCACGCGGTCTTGCGGCGCGAGCAAGCGCAGTTCATGCATCAGCGTTTGCGCGCAGCGATCCACGCTTCCAAGTAGTGAATGTTGGTGCCACCGGACATGAACTTGGCATCCACCATCAACTCTCGGTGCAGGGGAATGTTGGTGGAGATGCCCTCAACCAAGGTCTCGGACAGTGCAGTGCGCATGCGTGCGATCGCCTGATCGCGGGTGTCGCCATACACAATGATTTTGCCCACCATGGAGTCGTAGTTCGGTGGCACAAAATAATTGGTGTACACATGCGAGTCCACCCGCACGCCAGGGCCCCCTGGTGCGTGCCACATGGTGATGCGACCCGGTGAAGGCACAAAATTAAATGGGTCTTCGGCATTGATGCGGCACTCAATGGCATGGCCTTTGACCGTGATTTGGCGCTGGGTAAACGGCAACCTTTCCCCAGCAGCCACCATGATTTGGGTTTTCACAATGTCCACCCCGGTGATCAACTCAGTGACGGGGTGCTCCACCTGCACCCGGGTGTTCATCTCGATGAAATAGAACTCGCCGTTTTCATACAAAAACTCAAAGGTGCCAGCGCCCCGGTAACCCATGCGCTTGCAAGCAGCGGCACAACGCTCGCCAATTTTGTCAATGAGCTTGCGCGGAATGCCAGGCGCAGGTCCCTCTTCGATGATTTTCTGATGGCGACGCTGCATCGAGCAATCGCGCTCGCCCAAGTAAACAGCATTCTTGAACTGATCGGCCATCACCTGGATTTCAATGTGGCGTGGGTTTTGAAGAAACTTCTCCATGTAAACCGCTGGGTTGCCAAATGCGGCACCGGCCTCGGCCTTGGTGGTTTGCACCGCGTGAATGAGCGCTGCTTCGGTGTGCACCACGCGCATACCCCGGCCACCGCCGCCGCCGGCGGCCTTGATGATGACCGGGTAGCCCACGCTTTTGGCGATGCGGCGCACTTGCACCGGGTCATCGGGCAACTCGCCTTCTGATCCTGGCACGCAAGGCACACCGGCCTTGATCATGGCCTGCTTGGCCGACACCTTGTCGCCCATCATGCGAATCGACTCAGGTGAGGGTCCAATGAATTTAAAGCCGCTCTTCTCCACCCGCTCGGCAAAGTCGGCGTTTTCGCTCAAAAAGCCATAGCCGGGGTGAATCGCTTCGGCATCGGTCACTTCGGCGGCCGAGATGATGGCCGGCATGTGCAAATAACTTTGGGCCGATGCCGCCGGGCCGATGCACACCGCCTCTTCGGCCAGTTTGACGTATTTGGCCTCGCGGTCGGCTTCGGAATACACCACCACGGCTTGAATGCCCATTTCGCGGCAAGCGCGTTGGATGCGCAGGGCAATCTCGCCCCGGTTGGCGATGAGGATTTTCTTGAACATGGGCTAGGGATTAGGCGATCACAAACATGGGCTGACCAAACTCCACCGCCTGGCCGTTGTCCACCAAAATTTGGGTGATGGTGCCGCTGGCATCGGCCTCGATCTCATTGAGGATCTTCATCGCTTCAATGATGCAAATGGCATCGCCCTCTTTGACCACCGACCCGACTTCGACAAATGACTTGGCCCCTGGACTGGAAGCGCGGTAGAAAGTACCCACCATGGGGGACTTGGCCACATGGCCCAACACTTCGGGCGGGGCCTCTGGCGCAGGGGGTGCCACAGGGGCTGCAGCGGCGGGGG
>Ga0209033_1000645_pt1 | contig 20544 bp, 21 predicted proteins | sample LauGreFa1BDMLBDN_2_FD_188218 | JGI IMG/M metagenome (GOLD analysis project Ga0209033, IMG submission 188218) | Freshwater lake microbial communities from Lake Michigan, USA - Fa13.BD.MLB.DN (SPAdes) (version 2) | ecosystem: Environmental > Aquatic > Freshwater > Lake | place: Lake Michigan, USA...
GGGCTGAGGTGTGGTATTCATGGGGGTAGTGGGGAAGCGGGGGCTTTTTTTATTACCCTTGTTCTGATCTTAAAAACAAGTATAATAATCCCTAGTTTTAAACGATTGTGCCCAAGGGAGTGCCATGAAATTATCCAAATCAGCAGAATGTGCCTTGCGAATTATGGGTTATTTAGCCAATGAAACCTCGGGGACCATGCCGTTGTTATCCGAGCGACTGGGTATTCCCTATCATCACGTGGCCAAGTTGGTGCAAGTGATGGCCAAGGCCCAATTGGTTCATACCAAACAAGGAAAAAACGGGGGGGTTCAGTTACTAAAACCCCCCTCTGATACCACCTTCCGCGATGTTATCACCTTGGTGGATGGCCCCACCCGGTTGGCGGATTGTTTGCGTGATCCCGCCTTGTGTCGGTTGTATGGGGGGTGTACCTTGCAATCGGTATTACACACTATTCAAGACCAAATCGATGGGTTGCTTCAGGCCACCACCATCGATCGACTCATCCAAAGGACATCCCATGAGTGAACTGATCAATCAACTAACCAACCAGCCGTATCAATATGGGTTTTCTACCGACATCGATTCGGATGTTTTTCCGAAGGGATTAAATGAAGAGGTGATCCGGCAGTTATCAGAAAAAAAACAAGAACCGGCGTTTATGCTGGAGTTTCGATTAAAAGCCTATCGGCATTGGCTGACCATGACGGAGCCTACTTGGCAAAATGTGACTTATTCTCCCATCAATTACCAAGACATTCATTATTATGCGGCACCCAAAAGCACTAAAAAAGCGGCCAGTTTGGATGAGGTGGATCCTGAATTGCTTCGAACCTTTGAAAAATTGGGGATTCCGCTAACCGAACAAAAACGCCTGGCCAATGTGGCGGTGGATGCCATTTTTGACAGTGTGTCGGTTGCCACCACCTTTAAAAAAAAGTTATTGGATGCCGGGGTTGTGTTTTGCCCGTTGTCAGAGGCTGTTCACACGTATCCTGAGTTGATCAAGGCGTATTTGGGTTCGGTGGTTCCCCATACGGACAATTTTTTTGCGGCCCTTAATTCGGCTGTTTTTACCGAAGGTAGTTTTGTGTATGTGCCTCAAAATACGGTATGTCCGATGGAGTTATCCACCTATTTTAGGATCAATACCCAAGAAACCGGGCAATTTGAACGCACCTTAATTGTGTGCGAATCGGGTGCATCGGTCAGTTATCTCGAAGGATGCACGGCCCCGATGTTTGATACCAACCAACTACACGCCGCCGTGGTGGAATTGGTGGCCTTGGATGATGCTTCCATTAAGTATTCAACGGTTCAAAATTGGTATGCAGGGGACCCTCAAACGGGTAAAGGGGGCATTTTTAATTTTGTCACCAAACGAGGCAAATGCTTGGGTGCCCGATCAAAAATTTCGTGGACACAAATCGAAACGGGCTCAGCCATTACATGGAAGTACCCCAGTTGCGTCTTAATCGGTGAAGACTCGGTGGGTGAGTTTTATTCCGTGGCCCTGACCAATCATCACCAAGCGGCTGATACGGGGACCAAAATGATCCATATTGGCCCTCGCACGAAATCCACCATTGTCTCAAAGGGTATTTCGGTGGGCCAGTCTCATAATACCTATCGCGGGTTGGTCCAAATGAATGCATCGGCCCATCATGCTGACAATTTTACCCAGTGCGATTCGATGCTGATTGGATCGAATTGTTCGGCTACCACTTTGCCCACCATTGATGTGCGTAATCCCACCGCTACGTTGGGACACGAAGCCTCGACACTGAAAGTCACGGATGATCAATTGTTGTATTTTGCCCAGCGTGGTATTCGTGCCGAAGATGCCATGACCACCATTATTAATGGGTTTTGCCAAGATGTGTTCAAAGAACTTCCCCATGAATTCGCAGTCGAAGCCACCCAATTATTGGGGCTAAAATTAGAGCATTCGGTGGGATAGCAAAGGAGTATAAGGATGTTAACTATTGACTCGTTGGTCGCATCAATTGGTGAGGACCCCATTTTAAATGGCTTGTCCTTGCATATTCCTTCGGGGGAAGTTCATGCCATTATGGGGCCCAATGGGTCTGGAAAAAGCACCTTGTCAAAGGTGTTGGCGGGTCACCCTGCCTACCAAGTTACGGCAGGGTCAGCGGTATTAGATGGGGTCTCCTTGTTGGATCTTGATCCTGAAGAACGGGCATTGGCGGGGTTGTTTTTGGCATTTCAGTATCCAGTGGAAGTGCCAGGGGTTCAAAACGAAGCGTTTTTAAAAATGGCGTATAACGCCCACCGAAAAGCCAAGGGGTTATCTGAATTGGATGCGGTTGATTTTGCGGCGGCATTATCGGGGCCCCTTTCAACCGTTCAACTTGATGAGGCACTTTTGTCCCGGTCTTTAAATCACGGGTTTTCGGGGGGAGAAAAAAAACGCAACGAAGTGTTGCAGATGGCGTTACTCAATCCCAAAATGGCCATTTTAGATGAAATAGACTCGGGCTTGGACATTGATGCCCTTCGTACTGTGGCGTCGGCGGTGAATGCCCTAAGGTCCCCTGATCGTTCCTTTTTATTAATCACCCATTATCAGCGCTTGTTGTCTTACATCGAACCGGACGTGGTTCACATTATGGCCAATGGGGTCATTGTCAAAACCGGCGACAAACAATTGGCATTGGAAGTGGAGCAACGGGGATATGATTGGGTAGTGGTATCATGAAGGGGGTGCACCTCAACGATGCCATATGCCAAGATGCCCGCTGGGCCGCCGAGTGGGCCCCCTTGGCTTCCCTTGTGATGTCCGGTACAACGGCGACGGATGGTGTCCATATTCAGGGGGGGGGATGGGGCGGGGCTGTTTCGGTTGAGTCATCGCTTTTCATGGATTTGCCTTGGTTTACCCAACCCCTTCTTGAACAGGCCCATTGGATTGCCCCCCACGATCATTGTGTGGTGACCCTGTCGGGTGATCAGCCACAGCGGCTGGCCCTTTCATTGGCCTCAACCCGTTACCTTAGCATTGTCAACGACTCTTCGGCCCCTGTGGGGGTGGCATTGGTTGGCGATCTTCATCAGCCAGTTGCCATCTCGGTATTGCATCGCAGCAAGGCACCCGTGGTGGTATCGTCGGCCCTCCGATTGGGTGCGGGGGGTTCCTTGTCTGCCCATGGGGTGTTGACCCAATCGGTGTGCGGGGTGATGGAATGGGCCATCCAACTGGCGGCCCCCCAGGTGTCGGTGTCATTACAAGGGTTGCATTTGGGGGTTGACGCATCGTCATTATGGACCCGTTCCTTTTTGCGGCATGATGTACCGGATACCACCGCCACCCAATTATTAAAGTCCGTCGGTCATGGCAAGTCGTATTCAGAATATGACGGCACGGTTTGGGTATCTCATGGTGCCCATGGGACTGATTCTACCCAACGGAATCCCAATTTGTTGTTGACCCCGTCAGCCCGTGCCATTTCTAAGCCCCAGCTTCGGATTTATGCGGATGATGTGACGTGCGGTCATGGTGCCACGGTTTCACAAGTGAGTGACGAAGAATGGTGGTATTTGCGTAGCCGGGGGTTATCTCGTTCGGAGGCCTATGCGTTGCTGATCGAGGCGTTTATCCACGACATGGTGCCGGAATGGGTCCATCCTCAGCATCAGCTAGCCATTCAATCGGTGATGGGCTCTTATTTATCTCGAGTCAATCCGGGAGGGGTATCGTGCCAGCGGTAGCCCCTTTGTCTCTGGATTTTCCTTGGGTCTCGGCCCATCCCGGTTACCATTATTTAGACAATGGGGCGACCACCCAAAAACATGAGTCGGTCATTGCACGACTGACCACTTTTTTGCGTGAAGAATATGCCACGGTTCATCGGGGGGTATACCGTTACAGCATGGCCGCTACGGAGGCCTGTGAACAGGTGCGTCAAGCATGCCAATCATTGATTCATGCCCCCCATGCCCATGAGGTGGTGTTTACCAGTGGTACCACCATGGGACTTAATTTGCTGGCGTTTGGCATGATGTCAACGTTGCAAGCCGGGGATGAGATTGTATTAACCGAAATGGAGCACCATGCCAATTGGGTGCCATGGCAACAGGTGGCACAGCGTACGGGTGCGGTCATTAAAGTGGTGCCCATTACCCCGTTGGGGGAGTTGGATTATGAGTGGATGGCGGCCAACCTGACCCAACGGACGGCCGTGGTCTCGGTGATGCATGTCTCCAATGTCTTGGGGACCATCAACGATATTCCCCGTATTGTGGCCATGGCCCGTCAGTGGGGGGCCAAGGTGGTGGTAGATGGGGCCCAGGCCATTGCCCATATTCCGGTGGATGTACAAGCTTTGGGGGTGGATGCGTACGCATGGAGTGGGCACAAAATGTATGGCCCTACTGGGGTGGGGGTGTTGTGGGGCAAGGGTGACTGGCTATCTACCTTGGATCCTTTTATTTATGGGGGAGATATGATTGAAACGGTCACCCCATCGGGTAGTACATTTTGTGGGTTGCCTGCCCGTTTTGAAGGGGGTACCCCGCCCATTGCTGATATCGTGGCGTTGGGTCCTGCTGTTACTTTTTTGCGTGAGACAGGATTTGGTGCCATCATGGCCCATGATAAGGCCTTGTGCCATGAGGCCACCGATCGCTTGTCAGAGATAGAGGGGCTGACCATTTATGGCCAGTCCCCGACCAAAACGGGGGTTATTTCCTTTAATTTATCTGGTATTCATCCCCATGATGTGGGCAGTATTTTGGATGAACACCAGGTGGCGGTGCGTGTGGGTCACCATTGTGCCCAACCGCTCATGAAAGCCTTGGCGGTCCCGGCCACGGTCAGGGCTTCTTTTGGGGTATATAATGCGTCGCACGATATTGATCAATTGATAGTGGGGCTCAAACAGGTGAAGGCGGTGTTTCAATGAGTCGATTGGAGCAGTTGTACCAACAATTGATTTTGGACCATCACAAGTCCCCCCTTCATTTTGGGGAGGCAGATCCGGTTACCCATGATGCAGTGGGTAACAACCCATTGTGTGGGGATGCCTACCGTGTGACCCTTACGGTCGTGGGGGATCGGTTGGAACAAGTCAAATTTTCAGGTACAGGGTGTGCCATATCAAAGGCCAGTGGCTCGTTAATGACGGGGGCCTTAATGGGGTTAAGTGTGTCGGATGCCTTGTCCCTCAAGGATCGGTTTTTGGCTTTTTTGAGTTCCGATGGTGAATCGGATGGATTGGGAAAATTGTCGGCATTGGGCGGGGTACGTCAGTTTCCAGCTCGGGTGAAATGTGCTACTTTGGTTTGGCGTGCGTTTGAAGCCGCCATTGAAGCGGGGGGACACCCCGTATCAACCGAATAAAAGGAGTGCATCATGGCCACCATTTCTGCTCACATTACGCCCAATCCCCATACCCTCAAGTTTGCAGTGGACCGGTTGATTTTAGATTATGGTAGTGTTGATTTTTCGTCGAAGGAAAAAGCCGCCAACTCCCCATTGGCTCAGGCGTTATTTGATATTGAAGGGATTGTGGCTGTGTTGGTGGGCACCAACTTTGTCTCTGTCACCAAATCCAGTCAAGTGGATTGGACGACATTGGCCGCACCCGTAACCGATTGTTTGTCGAGTCAATTGGACGGGGGGGGATTATTGATTGACCCGGCATTGGTGACGGGTGCTACGGGCCATGCATCCGATGGGGACATCGCGGCCCGTATTCGCGATATTATCGACCAAGAAATTCGGCCTGCGGTTGCCATGGACGGGGGGGATATTTTGTTTGAGGCTTACCAAGATGGGGTGGTGATGTTGCGATTGCAAGGGGCGTGTTCGAGTTGTCCCAGCTCGACATTAACGCTTAAAATGGGGATTGAAAACCGATTGCGTGAAGAGTTTCCCGAGATTCGGGATGTGGTGCAGGTATAACCATTGCCCCGTGTGGCCTTTCATACCTTTGGGTGCCGTCTGAATCAATCTGAAACAGCGGCACTCAGGCATCAATTCCATCAGTCGGGGTTTGACCTTTCGGATGAATTGGATGGGTCCGATATTGTGGTGGTCAATACCTGTACTGTCACCGAAAATGGGGATGCGGATACCCGCCGATTGGTGTCACGGTTGGTCCGTGGCAATCCGAGTGTAGCGATTGCGTTGATCGGGTGTCAGGCACAAATTCAACAGGGTGCTTTATTCGAGTGGCCGAATGTGAAATGGGTGGTAGGGTCGGCCAATAAAATGATGTTGGCAGGGATTCTTCAATCGCATCCTGACGGGGTATTGGATGTGCCCAAACCGGCCCGCACCTCGTTTGAGATGGGCTCATTGGCGGTGGATCATCGCCACACCCGGGCCAATTTAAAGGTACAAGATGGGTGTGATTTTTATTGTGCATTTTGTGTCATTCCCTTTGCCCGGGGCCCCGCCCGAAGTCGTGTGTGGGCGGATATTATCCAGGATGCCAAGGGATTGATTGCGGCAGGCCATCCGGAACTGGTGATGACGGGGGTCAATATGGGGACCTATGCGGACCATGGCCGGTCGTTTTGTGAGGTGGTAGGGGCCTTGTTGGCCTTGCCGGGATTGGGTCGATTACGCTTGTCTTCGATTGAGCCCACGACGGTAGATGACCAGATCATTGAGTGGATGGCCACCCACCCCGCCATGTGCCCGTATTTGCATTTACCCATTCAAAGTGGGTCGGATGACATTTTGTCGGCCATGGCAAGAAAATATGATGTGGCGACGGTGGCAACCTTTTTAGCGGGGGTGGTTAAACGGGTTCCTGGCATTGGCATCGGTACGGATGTGATGGTGGGGTTTCCGGGTGAAACGGATGCCCAGTTTGATGAGACGGTGGATACCTTGCGTACCTTGCCCTTTCATTATTTCCATGTGTTCCCTTATTCCAAGCGAACTGGAACCCGTGCACACAAATGGGGGGATCCGGTATCGGGGACGGTCATTAAACAGCGGGCGGCGATTTTGCGGGCACTAAGTGATCGCAAGCGGATGGCGTTTCGGGTGGGGCAATTGGGACGTCAGGTTAGGGTGGTATTGGAGCGGGAAGGGGACGGTGGATGGTGGGGGGTGACGGATGAGTTTGTTCGTGTGTTGGTGACGGGAGTGGGTGTGACGGGGCCTGGCAGCCGGATGGGAATGGCCCAGTTGGTGAGGGTCGAAGGCGACTTAACCGAGGCACACTGGATTGGATAGTGGGCGAGTGGGGTCTACTTTTTCTTTCCACGGGCCGGTTTGGTAGCGGGTTAGGTTCCCTGTGGTATTCCGGGGGGATATTCGGGTTTTTAAGGCGAGGGTATGGGATGCGTGCTGAGGTTACAGGGGGGATGCCATGGCTTTAGTGGCCAATTGTGTTGGGACGACGGCCAGGGTGTCCCAGTGAATGGGGGGTATTTTTTGCCGTATAATCCCCATGTATCCTGTGATGATCCATCGCAGTAGGGTGGGAATGGGGCCCAATAACACGTTAATGTTGCGGTCTTCTACAAAAGAAAGAATGGCCTTGATGTGTGGCCACCACCGATGGGTGGAGAGGGTAAAGACGACATACCCGTCTTCCTCCGATTGCGTGATGCAATACCCGTATTCAGGGGCATGCTGTATACGCATACACCGTAGGGTATGGATGGCGTGGTTGCGGTAGTATTCAAGGGGTGTTTTGGGTGGGCCGTGGGTGGTGGCTACCAAGTCTAAAAACCCTGCCATCACCCGTTGGGGGGTTACCCAATTGACACAAACAGGGGGGCATGGCGTGGCGAGGCAAGGCACAAGACACCGGTATTCTTTTCTTAAGATGATTTGATAAGGGGATAAGGGCCCCCATCGTGCAGGGGAATGGTTTTTCATGGGGGAGAAAAACAGGATGGGTTTTTGTAACAACGATGCCAGGTGGGTAGGGGCGGTGTCCCCCCCTATGTAGTAATCACATTGAGATAATAAGGCAATGAGTTCTTCGATGGATAAGCCTTGTCCGGTCATGTTTAGCACGGGGGGCATGAATCCATCATGCGGGGCTTGGGCACATACGGTCACGTGGTATCCTTGGGCCACTAAATCAGGAATCACAGCCTGAATAATGGGGTGGGGAATGGGGATGTTGGTGCCACCGGTTTCTAAAAACACCATGATTTTGGGTTGTGTGATGCCTTCATACAGGGCTTTTATGGTATGGCGTGCATGGGGCGATAGGGGGAGCCAATCACGACGCCATTGGGTTTTGATACCCAACGGGGCCATCATCGACTCATAATAATCCAATTGGTGCCGTAATGGGTTGCCCCAAGGTTGGGGAATTCGGTGGGTATAATACCATGAGAGGGGAACGATCGAGGCATCGCCTATGCGGATTGGAATCCGAGAGAGGAAGGCCAATTTGGCCATTGAGGGATGGTTCCAACATGAGACCCAGACATCCATTTGACGTGCCTTAATGGTGTCGCGGGTGCGTGATAACCACGCTGATTCGGGGGCATTGATATCCATGGTGATGACGTCGGCAATACAATCAAAGAGCCGCAAAAAAGGTGCCACCGTTTCGCTGCTGATCAGGGTGATGTGACAATTTGTTTGCTCATATAAGTCACGCAAGATGGGAATCAACAACACATGATCACCCAATTTGTCAGGCCTTGTATGCACAATTAATCGGGTATGTTGGTCAATCTTCACGGCCATACTTTATCATGTTGGATGGGTCATTAACACCGGCCACTTGGTAGAGTCGGATGCTTCACAGTGAGGGGTGAGGGTGTTATTCATGGGGTGCCCGGGGTGTTTTCCTGGAGGTGATGTTTAAGGGTTCCGGTAGTGGGGAATGGATGGGTATCCATTGTTTGAAAGAGGAGGATTACATGTCCAAACGATTATCGTCCCCGTCGGTGCCCCCTATATCATCCGCGACGATTGAATCCAACCAAACAGCGAGTGAGCTAGGTGCTGCATCACCTATTCCGTCGGGGGTGTCCATTGAACAAGTCAATGGGTTGATTGCATCGGTTGCCAGTGCCTTGGGGTCCTTGTATCAAGCCCCTGTTTATCGTCATACCCCCCCTCCTTTATAAAGGTGTGTGGATTAACGGAGGGGTAATGGGCGAGGTTGAGGGGGGGCTTGCCACACAATCTTTCCTTTTATCATGACCATCATGACGCCTTGTCCTATTGTATCGGGCAGTTGATACGTGGCCCAATCTTCAATGGCATCCGGATCAATCATCACCACATCGGCGTCAAACCCATTGGCCAATCGTCCTTTTTTTTGTAATGCAGGTAGTTGATCGCCCCACCATTTGATGGGTCGTTCGCTCATGCATTGCACCGCTTCTATCCAGGTCACCCTCTTGCCATCGATCACCCACCGACGAATCAAACGGGAAAAGGCGGCCACCTCTCGGGGATGACGGATGGTGGCATCACGCCCCACACAGGCTTGTGGATCCAAAATGGCCTGTTGGATTTGTCGTTGCGTGGTCACAAATACAATGCGATCGGCCGGATGGTTGCCATCGTCTTCACCCGTGGCCAACGTGACCATTCGGGCACCCAATTGCCTGAGGGTTCCCAAGGGATAATCCCCCCACTGTCTGATATCAGCTGTATAGGGTGAGAATGTCCATCGTAACAAGGGCCACTGTCTGACCAACGGGGCCCAATGGGTGGTCCATAAATGGGCACTGGTGGGCCATTGTCTCATCACCACTAATACCCCACTGGCCTGAGATCCCCTGCCCAATTGTTGAATGACCCAGCGTCCGTTCGCTTCGGTGTCGATCATGGGGACACTGACCACCAATGCCACTTGGTACCGCTTGGCGATCGCCAACATCATGGCCAACTCTGTGGGTATCCTGTGAGGGTCAGATGGCATCTTCCAGTGAATGGCAATTCCTCCCTGCTCGAGTCGATGACCGATTTGCATCGCCCAACGACGTACATAGTGGGGATCATCACGGGGAAGGCTAGGGCGACAGTATTCGGTATCCAAGCCGGCCAACACGGTGAGGGATGGGTTCATTGTCACCGATTCGGGGTGGGCTACACCAGGGGCAATGGCCAATGCGGTGGTCACCCCATCATGCCAGGCGAGGGAATGACGCCGGGGGTATCCTCCCACATCAATGAACCCCGGGACCACCACGTGATGCGTGGCATCTATGACGCGATGCCCCCACAATGGACCGTGGTGAATGTGATGAATACGGCCCCGACGAATCCCTATGCTAAGGGTTTTGACGGTACCATCGGGCCTGACGACACGACCGTTTTGGATGACCACTTCATGATAGTGTCCCATGACCCATAACAATCCCCCCAGGACCCCTCCCAAGCCCAGGATACCTGCCCAACGGGCACTACGATACCACACGGTGGACTGCCTCGCGTAATCCTTTGCATTGGGTCATTTCTTGGGTCAATGCGGCATCGGATTCCCAAATGCTGGGCCAATCGGGATAGGTTCGACATGCCAGTGGGCGCACCTCATATACCTGACAACGATTGGCATCATCCAAAAAACACCGGGGACGATGGGTGGGGGTGGCGACATAGGCCCACCCTGATTTGATCACCACATATTGGTGTTTAAACTCACTGACCAATAGTCCCACGTGCTGGGCCATACGCTCGATATCTTGGTTGGATACCCTGACGTAGCCACCGGCTTGGCAACAGTGACCGGTACGATGGCACCGAAATGCGGCAAGTATGGCATGTTTGGATTCAATCATTGGGCTTGCCACTGTCCGATACTCATCCCCACTGACTGGGTGGGGTCTGCCCCAATCGCTTCTAATACCCATAAGGCTGGGTACACGCCATCAGGTAGGGGCGTGTCGGGGTGACGATTCGGGGTGATGAGTTGTTGCCACGCTCGGGCACTGCGACGAATATGGTACCCGTTATATCGCTCGGTTTGAGACCATTGATAGCCTTCATGTGGGGTTGATAATAATGAATGAGGGGGGATTATTCCGTGGGGAATCCAATACCCCAACACCTGGGCCACCGGTTCGGGGAGGTCTTTGATCGCATAATAATGGGTGACATGGGTGATGGCATGGGTGACCAAGGTGCCACCCGATCGAATCAAAGGACGCAACGATTGATAGGTCATCGGATCGTGTACCGGATACCCAGGCGTGGGATGTAAGATGACACAATCGGCCCCATGGCCGTCGTACCATTTAGTGGGGTGGCCTTCTACCACGGTGATATTGCCAAGGCCCGCTTTTTGACATCGTTGCCTGACATAAGCGGTTTGGGCGTTGGTTTGCGTGACCGCTATGATGTGGGCGTTGGGAAACCGACGTCCCCAATATAGCGTGAGCCCCCCCCCACCGCACCCCATTTCGATGATGTGTTGCCCATCTTGAATACCGATCAATTGGGTGAAGCGTGCCATCATGTCCCATTCAGATTGGGCCATACTGCGGGCATGACCCCAAAACCCAGGCATACCAAATGGGAGATATCCATCACCGCATTGGGCGAACGCCATCAACAGGGCGTCGGGTGATAATGGGGTGGTGTGATTGGGTGTGAGCATGGGGAACGGTAGGATGCGTTGCCCTGTTTCATGATGGACCGGATGGTGTCGCCAATGACGGATGATGGCCCATCGTGTCATCCATCGGGGGGGGATCCATGAAGACCGAATAGAGAGGGGCTTTTGTAGGATGGGGATCAGCCGAGAAAAAAGAGCCCATTGGGGTCTTTCACCGGCATACGACCCAATGGCCGATACGATCCGTGATCCTGATTGGATGAACGGGTGGATTTTGGATGCCCCAGGGGGTTTGGGGGAGGAAGCGGGGTTGGATGGGTGGATGAACCGATCGGGTATCGATTCGATGCCCATGATGCATAGGGCCATCACGATGAGGCACCCAGTGCCCCCAGGTATGGGGGTGATCAGAGGTGAGCCAAGCCAAAAGGGGATGCTGCCCAATACCCATCCTGCCAGCCCTTGTCGCCATGCCATATTGTTCCATCCCCCCGCTCGAAACATCGGGCGATGTGCCAAGTGACGGCGGGACCACGTTCGAATGACATGATAGGTGCCCCATGCAAGCTGGCTGCCCACTAGCCATGGCAATGGATCGTCCCAACTGCTATATCCGAATACCTGCAAGGCCATTATGGCACAAACCATCACCCCCAAATAATACCCCCAAGTCGGGGAGTCAGGGCCAGAAAAGACCCGTTTTGTTAGGGCCATCATCACCCCAATAATACCCCCCGTCAGGGCGGTGAGCCCCATCTCATACATGGTGGCTTACATACTGATTTTGTATCGTACCAATCGCAATTGGTTGGGGGAAACCGGCTTGGCTTCATACCCCAATTTTTTGAGTCGATCGGTGATGCTAGACAATGAAATGGATGCTTCATGGGTGACCAGTGTCATGTTTTGACTGAGGCTTACCGATACCCCTTTCACCCCTTTGAGTTGGCTTAAGTGGTACGTGATTTTTTTGACGCACTCCCCACAATGCATGCCGTTCACGGCAAACCGGGTGGTTTGAAGGGGAATGCCATCTTGGCTCGAATCGGCCAACACCGCTTTGGTTGGGGATGTTTTGAATGGGCCACCCACAGGACCAGCCGCCTCAGTTAAGCCAACAAATACCATTAACAGGCTCAAAATAGCCCACCATTTTGCCATCGTTTTACCTCCGTTTCAGTTCCAATTGACGGTAAATGGTATCACAGGGGGCAGGTCGTTTCTATCCCTCTCTTGTTTCCTATTGTTGCCATTTGCATTTTTAGCGGTTAGTCAAATGGGGTGTCTCTTCTGGATGGCATCATCAAGCGGATGAGGTTGGCGGGTCAATACGACGGGGCCACTGATGACCATCTCGATTGTCCAAACAGTGGAGTGGATGGGCTGGGGTTGTCTTCATTTAGCGGATGGCCCCTATTTACAACGCATGGCGTGTGAGGGCTGATGATAAAGGTGCTAGGGGGGTGAATTCAACACGGTTCGGTTTAATTGGGGGGTTTAGTGGATGGGTGGTCCTTGCTACAATCCCCCGAATGCAGTCTTATTTGCGAATTAAACAAGGGGCGTTGGGGCAATTGTCATTTACGGTTGAATACAATGGTAAAGTGGTCACGCCTTATGATGCCAAGAGTCCGATTCCCCTTCGCCAGTTGGCAAAAGCGGCCGCTTCAATGGGGACGGTTGAGTTGGATGTGCTGCGTTGTTTGATGGGGATGGATGGCCCTATTCACTTGATTTTACACCCTTTTCCGGGTCGTGTGTTTGAATGGGATACCCATTTAACAGGGACTTTGCAATGGGTGTGTCAACAACAGGGGGACGATATCTTGATCCGTCAGCATGTGGTGGCACCTGTTGCCAGGGCCGATGGTCAGTCAGATATTAGGGGATCAGATACCGGGGGATTGGTATCGTTTGGGAAATATTTTGTGGTCTCACTGGATGCATTACGGGTGGGCCCCATGACCCAATCAGAGGGACCCGGGGTGGGTGATGATGCCTTGGGGCGGTGGGTGGCCAGCCATGGGGATTGCGTGTCGCATGATGAGTATTTGGCCAACCCGATCACCCACTCAGAGCCACATGTTGTGACCTTGGCATGTGACCCGCCTGTTCGGTCGGTATGGCCCAATTGGGGGTTTGGGGTGCACCCGTTACCTGGGGGGGGGTATCAAATTGTGTTGGCGTTATATATTGATGATACCATGGTGCCGGTACAGTCAACCTGGGGTGATGAATGGTTGAGCATCAAGCAGTTTCCCAGTGCCATTGGGTCGTTGCCTTGGATTGAAACGGCATTACAACAGTGTCATGCGTCGATTCATGCCTTGCCTGCGATACCCACACCACCCGTGGTGATGCCTGCACAGCCGGCGTTGCTGGCCCATAAGGTGGCTCAAATGGTGTCCTTTTACCATCGGGTCATGCGGGTATTGTTGCCCCATCAGGGGTGGGTATGGGCCCATGTGACGGGCGAAGGATACCTGCGGCTGATGAGGATGATGATGGCGTGTGGGGGTCATGGGATGGAAGAGAGTTGGGTGGTGACGATAGACGAACTGCAACACCTCGCATCGGCCTGTCAAATGGCATCTCCGCCCATCCCTGTGCGGATGGCGAACAAATCGGTGGTGACCCAGACCTTGGCGTATGACGTGATCATACCCGATACGGATGGGATGGATAGCGTGCCGATGGTTCGGTTGGGCCAGACAATGTGGCGATTGGACGATTGGATGGCCCCCCCTGTATGGGGCGAGGGAGACGATCAGATTGGGTTGTTGTCTGCGGATACCATTCAAATGATTCAGGCTATTTTAAGTTTTCAGCATACCGTGAAGCGCCATCATCGTCGATCGGTTACGGGCAATGAGTGGGCCAATCGATTGCGTATTATCGATATTATGATGTTAAAACGGGCCAAAGTGAATGTGGTGTTGTCGGACACGGATCGGTTGTTAATTGACCGGTTATTGTCAATGGCGGATCTTCCCTTGGTGACGGTGCCATCGGTGTTTCAGGGGGTGTTGCGGTCTTATCAATTGGACGCAGTGGCATGGTTGAGCTTTTTATATGAGTCGGGGTTTGGTGCGTGTTTGGCCGATGATATGGGGCTGGGTAAAACCGTGCAAGTATTGGCTTTTTTTGCCACCATTTTAGAAAAAAAACCGTTGTGCCCCCCCTTGATGGTGGTGGTGCCGCCTAGTTTGATTCACAATTGGGTGGCCGAATGTCATCGGTTTATGCCCACGGTTCCGGTGGTTCAATATGTGGGGTCAGACCGTTCGATGCAGGTGTGTCAACCGGGCACCATTGTATTGGCCACGTATGATGTGGTACGTCGGGATATTCAACAGTTGGCAGCCCAAGCATTTGAGGTGGTGGTGTTTGATGAGGCCCAACTGATTAAAAACCGTGCGGCCGTTCGGTCGTTGGCGACCAAGCAATTGATGGCACGGTTTAGGGTGTGTTTAACGGGCACCCCTATTGAGAATCACTTGGATGATTTCATCTCTATTTTGGATACGGCACTGCCGGGGTTTTCGTATTTTTTATCCGGTATCAGTGGGTCTGAATCCATGGCCATTCAATATGCCCGTCCCTTTGTGTTACGGCGTACCAAAGAGACCATTCTGTCTGAATTACCACCCAAAATTGAGTCAGAAGTGGCCTTGCCCTTGGACACCACGCAACGGTCAATGTACATGAAAATTTTGGAAGAAGTCCGCGAATCGGTTCGGCAGTCGTTTCAAGAGCAGAGCCCCCAACGGGCGGGCATGTTGGCGATCACGGCTATTTTACGGTTGCGTCAAGTGTGTTTGTCGCCCCATCTCATTGATCCGACCTATTCGGAATGGTCACCTAAAACCCGGTTTTTAATCGATCAATTGTCCCAATTACGTGACGAAGGTCACAGCGTGTTGGTGTTTTCACAATTTCGCTCCTATCTTAACTTGATTTATCCTGAATTGGTGACCCTGGGAATGGATGTGATTCAAATTGATGGGGGGACGTCATTGGCCAAACGAAAAGTGTCGTTGCAACATTTTCAGCATGCAGACCATCCTGTTGTGGCGTTGATGACCTTAAAAACCGGTGGGATTGGGTTGAATTTGGTCAAGGCGTCCTATGTGTATCACATGGATCCTTGGTGGAATCCGTCGGCCGAAACCCAAGCCTCTGATCGTGCCCACCGGTTGGGGCAACAAAACAAGGTCAATGTGATACGATTGATCATGGAAGGGTCCATTGAAGAAAAAATCATGGCATTAAAGGCCGAAAAGCAGGCCTTGTTTAATCGGGTTTTAAATGAGGGAATGGCGGTATCAGATCGCACATTAAGTCGGGACGATTTTGAATGGTTACTCAGTTGATGGGTCATGGGACCTGTCCCCTTACCAAGGAGGCGTTGAATGGTGTCATCTATCGGATTGTTGGGATCGGCAGTCAAGGCAGAGCCCCCCGTGTCGGCTAATCATTCTTCGGATGGCACGTGCCGTCGCCGGGCGTATCAGCGGGCACTCACCACCCTGAGACATCGCTATTCACCATTGGGTATTTTGGCGGGTGCGAACCATTTTAGTGATTTATGGGCCCGTGATTTTTGCTTTGCATCATGGGGGGCCTTGTCTGTGGGGGATACCATGGTGGTGACCCAAGGCTTGGAGACCTTGATGGGCTTCATGACCCCGGATGGTCAAATACCCCTTCGGGTTGGGCAACCCATTTTTTTGTTGAAATATATTGGGATTAATGCCAATCCGCCACGTCCTCGTTACATCGATGACAAGGGGTTTTCGGTGTCGGTGGATAACAATTCATTGGCGGTTGGGTTGTGTCACACTTATGTATCGCATACCCATGATATGGCGTTTTTGTCTCGGACATTTGATACGATTTATCGCATGGCCATGTGGAATGATACCCAAGACCGTGATGGGGATGGGTTAATGGAAGAAGGGCCTTATGCGGGGTGGGCAGATAGCCTCAAAAAACGGGGGAAGGTTTATTATACCAATGTGTTACATGTGCATGCCTGTTTTTGTGTGGCGGATTTGGCCCGTCGCTTGGGTCATACCGAAACGGGGGCCTTAACGGCACGGTATGAGCGGGCCAAGCACCGGTTACATGAGGTGTTTTGGAATGGGCAATATGGGGTGGATTGGGTGGATGGGCAGCATGTTCAATCGACGTTTTCGACCGAGGCCAATTTATTGGCCATTCTTTATCATGTGGTATCACGAGAGGAATCCCAATCCATATTGGATGTGATGGCGGCCCGTGGGATGACGGGGCATGCGGTGGTCCCAACAGTATCGCCGGCCTATGGGTCCAACCAAGTGTACCCACCGTTTCGGTTGATAGGGTTGTCGGACTATCACAATGGGTTGTCGTGGATTTGGGTGGGGTGCTTGGAAGTGGTGGCACGGTGGGAGATGGGCGATCACAGTGGGGCGACGGCGGCCTTGGATCGGTTGGCGGCATTGATTGAGGGTCACCAAGGGGTGTATGAAGTGTATGATAAGGGCCAACCCGTTCGCCGATTGTTTTATCGCAGCGAGGAATGGTTTGCGTGGTCATCTGGGTTGTTTGTGTGGGCGTGTCAAAAAACTGGGTTGCATGGAGAATCAGCATGAAAATTGTAATTGCCACCGAATCGTATTGGCCGTTGATTGATGGGGGGGCGGTTGCGGAACACCATTTGGCCTTGGGGTTGGCCCAGCGGGGGCATGAGGTTCATGTGTTGGCCCCATCGGAATCGTTTCGACGATGGACCCAATCAGATACGGGTACCACCATTCATCGGTTTCCGTCGTTTCCGATCCCGTTTGTTAAAAATGACCACCGATTGGCTTTGGGGTGTCGGGCCTCGGTGTATGAGGTATTAGATCGAATTCAACCGGATGTGTGCCATATTCACAATCCCTTTCCCTTGGGTAAGGCCACGTTGGCATTTGCACAGTCTCGAAAGGTACCCGTGGTGGCCACCAATCACTGGTTGCCTGAAAACCTCACCACCTTTATGGCACGGTTTCGGTTTGTGAACCAATTGCAATGGATTGTGGATGCCAACTGGCGGTTTATTCGGGATTTTCATAATCAGTGTCAGTTTGTCACCTCGCCCACCCAAACGGCCATTGAGTTAATGACCCAAAATGGGTTGGTGGCCCCCCATCGTCCGGTGTCAAACGGGGTGGATTTATCGGTGTTTAACCCACAAAATGACCCTACCGCTTTAAAACAGCGGTTGCGATTGCCCAACAAACCCACCATGTTGTATGCAGGGCGATTGAGTGGTGAGAAACATGTGGATGTGGCGGTGAAGGCGTTGGCCTTGATTCTGAAGCAGCATGACATTCACTTTATTATCGGTGGTAATGGCCGTGAAAAAGAACCCTTGATGGCGTTGGCCCGCCAATTGGGGGTGGCCGACCATGTCACCATGCCGGGGTTTTTAGATGACGATGAATACCGGTGTTTGTTTCGGTGTGCGGATTGGTTTGTGATGCCGTCTATCTGTGAATTGCAAAGCATTACCACCCTAGAAGCCATGGCCAGTGGTTTGCCGGTGGTCGGTGCCAATCGGTATGCCTTGCCTGAGTTGATTCACCCTGGGGTGAATGGGGCGTTATTTGAGCCGGGCAATGACCAAGCGTTGGCGTCACAAGTGATGGCGATGCTCAGCAGTGATCGGTTGCAGGCCATGGGGCAAGAAAGCTTGCGATTGGTGGCGGCCCATTCCTTGGATCGGGCCATTTCGGATTATGAGTCGATTTACCATCAATTAACCCAGCGATGAAAATTGCGGTCTTTACGGATACCTACTTACCCCAAATTAATGGGGTCGCCATTTCCACCCGTACCTTCAAACAAGAGTATGAAGCATTGGGGCATCAAGTGGTGGTGATTGGCCCGAAGGTGGACCGGTCCAGCCGCTCAACGGCGACCGTATGGCGGTTTAAATCCATGCCTTTTCCATTTCAACCCGAATACCGCATGATTTCACCTTTGTCACGAAAATTGCGGTTATTTAAACGCTTAAAGTTTGACGTTATTCATATTCAAACCCCTTTTTTTATGGGGCATTTGGGTCAATATTTGGGGTGGAAACATAAGATTCCGGTGGTACATACTTATCACACGTTATGGTCTGAGTATTTGCATTATTTTCCATTGGTTCCCAAACGATTGCGGCACACGGTTGATTTGTTGGTATTATCCCGCACCTTTTGTAACCGTTGTCAGCATGTGTTGGTACCCAGTGAGGCCATTCAATCCCACTTGCAGTCTTATGGTGTTCAAACGCCCATGACGGTATTGCCCACGGGTGTCTCATTGGAACGGATTGAACAACACGGTGACCCTGCGGTGTTTCGTCACCACTGGGGGATTGCCCCTGATGACCCGGTGGCCATTTTTGTGGGCCGATTGGGGATGGAAAAAAACGTCATGTTTTTACTGGCGGCGTTTCATTCGCTCACACAACGGATGCCGGCGTTGAAGTTGGTGGTGGTAGGGGATGGCCCCGAACGACAGGACATGATTCGTTGGGTGCATGAGTATGGGGTGGCAGATCGGGTGGTATTTACGGGGTATTTGTCCCACCATGATGTGTTTACCGCGTATGCGGCGTCGGATGTGATTTTGTTTCCCTCTAAAACAGAGACCCAAGGCTTGAGTTTGATTGAGGGGTTATCGTTGGGTAAGCCGGCCGTGTGTATCAATGAAATGGGGGTTCGGTTGATGACCCAAGGTGGTTTTTTAACATCGGATTCTTTGGACGACTATGTGGAAGCGGCCTATCGTTTGTTTCAGGATCGCTCGCTTTATACCCAAAAATCAGCTGAGGCCCAGGCCTTGGCACGGTCGTATTCATCCAAGGAAATGGCCAGAAAAGCCTTGGCGGTGTACGATACCCTGATTTCAACGACGTGAAAGGAGCCATCATGAAATGGGTAATGGTTATGGTGCTGGGATGGTTGACCATTGGGTCACCTGCTATGGCCCAGGTACGAATGATGGACAATGGGTTTAAGATTAAACCGGCCCCATCATTGGTATTAAAGAGCTTGAACAAAGGCACGATTTCCTTGTCAAAATACAAAGGAAAAGTGATTATTTTGAATTATTTTGCGACCTGGTGTCCGCCTTGTCGCCGTGAATTTCCTGATTTGATTGCCTTGCAAAAAGCCTATCCCCATCAGGTACAAGTGGTGGCGTTGTCCTTGGATGATACGGTTGATCCGGTCCGGTCATTTATCAAATCAGCCAATTTCCCGGTGGTATGGGTGGGGGATGATCGTTCGGCCTTGGTCGGACCCATTCGGGGGATTCCCACCACGTATGTGATTGATTCTCATTTTGTATTGGCGTACATGAAATCAGGGTATGTGACGTCTGATGAATTGAAGCAGTTGGTCACCCGGTTTTCAGCACGATAGTGTTTCCTTCTTCGTATGTGGTGGTGGTGGGATTATTGGTATCCGAGGGTGTGAGTTGGGAGGCAGTGGGCGAGTCGGTGTTGAGTGGGTATCATGGCCATGGATTGGGGTTTACTGAGGTCACGGCACATACCAGCGACTATTATGAACCGGAAATGGGGCCCCGCTTGCGTCGCGTATGGATGGGGGTTCGGTTACCTTCTCCTTTGTATCCGGTGTCTATACTCAAGCAATGGTCGGTATCAATGGAATCGCAATGGCGGGTGAATGGCCAGCGACGGGTGAACATTGACCCAGGGGTGTTGACCACTTATCAATTGTTGTTATTGTCTACCAAAAACTATGCCCATCGGGTACCCATTATGGATGGGATTTATGGGGAAGTGGCCCTCATTCGCCAACATAAACAGTGGCATCCCTTGCCGTGGACCTATCCCGATTATCAATCCGAAGGGCTTCGTCTATGGCTGGACCGGTGGATGGGGGAAGCCCATTCAAATTAGGGTAGGGGAGTGGGGTGTTAGTCACACAACAGGCTGGTGGTTGTATGTAGGTGCCAAAACAGGGTGCGGGAAGAACGCCATTCAAA
>Ga0209033_1000646_pt1 | contig 20507 bp, 17 predicted proteins | sample LauGreFa1BDMLBDN_2_FD_188218 | JGI IMG/M metagenome (GOLD analysis project Ga0209033, IMG submission 188218) | Freshwater lake microbial communities from Lake Michigan, USA - Fa13.BD.MLB.DN (SPAdes) (version 2) | ecosystem: Environmental > Aquatic > Freshwater > Lake | place: Lake Michigan, USA...
CCCTGCCCGCGTGCAAAGTGACCAATTTGCGGAAACCATTGACGAAGTTGCGATAATACATCTTCAAAAGGAATGTATTCCCCAAACGCGAGTAATATGGTTTTACTATAATGCGGCGGCACAATTTGGCCCATTTCATTCAAAAGAAAAAGTGAATTAGTCAGTAATTTGACGCGCATATCTACACTATAAGCTCCCGTTACTAATGGCAATGAATGATTTTTCAAAAATTGACTCAATTGGGCGGGATACGTGTTAGGCGGCACTAAATTTTCACCTAAAAAAGTGGGGAAAGCGGTTTCTGGCCAGAGCGCAAAATCAATTTTTTCATCTTTATGCGCCTCAAGTGCATTACTTGTCAGGGATAGATAGCGCCCCAAAATAGCTTGACCATAACCATCACCTAATTCGGCAGCCATTTTGTCCGAATTTCCAATATTACCCTGAACCATTAAGACGTTAAACTGCGCATCAGGCTCTGGCAATCGTGCTTTGAGTGCAACACCCGCTAAATTTAGCAGTAAAAAACTAACGACAACCACACTCATAATCACTTTTCCTTGTGTTTCATGCCGTGATTTCCAAGCAAGATAAATCGGTAGATTATAAGCAAGTGTAATCGCACTTAAACCACTAAAACCGACTATTTCAGCCAAATGGTAAAACGGGATTCCTGAACCAAACCACGAGTAGCCAAAATTCCAATCAAATAACGTCAGTGAATACGCTTCACATAAAATCGTAATAAGGGTTAATAACCCTAAAGAAACGCTTTTTGAACATGAAAACTTTTTTACAATTAAAAACCAAATCATTCCTGCAAAGGGTACATATAAATGCGCAATTAACGCATAAATAATCATGCCGACCCCGGCTAATGCCCAAGGCACATGGGCAAATTCATGCAGCAAATAGGTCATCCAATTAAAGCCAATAAGCGTAAACACAAAGGCGCATACCATGCCCCCAAAAATGACCGATTTTAATTGCGTTTGTGCTTGCCAAAAAATCCATAGTGGCACAAATCCAAACAATGCCGCCCAGGGTGGAAAGGGAATGTAACTCGTTCCAATAAAAAAACCTGATAAAACAGGCAATGTCCATGCGTTAACGCTTGTGAATTTCATCATGAAGGGCACGGAATTCGTCAGTTAATTTATGTGTAGGAACGTAATGAATAAGCGGTAGCGATTCTGAATGTGATTCACGCACTTTTACTGAACTTGAAATCATTGACGCTAAAACAGGCAGGCCACCTTCAATGAGTTCATTGACGAGTTGACGTGGCAAATTCGCTTGCTTTTGAAATTGATTGACAATAATACCTTCAATTTCGAGCGCTTGATTATGATCCGCCTTCACTTCACCTAATGTATGAATAAGCAAATGCAACGCATCACGCGCAAAGGTATCGCAATCAAAGGGAATCAAACATTTATGCGCGGCTATTAAGGCAGATTGGCTATAAAAATTTAAAATGGGCGGTGTATCCATATAAATTTCATCAAAATCTTCAAGCTTTTCGAACGCTTCTTTAAGTTTAAAAATTTTATAACGCGACTCTAAACGCCCTTGCAAGGGTTCAAGTTCAGGATGCGATGGCAGCACAAATAAATTGGGAAACGGCGTTGCGTGAATCGCATTTTCAAGACCGGATCCTGTATTACTGCTGCCAAATAAAGATATACTCAAGCTATCTTTAAAAAAATGTGCAATAGTTTTATCACTATCCGCAATTTTATGACCCAGTAGATATTGCGTGGAATTTCCTTGTACATCTAAATCAACAACTAAGGTACGCTTACCCTGTTGCGCACTAATCGCGGCCAAATTACAGGTGATAGTGGATTTGCCCACGCCCCCTTTTTGATTGAAGATAACTCTACGCATATAATGAATTTCCTAAAAATTTAAAGTATAAAAACATGAACACAAACAACATCAAAAACAGCGTGATCTAAATAGTTTTATTAAATGTCTTCATCCGTTTTTTCTCATCCACCCACATTATAAACATATCATGTTAGAATTGCGTTAGTCGCGCTCTATTACAAAGTACAAAGCCGCGCCATTTTTTTAAAATTTTTCCAATAATCCACAAAATAACTCATGACCAATTTAGAAAACATCATTAACAGCGCCTTTGAAAATCGTGCAGATATTACCCCAGCCAATGCATCAGCGGAGATTCGTGATGCGGTTACGCAAACACTCAATTTACTCGATAGTGGAAAATTGCGTGTCGCTGAAAAAATTAACGGGGATTGGGTAACGCATCAATGGTTAAAAAAAGCGGTTTTACTTTCATTTCGAATCAATGATAACCGTTTAATGGATGGCGGCAATACACGCTACTACGATAAAGTCGAAAGTAAATTCTCAACTTACAGTGAAGAAGATTTTGCTGCGGCAGGTGTTCGCGTTGTGCCAAATGCGGTAGCACGTCATGGCTCATTTATCGCTTCAGGTGCGATTTTAATGCCTTCTTATGTCAACATTGGTGCGTATGTTGATAGCGGCACGATGGTTGATACTTGGGTTACCGTCGGATCGTGTGCACAAATTGGTAAAAATGTGCATTTATCAGGCGGTGTTGGCATTGGTGGTGTATTAGAGCCTCTGCAAGCCAACCCAACCATTATTGGGGATAATTGCTTTATTGGCGCACGCTCTGAAATTGTGGAAGGTGTCATTGTTGAAGATGGTTGCGTCATTTCAATGGGCGTCTACATTGGCCAAAGCACGAAAATTTTCAACCGTATGACAGGTGAAATTACCTACGGTCGTATTCCAGCGGGATCAGTAGTCGTATCAGGCAACTTACCTTCTGCTGATGGCACATACAGCTTATACTGCGCAGTGATTATTAAACAAGTTGATGAACGCACACGCAGTAAAACAGGTATTAACGAATTACTCCGCGATTAAACGTTTCACATTATCCTCTTTTTAAACGTCCGTTTTTATCAAAAATCGGACGTTTTATTCAACTTTCTCGTGACAACACTAAATCATGCAAAAAACTAAAATCGACATTTACAAACGCCTTCTCACTTATGTAAAACCGCATAAGAAGTTCTTTTTTGTAAGTATTATCGGTTTTTTAATTTATTCCGCCACACAGCCTTTATTTGCAAAGCTCATACAAGAAATCATAGATACTCTGCAAGCAAAGGAACATGAAAAACTCTATTATTTGCCGCTATTATTTAGTGGTTTAATTGTGGTGAGGAGTTTAGGCGCTTATTTAGGTAATTACTTTTTAGCTAAAGTGTCCTCAAATGTTATACACACGCTGCGATGTGAAATTTTTGAAAAATATATGCAGCTACCCACCGCGCATTTTGATTCCAACAACAGCGGCTACATGATCGCAAGAATTACGCATAACGTTAATCAAGTTGCACAAGCCACCACCGATGCAGTACGTAAAGTAGTTCAAGAAGGTTTAACTGCTGCAGGACTTCTCGCTTATTTGGTTTACATGAACTATAAGCTCTCCCTCGTTTTTTTTGTAATTGCCCCCGCTATTGCACTACTCGTGAGATATGTGAGTAAGCGTATGCGAATGCTCAGTAAACGCATTCAAGAATCCATTGGTGATATGACACATATTACCTCTGAACTGGTGAATGGACATCGCATTGTACGCAGCTATGGTGGCGAAGATTACGAGCGTCAACGCTTTGTTGGAAGTAGCGACCATAATCGCAATCAAACCATGAAGCTAATTAGCACCAGTTCACTGCATAACCAATTTATGCAATTGATTATTGCGCTAGCATTAGCCTTTTTAATGTATATCGCTTTATTTTTTATGGACCAATCCAGTGTAGGGGCTTTTGTTGGGTATTTAACGGCTGCATTTTTACTGCCCCGCCCTATTCGTCAACTTAGCGATGCCAATAGTGATATTCAGCGTGGCATTGTAGCAGCGGAATCGGTATTTGAAGTGTTAGATCAAGACACTGAACTTGATGATGGATCTTATATTAAAAATCGTTGTCTTGGTGACTTAGAATTCAAGCACGTTACTTTTAGCTATGACACTACTGATCAACCCGCTTTAAATGATATTAGCTTTACTGCTAAAGCTGGTGAGACGATTGCCTTAGTTGGCGCATCAGGCGGAGGTAAAAGTACGCTCGCCAATTTAGTATCGCGTTTTTATCAATACAATCAAGGCGAAATATTACTCGATGGCGTGAACATTAACGATTACACACTACGTAATCTTCGTCAGCACATTGCACTCGTTAATCAACAAGTGACGTTATTTAACGACACAATTGCCAATAATATTGCTTATGGTGCACTGGCGGGAGCGAGTCGTGAAGCGATTACCCAAGCCGCAACAGATGCTTACGCCATTGAATTTATCAATAAACTGGAAAAAGGGTTAGATACCGAAATTGGCGAAAATGGCGTCAAACTTTCTGGTGGACAACGTCAACGTTTAGCTTTAGCGCGTGCATTACTTAAAAATGCCCCAGTTTTAATCCTTGATGAAGCAACATCAGCGCTTGATACGGAGTCTGAGCGCTATATTCAAGCCGCACTTCAAAAAATCATGGGCAATCGCACCACACTAGTGATTGCCCATCGTTTATCCACAATTGAAAATGCGGATAAAATTTTAGTGATTGATAAAGGCCGTATTATTGAGAAAGGAACCCATCACGAATTACTGGCTAAAAATGGCGCTTATACACGCCTGCACGATATACAATTTGAACCACACCCAACTCAAAGCACGAAATGAAAACTCAGCACGCTCATCGGTTAATTGTTTTAGATACTGAAACTACCGGTCTAAGTACAAAAGACGGCAATCGTATTATCGAAATTGGTTGCGTAGAATTACTTGATCGGCGTTTAACCGGTAATAATTTTCATGTGTATATCAACCCCGAGCGCGACAGTGAACCAGGCGCGTTGCAGGTTCACGGTCTTACGCGTGAATTTTTGGCGGATAAACCAAAATTCAAAGCTATTGCACAAGATTTTATTAAATATATTCGCGGCAGTGAGCTCATTATTCACAATGCGCCTTTTGACGTGGGTTTTCTTAATTATGAACTCGCTAAATTACCCAATACGCAATCGATTGAAAAGTATTGCACCATTTTTGATACGCTTGCAGATGCAAAAATTCGTTTTCCAGGTCAGCGCAATAATTTAGACGCGCTATGCAGACGCTATAGCGTTGATAATACGCATCGTGAACTTCACGGTGCGTTGCTCGATGCTCAAATTCTCGCCGATGTTTTTTTGAGAATGACTGGCGGGCAATTTTCGCTTATGGGTGATGGTAATGAAGATCATGTTGCAGCAAGTCATAAGGAAAATAAAACTATTACGCGAACACTTGCAGATCGCCCCCCTTTAGTCGTTATTCGCTGTAGCGATGAAGAGGAAAGTGAGCACAATGCGCGCTTAGACAGTATTCAAAAGGCGAGTGGTCAATGCCTTTGGCAGCGCGATATCAATTAACTTCAGAGACTTTTTCTGGCAAATTTTCCCAGCCACCACCTAATGATTTATAAATAGCAATCAATGACGTTGTTACCTCAGTATCACTTTTCGCTAATTGACTGTTACTTTCCAAAACACGTAAAGCACTTTCTTGAATTACGAGTAAATCAAGCGAACCCGCTTCAAATTGTAATAATGCAAGATGATGCGCTTTTTCGCTTGCCTCAACAGCATTAAGAAGAAAAACACGTTTATCACGCTCATGTCGATAATTTACCAATGCATTTTCGGTTTCTTCCAGCGCATTGAGCACAGTTTGATGGTACTGAGCTAAACTAGCTTGAGCCTTGGCATCAGCAGCACTAATTCGCGCATAAACGCGCCCCAAATCTAAAAATGCCCAACTGATTTTGGGACCAAGTGAATAACTCTCTGCGCCGGGCGCAACCAACCCTTTTAAGGTATTACTCTCAAGCGATAGCGATCCAACAAACGTCACACGTGGAAAAAGATCAGCCGTTGCAACACCTATGCGCTCGCTATCCGCGGCAAGAGCACGCTCAGCCACTTGAATATCTGCACGGCGTTTTAATAAATCAGCTGGATTGCCAATCTGCACTGCTTTTGGCATCGTTGGTAATGCCTTAGGTGCATTTAACTCCACGAAGAGTGCATCAGGCATTTGCCCTGTTAAAACACTTAAACGATGAATCACACTTGCAATAGCCGTTTTTAAATCGGGGACTGTTGCACGCTGAGCTTCTAAACGCGCGCTAATCGTTGCAGAATCGATTTCTGTGCCGCGTCCGTTTTTAATTCTCACCTGCGTGAGTTCAAGTAATTTTTCTTGATGGACGATAGCTTGCTCAGACAGCCTTAATTGCATCTGAAATCCACGTAACTCAAGATAATTTCGAGCCACTTCCGCAATAAGACTCACACTCACGTCACGCAGCGATGCGGTAACTTCTTCAAGTTCGTTACTCGACGCCTCTGTACTGCGTCTAACCCGACCAAATAAATCCAGTTCCCAAAACGCATCAAATCCTGCGTTATACAAACTCAACGTTCTTGGGACAAATGCACGATTATTGAGCGCAGCCGCACTGCGCTTTTGATCCGTAAAATTACTATGTGAGGTGACTTGTGGCAAAAAATTCAATTCGGAATTCATATATAATGCGCGTGCTTGCATCAAATTGGCACGCGCAATTTGCATGTCATAATTATGCTCGAGCGTTTTATCAATAAGTGTGGATAATAGCTCATCATTAAAATTTTTCCACCACACTTTTTCCACACTATCTTGAGAAAATACCTTAGATTGTCCATTGGTAAATTGACTGGGTAAATTTGCAATCTCTGGCTTTTTATAATCGGGTCCCACAGCACAAGCAGTTAATAAAAAAACACTCGCGCTCAATCCAATCGACTTTTTTATCATAGTGACATATTCCCTTTAGACGATGAATTGGACGATTTTTTAAAATATTGCACGACGATATAAAAAACAGGTGTTAGGAGTAAACCAAAAAAGGTAACGCCAATCATGCCACTAAAAACAGTTGTCCCTAAAATACGACGTGTTTCCGAGCCAGCACCAGTAGAAACAACCAATGGAAATACACCCATAATAAACGCAATTGACGTCATTAAAATGGGGCGTAATCGAATTTTGCACGATTCAATCACCGCGGCAAATTTATCCATTCCCGACTCTTGACGATGCTTAGCGAATTCGACAATCAAAATCGCATTTTTACTCGCCAATCCCACCAAGACTATAAAGCCAACTTGCGTAAAAATATTGTTATCCATGTGGCTTATCCAAAGCCCCGTCATTGAAGATAAAATACACATTGGCACAATTAAAATCACCGCAAATGGCAATGACCAACTTTCATATTGCGCCGCTAAGGCTAAAAAGACAAAAATCACACTTAATGGAAAAACTAAATACGCCACATTTCCTGCTAACACTTGCTGAAGTGTCAACTCCGTCCATTCAAAACTAAAGCCTGCAGGCAACTGCTTGGTTAATAATTCGCTCATTGTATTGATCGCTTGACCCGAACTCACATTAGGCAAAATACTGCCGTTAATTTCAGCCGATGGATACATGTTATAGCGTGTAATTTTATCGGGACCGCTAATTTCCTTCACTTGCGCAATGGCTCCTAGCGGTACCATATTGCCTTGTGCGTTTTTAGTTTTTAAAGCGGTCACATCGAGCGCATCCATTCTAAAGGGCGCATCGGCTTGAGCAACCACTTGGTAGGTTCGGCCAAACTGGCTGAAATCATTGACATAGAGTGAGCCCAAATAAATTTGCAGTGTATCAAAGATATTTTGCAAGGGAACATCCATTGATTTTGCACGAACACGATCGACATCAAAAAAGAGTTGCGGGACACCCGAACGGAAAGTTGAAAACAAACCAACTAATCCAGGTTGTTGGCTACCTTTTGCAATCATATCCGCTGTCACGCTTTGCAGAGCATCAATTCCCGCATTTGATCGATCTTGAATTTGTAACTTAAACCCACCCACCGAACTCATACCACGAATTGGAGGAGGAGGAAAAACTGCAATCGTCGCATTGGGAATGGTCGATAAGCGCTGAGATAAATTTTTCACAATCGCATCAGCAGTCAATTCGTTGTGATTTGTCCGCGCTTCAAATGGCGTGAGTCGAGCAAACATTGTCGCTACATTCGGTTGACTTGCCCGCGTCATAATTGACCAGCCAACATATTCATTAACGTGCTCAACCCCTGGTGTTGCCATAATAATATCATTGGCTTGTTTAACAGTTTGCTCCGTTCGCGAAAATGCTGCCGCATCTGGTAATTGCACATACAAAACTAAGTAACCTTGATCTTGTTGAGGAATAAAACCGGTTGGGACTTTTTCAAAGATAAAAACGTTTAACGCATTAAGACCAATATACAAAATTAAAACCACCGCACTCATGCGAATCAAACGTCCAATAAGGCGAGAGTACCCCAAACTAAACGCATCGAAAAAACGATTAAACCGCACAAAAAAACCACCAAAAACCCAATCAAATCCACGCGTAAACGTATCTTTGTTTTCATGTGCGCGATTCAAAAGTAATGCACATAAAGCCGGACTTAGTGTCAGTGAATTAAACGCCGAAATAATGGTTGAGACAGCAATGGTTAACGCGAATTGTTTATAAAATGCGCCCGATACACCGGAAATAAAGGCTGTGGGCAAAAAGACAGCTACTAAAACTAATGCGGTTGCAATAATCGGCCCGACCACTTCACGCATGGCGAGATAAGTTGCTTCTTTAGCATGAAGACCCTCTTGCGCCATGTGACGCTCGACATTTTCCACTACAACAATCGCGTCATCCACAACAATCCCAATGGCTAATACCAACCCAAATAGCGATAACGTGTTAAGTGAAAGCCCCAGCGCGGACATGACGGCAAATGTCCCAATTAATGACACAGGTACCGCAAGAAGAGGAATTAATGCTGCGCGCCAATTCTGCAAGAAAATGATAACCACCAAAACCACTAGCAAAATGGCTTCGAATAATGTTTTAACGACGGCGTCAATGGACTGTGAAATAAAGACCACGGTGTCGTAAACCATCAGATAATCTAAATCTTCAGGAAAATTGGTTTTGAGTTTATCCATTGTTTTAACAACGGCTTTTTTGGTATCAAGCGCATTGGAACCGGGAAGTTGAAAAATGGCCAACCCCACTGTTGGCTCACCATCTAAATATAAACCCGAATTGTAATCTTTTGCACCTAATTCAATACGCGCCACATCCTTAAGCTGGACAATTTCGCCATTTCCGCCTTGTTTAATAACAATATCACCAAATTGCTCAGTGGTCGTTAAACGTCCTGTCGTGGTAAGTGTGTATTGAAAATCACTTGCATTAGGGGAAGGCGGCTGCCCGATGACACCAGCGGCAACTTGAATATTTTGTTCACGAACTGCTTGAATGACTTCACTCGCGGTTAAATTCAATGCCGCAATTTTGGGTGGATTGAGCCACAAACGCATACTGTAATCGCGTGCCCCAAAAACGATAATATCACCAACACCTGGCAGACGCGCTAAGCTGTCTTTGATTTGAAGTAGCGCATAATTACTCATATAAACACTATCATAGCGTTTATTGGGTGACACTAAATTGACCACTAAGCTCAAGTCGGGACTGCTTTTTTTAACACTAATACCTTGACGACGAATTTCTTCAGGTAACTTTGGCTCGGCAAGTGCCACGCGATTTTGCACTAGCACTTGGGACTTATCGAGATTCGTACCCGGTTTGAACGTAATAGTAAGCATCATCGCGCCACTATTCGTCGACGTTGATGACATATAAAGCATATCTTCAACCCCATTCACTTCTTGTTCAATAGGCGTTGCGACCGTTTCAGCGACCACTTTTGCATCGGCACCGGGATAATTCGTTGTCACCACAACGGTCGGTGGGGCAATTTCAGGATATTGCGTCACAGGCAGCGTGATTAACGCTAAACTTCCCACTAATACAATAACAATCGATAAAACCGCTGCAAAAATAGGACGATTGATAAAAAAATGCGTAAATTTATCCATGGAATTTAGTGTGTGTCAGGTGAAGATGCAACATCAATGCGTTCGGGATTGACTTGTGTATTGGGTCGAATTTTTTGAATACCATCAATCACAATCCATTCTTGTGGGTTGATTCCTTCACGAATGACTCGCAGGTTATTGTCACGCATGCCCAGTGTCACTTTGCGATATTCCACCTGATTATCTTCTTTCACCACCCACACAAAATGCTGCGTTTGATCTTTGCCAATCGCTTTATCAGGAAGTAAAAGCGCTTGATACGGCGCATTATTTTGCACCCGCATTCGCGCAAAAAAACCTGGACTGAGTAACTCATTAGGATTATCAAATACACCCCGCAACGAAATCGTTCCCGTTTTGGTATCTTCTTTTGGCGCAACGTAATCAATATGACCTTGATATATATTTTTGACATCACCGTTTAATTCAAGCGATACAGCTGTACCGTTCAATTCATGATGTTTATTTTGGGTGCGATAATTAAGAATAGAGCGCTCATCAGCGTCAACATAAACATAGACAGGATCAAGTGACACAATTGTTGCAAGTATCGTATTGTCTGAAGTATTAACTAAATTTCCCTCTGTTAAGACTTCTCGACTAATACGGCCGCTAATGGGTGCACGTATTTCACAATAAGATACATTAAGTTGCGCAGCGTAAACACTTGCTTGTGTAGACTGGAGCATTGCTGAGGCTTCGCGCACTGCATGACTTCGCATATCAAATTCTTCAGTTGAAATTGCTTTTTCTGCAACTAACTTTTCAGCTCTAGCTAAATCGTTTTTGGCCAATTCATATTTAACATTGGCTTTTTCTTGTTCTGCATTGGCAAAATTGAGTTGAGATTTATAAGGTTTATTATCAATTAAAAATAATAAATCCCCTTTTTTAACTTTAGCGCCTGCTACAAATTGCACTTTTTCAATATAACCACTCACGCGTGAGCGCAACTGCACTTCATTCACAGCTTCAATACGTCCTGTGTATTCATCCCATTGCGTCATTTCTTTACTTATCGCTTGCGCGACTTTCACATTGGGGGAAGGCGGCGCAGATGGCTTGGCTGTATCTGTTGCGGTATTACACGCAGCGAGCATGAATGATAAAATAATTGAACTAAAAGCGATAAAAAAAATAGAACAACGCCTTTTTTCTCTCACAAAATGTGTCATGAAGCGTGCAATAAGCATTATTTATTCCTCTATTGTGTGATAATTTTGCGCATGAGTTAAGTCTATTGTTCATTACCCTATATGGTAACTATGAATCCAAAAAATCGTGATTGGTTTGTTTATATGCTTGAGTGCTGTAACGGTAAAATTTACACCGGTATTACAACAAACATGGAAGAACGTTTTAAAAAACATGTAGAAGGTAAAGGCGCAAAATTTACGCAACGAAATACACCTTCACATATTCTGGCTTTTACCGTGTGTGAGAATCGCTCGCAAGCCAGCAAACTTGAATGGGAAGTGAAACAATTAACAGCCGAAAAAAAACGGGCTTTAGGTATACACTGGAACGCGCAGCATCATTGATTTTTCTTATTTTTATAACAAATTTGCTAATTACAACCCGCCCCAAGGGGTGTAAAGCCCCGTTACATCAACGCCAAAGAGATCCAAAATTCGACCAACCGTTTCATTGACCATGGCGCTCAGCGAATCCGTTTTACTGTAAAATGCCGGCATAGGTGGAAACATAATCCCCCCCATTTCAGTCACGATACCCATATTACGAATATGCACTAAATGCAAAGGTGTTTCACGCGGCATCACGACAAGGCGGCGGCGCTCTTTTAGCACGACATCCGCACCACGCGAAATTAAATTATCCCCAAAACCGTGTGCAACCGCCGCAAGGGTCTTCATTGAGCACGGCGCGATAATCATCCCTTCTGTTTTGAAACCCCCACTTGAAATGGTTGCTGCAATATCATGAATGCCATGCGTTACATCCGCTAAAGCGTACAAATCATCTCTGGTCATATCGAGTTCATGTTTTAAATTCACAAGCCCCGCTGACGAAATCACAAGATGCGTTTCCCACGACTGTTGTTCTTTTAAAATCTGAAGCATTCGCACACCGTAAACGGCGCCCGTTGCCCCTGTCATGCCAATAATTAAGCGTTTTTTAGCACTCATTTAGCACTATCTTTCTTTTTAAACTTATAAGGCGTCGCAGTTGATGATGGAGTTACCTCACCTTCAATGACTTTATCGTCATGGGCATCATGAACGTCATGTTCACCCTCTTCGCCTTGCCCTTCTTTCATTGCAGAGCGGAAATTGCGAATCGCGCCACCCACGTCTGAACCAACATTGCGAAGTTTTTTTGTCCCAAAAAGCAAAATAATAATGCCTAAAATTAACGCTAATTGCATCACACTAAAATGCATTTCTTTCTCCTATTTTATTTCGTTTCACGTTGCGCTTTTTCATCTAAACCCGACAAACCAAAACGCCGTTGCAATTCGTTTAACACATCATTAGGATGAAGCCCTTGCTGTGCAAGCAGAACCATACAATGAAACCACAAATCCGCTGTTTCATAAATAATGTGATCTGCCTGCCCGTCTTTTGCCGCAATGACGACTTCTGTGGCTTCTTCACCAATTTTTTTTAAAATAGTGTCCAGGCCTTTTGCATATAAACTCGCGACATACGATTTCTCAGCAGTCTGTTCTTTGCGTTGTTCTAAAACAGCGGCAATTTGCGCTAATGTATCATTCATAAATGGTTTTAAAATTAAAAATATTTTATCGATTAACTCGATTATTTCACATTATCACGCACCAATCGAACGTAATTTGTGCCATATTTCACATCGGTGTGATGTTTTGCATGCTCATAGTAAACCATCCATGCGTAATAGACATTACTGTTATGAGGTGAAGAGGTCCAAAACCAGCCTTTAGGTACATTTGGAAAGGCGGTGGTATTTAGCACAGGTTGCCCACAGGTCAAATCAACCATAGAGGTTAATTCTTTTAAAGTAGGCACGCGCCAATCTTTAAAATCAGCAAATCCCGTTTGATTGATATTGATTGCCTGCTGAAGTGAATACGCATAAGTAAACGTTTCACCGGCGCCACTACAATCAGAACCACTTTGACCAATACTGCATTGCATCCACATTAATTTCGTTTTTTTATCCGTTACTGTGCCGTTTGCATTGACAGTGAACTTAGATTTTAATGTTTTACCTTCGCACGGTTTAACTTCTTCAGGCTCTTCTTCGCCTGCAGTTGACTCTTCAACTTTTGCTTCTGTTTTGGCCTCGACTTTTGGCTCAACTTTTACTTCAGCCTTTTTAGCCTCCACTTTAGCTTCAGCGTTCGCTAAATATGGAAATAAAAGGACCAACATCATCGGGGATAATTTAAGGAAATAAGACATAGTTCGCTCCAAACGTAATAAATAGGCTATTTTTTTATTGCCGGCATAATGCGCTGCTGTAAAAAGTGTTGAAAATCATGCAACTGGGGATACGTCCCGCAAACTTCAATGACATAATCAAGTGTACGCGGAATGGCATTTAAATAATCCGATTTTTCATCGCGTAAATGCAGTCGAGCAAAAATCCCAATCGCTTTCAAATGCCGTTGCATGCCCATTAAATCAAACCAACGTTTAAATTGCGGGAAATCTACATTCACAACTTGCGCATCAACTAACTGAGTGAAGTAGTCACGTAGCAACCCATCAACTTGTTCACTAGGCCAACTGACATAGCAATCTTTAAGCAGTGACACCAAATCGTAAGTTAACGCCCCAAGAACTGCATCTTGAAAGTCTAAAACACCTAGTTCACCACTGGGTAACACCATTAAATTGCGAGAATGATAATCACGATGCACACACACTCTGGGTTGTTCAAGTGCGCTAAACACTAACATTTGTTGAACATTTTCCCATAACACAGGCGGTAATTCATCGTCTAAATAAAGCTCAATAAACCATTCTTCAAATAAAGCCATTTCACGGCGAAGCAATGCTTCATCATAATGCGGCAATTGGGCTTGCAGTAGCGCCTTATTCGTGTGAAAAGGCAGTAAATCGCTTAACGCTCGGTGATAAAGTACTTCTACAGTATCAACATGAAGCGCATCAAGTAACCATTGCGAGCCAAAGTCTTCAAGTAGAATAAAACCATCTTCAAGATTATATTGCAAAATAGCTGGTGTATTCACATCGGCTTGTTTCAATAAAGTCGCAATTTCAATAAAGGGGGCAATATCTTCTTTATCAGGCGGTGCATCCATGGCAATAAAGGATTGGCCTTCAATGTTCACGCGAAAATATCGACGAAAACTCGCATCATTTGAAGCAGGTTCACACGATGAAACCGGCAATAAACAATCGTTTTCTAGCCAATCAAGGAGCGTTATTATTCTTAAATCATTGGGTATCATGTCGTTATAGTTAGAATGCTATCGCAAAATTAGGTTAAAATAAGAAGTAAAGCATCATCGCATTCTATTCGATTTGCCCTTCATTAGGCTATTAAACTTCAACTACCCATACTATGCAGCATCGTTTATTTTTACTTTTGGTATCGTTATTTCCTTTCGCAAGCAGTGCAGCAGAGAAATCTGCGGCATGGAATTGTGCGCAGAGCAGTGATGGCAAAGAATGGGTATGTAGTGGAGAGGATGAAAACTCACCTCCCAAAAATCAAGTACAAGAAACGACAATACATAGCAACGTTTTAGAGACAGACAACGCAGCAAATAAAGCAATCACAACGCCACCAGTCGAAACAACACCAGCAATCAAGCAAAGTATTGCGCCTGCTCCAAAAATACCTGAATCTAAACATATTGAAATCGATGCAAATTCCACTCCCGCAGAGACAATTCAAACATCCCATAAAAGCGACACACCCAAACTATTATCTGAAACAGCGGCAGAGTGGGAATGCAATTCAGCACAAACAGGCAATCAATGGGATTGTCAAAAAACACAACAGACAACGCTTAGCGCAAATGAGCCTGGAACTGTCCTGGAAACGTCAAAAGTAGCCAAAAAAACCCGTTCTTCTCAAGGCATTGGTATCGTGCCACCTGCATTTACAGCTAAAGAAGAAGAAACATTTGACGTACTTAAATCACAATTAAAAATCGATCCATGGCAACATTGTACTAACCCCAATGCCCCTAAATCTATTTTCAAGAGCAATAAATCATTACGAAATAATGCTCCCATTGACGTAAAGTCTAATTATTCAGAAATTTTTGATAATGAAATCAGCAGCTATTTTGGGAATGTCGTCATTAAACACGCTGATCAACAACTTTCGTCAGACAATGCAAACTATGACAGTGTTGCAAAAACACTCGATATACATGGTGACGCGTATTACAGTGATGACGATTTAACTGTACACACCAATGCTGGCACTTTTGATTTAGATAGCGATCAAGCAAAATTACGTGACGTTCTTTTTATTACCCCTAGCGCTCCATTGCGTGGTCATGCTAGTGCTGTCATTCGCGACAGTAAAACAGTTTCACGCTATCAAGACGTTGCATACACCAGTTGCCCTACAGGCAATCAAGATTGGGTTATTCATGCTTCAGAACTCAAAATCGATAAAGAAGAAGGTGAAGGCACAGCGAAAAATGCGTGGCTAGAATTCAAAGGTGCCCCTGTATTCTATTCGCCTTATATGTCTTTTCCAACGGATAGTAATCGAAAATCTGGTTTTCTTGCACCTTCATTTGGTAGTACACAGCGCAGTGGTATTAATTTTGGCATGCCTTATTATTGGAACATTGCCCCCAATTACGACGCTACGTTTAAACCTCGTTATTTAACTAAACGCGGTATTTTACTCGCAGGGGATTTCCGATATTTAACCGAATCCTCACAAGGGCAAACTAATCTTGAATTGATTCCTGATGATTATTTAAAACAGAATCAACCTCGTTTTTTTGGGTCAGTGAAACATACCACCCGCTTTACAGATAAAATACACACTAATGTGGATTTGAATTATGTATCGGATAAAAACTATTTTGCCGAATTAGGCAGTGCGCTTAGTTTGCCGAATTTCAGTTATTTGAAAAGCCAAGCAGACGTGGGTTATTACGGTGATATGATGAATGCAGTTGCTCGCATTGAAAACTATCAATCTATCGATAAATACTTAACAGGCAATAAATTACCCTATCGTAAATTACCCGAAATTGACATTCATTTTAAACACGAATTCAATCAACTTCCTGTACCTGTGAATGTTGCTTTAAATAACGAATTTGTTTATTTCCAACATTCCAGTTTACTCAATGGACAGCGCAGTAATGTTAAACCTTCTGTTAGTATACCCCTGCAATCAGAGAGCGCTTACATTACCCCAAAAGCATCACTGCAATACACCAATTATTTCTTGAGTGATCCTCTTATATCAGGCTATTCATCGCAAATTTCTCGTACTTTGCCTATTTTTTCAACCGATAGCGGCATGACGTTTGAACGCAACCTGAATTTAGGCGGCAAAGGCTTTCTAAATACAATTGAACCACGTTTATTTTATTTGTATATTCCACGCAAAGATCAAAAAGATATTCCTATTTTTGATACCTCTGCTTACGATATTTGGTTTAACACGTTATTTCGTGAAAATCGCTTCAGTGGTTTAGATCGTATTCAAGATGCAAACCAAGTAACCATGGCGGTCAGTTCGCGTTTAATTGACGAACATACAGGCAAAGAACGTGCTAAATTTAGCTTAGGGAATATTCTTTATTTCCAAGACAGAGAAGTACAAGCACCATTTTATATTCAAAAAAATGATGCTAATGGCAAACCCACATTAGAAACGTTTACGCCCCCCACAGAAACGGGCAGTTTTTCGAATGTGATTGGAGAGCTAAGCGCACAGATCAACGACCACGTTGCCATTGATTCGGGAATACAATTTGATCCTTACCAAAATGAAATTAGTCGCGGTAAAGCAATATTACATTTAACCAATCAACCCAATGAAATTATCAATGTCGGCTACCGTTATCGAAAAATTGCACCTACAATCATTCCAAACCGTGAAAACGATATTATCCAAAGTGATATGTCTTTCCATTATCCTATTTACGATAATTGGTCAGCAGTTGGACGTTGGCAATATTCTCTACTTTACAATTCAACACAAGAAAGTTTTCTTGGGATTGAAAAAGAAAATTGTTGCTGGCGCTTTCGCGTCGTCGGACGTCGCTATGTTAACAATCTGAACGTATTTTCTAATGGCGCAGACGTACAGGGCGTGAGTCAAACAGGCATCTTTTTCCAAGTAGAACTCAAAGGTTTAACGGGCATGGGTGAAAAATTAGACACCTTCCTAGAACAGAATATTTACGGTTATCGAGCAACAGAACAATGACATTTTTAAAACACTTTAAAAAAAATCAGCAACGGCTTTTGCTCTGTGGAGCCTTATTTTTTCCCGCCATTTCGAATGCTGAAATTTTAGACAATATGATTGCCATTGTTGAAGATGATGTCATTTTAGAAAATGAGCTTGAAAAAGAAGTTTCCACGATTGAGCAACGCATTGCCACGAGTAAATCGCCCATGCCGCCACTTAACGTTCTGCGAACACAAGTGTTAGAGCGAATGATAATGGACAAACTTCAACGTCAATTAGCTGACAAAGCAGGTATTAACGTCAATGATGAGATGTTAACGTCTTCTGCATCGGATATCGCAAAGCGCAACAATATGAGCTTAGATGATTTTCGTGTGGAACTTGATCGCCAAGGTATCAGCTACTCAAGTTTTTTAGATAATATGAAAAACGAAATCATTTTGAACGAATTGCGCGGACGTGAAATTGGCGGTCGCATCAAAGTGACAGATCGAGAAGTGGAACATTATCTCGAAACTCAAGGGAAAGTGGGCAATGACATGGTGCAATACCATATAGGTCATATTTTAATTTCGCTTCCTGAAGGCGCGTCTTCCAGCGCCATTCAAAAAGGTCAAAATAAAGCTGAAGAATTAGTCAAAAAATTACGTGCTGGACAAGATTTTTCACAAGCGGCTATTGCCGAATCAAACGATGGTAATGCACTCAAAGGCGGCGATTTAGGCTGGCGTACAATGCGTGATATGCCCACGCTTTTTGTCAATGAAGTCGATAAGTTAAAACAGGGCGATGTATCTGAGCCACTGCGAAGCCCAAGTGGTTTTCATATTATCAAGATGCTTGAAGTGAAAGGCCTTGATAGTGCACATTCCACAGTCAAAACAAAAGTGCGACATATTTTAATTAAAACCAATGAATTGGTGGACGATGCAGAGGCAAGTAAGCATCTGCGCGAGTTAAAAGAGCGTATTGCCAATGGAGATGATTTTGCTACACTAGCGCGTTCACATTCTGACGACAAAGGCTCTGCAATTAAAGGGGGATCACTTGATTGGGTTGAGACTGGCGCACTGGTCAAACCGTTTGAAGAAGCCATGAGTAAATTGCAAATTAATGCGATTAGCGAACCCGTACAAACCCAATTTGGGTGGCATCTCATTCAAGTACTGGATAGAGAAAATCTCGACAACAGTGCTGAATTTAAAAAAAATCAAGTGCGTGACGCCATTCGTAAACGTAAAATTGAAGAAGAAACCGAATTGTGGATGCGTAAATTGCGCGATGAAGCCTTCGTTGAAATCTTCGAAAATCGTTTATAACCTATTTTTTTATGGTAGAAATTAATTCCTTTGATGTACTGACGCATCAGCTGAGAACAATTCTTAAACATCGACACCTCGATGGTAAGCGCAATGCGGCCTTACTATTAGCTACTGAACTCGAAATTAGTCCGCTTGATTGCGCCGCGGCTCTGCTGTCACTTAAATTTGAAGGTGAAGTCATTACACCTCCCCCACCGAATTTTTCGGCGCCGCAGTTTGAGCCAATTGAACTCCCACCCATCAAAATGCAACGTTATCGCCTAGATGTAGGGAAAAAACAAGGCGTTGAATTAGAAAGCCTTAAAGAGATGCTAGTGGAGGAATCGGGGGTAGATCGCAATAATATTCAAAACATTAGCATCCGAAATGATTATACTTTGCTAGAATTACCTGATGAGATGCCGTCGGACATTTTTTTACATTTAAAAAATATCCTTATTAACGATTTTAAACTTAACATCACACGGTTAAAAGTGCGCAAATCCACTCCTAAATCAAATAATAACCGTTTCCGTCGAAGACACGCCTAATTATGCCTAGTATTGAATATATCAATAAATCCGAGCAACTAAATGAATTATGTCAACGCATTGAAAACGCGCCTTGGATTGCAGTAGATACAGAATTTTTGCGTGAGAAAACGTATTACCCTAAATTTTGTTTATTGCAACTAGCCACACCAGACTGGGTTGCCTGTGTTGATCCCATTGCGCTCCCTGATTTAACGGTTTTATTTGATGCTATTTATAATCCCAATGTGACCAAAGTTTTTCATTCTTGCCGTCAAGATTTAGAAATTTTTTATCAAATTACAGGCAAATTACCCTCCCCTATTTTTGATACGCAAATTGCCGCGCCACTCCTTGGCTTTCAAGATAATCCGGGATATGCGCTGCTCGTATCGAGTTTTTTAAATATCAATTTAAATAAAGCCCATACGCGAGCCGATTGGAGCTTTCGTCCGCTCAGTCAAGATGAAATCCAATACGCCGCTGATGACGTCATTTATTTGTGCACCATTTACCAGCGCATGGTTGAGCAGTTAACGAACCTTGGGCGGATTGATTGGTTACGTGATGATTTTGCTGCGCTTGAGAAAGCAGAACTTTACGAAACTGACCCCAAAAATGCTTGGCTAAAAATCAAAGGTAAAAATAAATTAACCAGTAAACAACTCTCTATTGTGCAAACCGTAGCACACTGGCGTGAACACACAGCACAAACCGAAAATCGTCCAAAATCATGGCTACTTCGTGATGATTTATTATTTGATATCGCAAAATTGCAACCCGATTCCATTCCTGCTTTAGCAAAAGTGCGTGGCATAAATGAGCGAATTGTGAATTATTACGGAAAAGAATTGTGTGCGTTAATTAAAGAAGCACAAAAAAATGTGGCTCAAGCCTTGCCCGTGCACGTTAAAAAATTAAACAACAAAAACCAGCAACACGAAGCCATTATTGATATTTTATTTGCACTTGTCCGTATTCGTGCTGAAGAAAATCTACTTAACCCCAGTATTTTAGCAAGTCGCCACGATTTAGAAGCGTTACTTGCAGGTGATGATGCTGAATGTACATTACTTCATGGTTGGCGTTTCACCATGGTTGGCAAAGAACTACAGCAATTACTGCGTGGCGAATTACAATTAAAAATTGATAATGACAGCGTACATTTTATTGCGTAGGTCAGTTGGCTGATGAAACTTTAAGACGTGTTTCAGTAGAGCGA
>Ga0209033_1000649_pt1 | contig 20458 bp, 17 predicted proteins | sample LauGreFa1BDMLBDN_2_FD_188218 | JGI IMG/M metagenome (GOLD analysis project Ga0209033, IMG submission 188218) | Freshwater lake microbial communities from Lake Michigan, USA - Fa13.BD.MLB.DN (SPAdes) (version 2) | ecosystem: Environmental > Aquatic > Freshwater > Lake | place: Lake Michigan, USA...
GTTTGGGCCTGTAGACTTTGTCCAAGACTGCTAAAAAGGGCAATTAGACTAAAACTAAATGCTAAAATCATTCTATTTTGCTTCATAATCAGTTCCTTAACATTGTTTTACTTTATTTTTGCTGGAGTGAACCTATCTGGATATAAAAATAACGCAAAAAAGATCCTTTCTATTGTTAAAATCCTCATTTTAACGATATTAATTTCTGCTATTCATTCAAATTCATTTGCTCAAACGGATACTTTGACCAAGAAAAAGATCCAACTTTCTAAAGATAGTGTAGATGCGGTCATTAGTTACAATGCTTCGGATTCTGGAGTGATGCTGTTAAAACAAAAGGTATTCTATTTATATGGTAATGCTAAAACGACCTATAAAACAGCACAATTAGAAGCAGGGAAGATCATTTTTGACCAGGAAACACAGAATATTACCGCTTTTGGCGCTAAGGATAGTACTGGAAACTTAAAAAGTAAGCCTAGGTTTAAAGAAGGCGATTTAAACTCAATCAATGACTCCATCTTCTATAATCTACAATCTGGAAGAGGGTTAACTAAGAATAGCAATTTTCAACAAGGAGAGATTTTTGTACAAGCAGATGCAATGAAAAAAGTCAATCCTACCGATGCTTTTGCATGGAAAGCTAGATTCACTACCTGTAATTTAGATGAACCCCATTTTGCATTTAGAACCAATAAGCTCAAAATTGTCACCAATAAAATTGGAGTTTCAGGGCCAGCTTTTCCTGAATTCGAGGGCGTGCCCATGCCAATTGGTATTCCTTTCGGTATTTTCCCCTTAAATAAATCGGGTGGCCAGTCAGGATTTATGGCGCCAGCATTTACGTCAAGTGAAGATTTTGGACTTGGATTTGAAGGGATAGGTTATTATAAAGTCATCAACCAACACATGGATGCTACAGTAAGAGCCAATATTTATTCATATGGAGGTTGGAATATCAATATGAATAGCAAGTATATTCAACGTTATAAATACCTAGGTAATTTTAATTTAAGTCTTCAAAAAACTAGGGCCCTGAATAGGAATAATACCATAGCAGATGAATTTACTGGAGGTAACACTTATATGTTAAACTGGTCTCATTCAATGGATCCTAAAGCCAAGCCTGGAACTAGTTTTTCGGCTAATGTTAATTTTGGTAGTACCAAGTACAATCGAAACCTATTGAATAATGCGACACAAAATTTTCAGAACCAGATCAGTTCATCGGTTTCATATAGTAAGTCATGGAATAATAAATATAATTTATCCGTCAACTTAACACATAACCAAAACAATAATCTTGGATTGGTGAATATGAGTTTGCCTAATATCAATTTTAATGCCATTACAATATATCCATTTCAGTCAAAAGACCAGGTTGGTGCAGGAAAGTGGTATGAAAAAATAGGTATTGGGTACAATGGTAGCATACAAAATCAATTGTCTTTTTATGATTCTTCATTCAGTATCCAACGAATTTTAGATACCATGCAATGGGGCGCAAATCATAGTATTCCAATCACTTTATCATTGCCTTCACTTGGACCAATTACAATTGCGCCAAGCATCAATTTTGAAGAAAAATGGTTTGGTCAACAGAATATCAAAACTTGGAATAGTCAATTACAAAAAGTGGATACCAGTATTAATAGAGGTTTTTACAGAGCCACCCAAATGAGTTTTGGATTAGGTACTGCAACAAGAATTTTTGGTACCTATAAATTTAAAAAAGGAAATGTGAAAGCAATTCGTCATGAAATCAGACCAACTGTTTCCATCAATTACAAGCCAGATATGGCTAAATCCTATCATTATAGTACGCAAATAGATCCAAGTGGCAGAACGTATCGTTTTTCAAAATATGATGGTAATGGATTAGGTGGTGCATTTAGCGAAGGTCAATTTGGAGGATTGGGTTTTGGTGTTGACAATTTTTTGGAGATGAAAGTAAAAGATAAGCAAGACACAAGTGCAGATGCTTTTAAGAAGTTTAAATTAATTGAAGGTTTTGGTTTTAACTCTAATTATAATTTTTTAGCAGACAGCTTTGCATTAGGTAATTTTAGTTTTTATGCAAGAACAACTTTGTTTGAAAAATTAAATATCACCACTTCCTTTAGCTTGGATCCATACGAAACTGATAATAAAGGATTCAGAGTGAATAAATTATCCATTGATCCAACGCGTTTAAAATTTGGTAGCATCACCAATGGTGGTGTCTCCTTTTCAACCTCCTTTGCAAGTAAATCAAAAGATAAGAACAAGGATGCAAAAAGGACAATACCAATAGATCCGTTTATGACACCGGATGAACAACAGAGACAGTTAATGTATGTGAGGTCTAACCCTGCAGAGTTTACTGATTTTAATACGCCATGGACTTTAAACCTGTCTTACTCTTTTCAGTTTTCTAAAATGATACAACCTGATTTTTCAGGTTTCAAATTACAAACTTTTTCTACTTTAAATTTAACGGGTGATTTTAGTGTATCGCCTAAATGGAAAGTAGGGGGTAGTAGTTTTGTAGACTTATCTAAAGTTTCTGTTCAACAATTAAGTTTATTTATCACAAGAGAAATGCATTGTTGGCAACTGGCTATCAATGTGATGCCAATTGGTATATATAGATCATTCAATATTACTGTGAATCCAAAATCGGGTATCTTAAGAGACTTAAAAATTAATCGAAGTAGGACTTTCTCTAATTCAACTTTCTAGGCTGGATTATGCAGCTTGTAATGCGCAGCCATGGTATCAAAAGCCAATTGTTTTAATGATTGCACAGTATGTCCTTGGCTAGAAATAGGTGTTAAAATATCCATTTGAATTCTACCTGGCTTAAAATACATCATTGGGTAAGCAGGTAAAATATTTTTTGTGTTTAATAAAACTACAGGTATAATTGGCTTCTGGGTATCGACAGCTAATTTAAATGCACCATCGTAAAATGATTTCAATGGTTCAGATGTTTTATTTCGAGTGCCTTCTGGATAAATGAGCATATCCAATCCGCTGTCTAAAACACGTTTCATGTTTTCAAAACTTGTTTTTCTACTTTGGTCATTTTTTCTATCTACTATGACAGATCCAAATTGATAGATCCAACCAAAAAGGGGTACATATATAAAACTTTTTTTAGCGATTGTCTTATTAGCTCTTGGTAGAAATGGGGTACTAATTGGCACATCAATTAAGCTGTTATGATTACAAATAACAATTGCTGGACCAATATTCTTAAAATGATGTTTACCAGTGACTGAAAATCTTAAACCTGATAAAGTTAAAAAAATGCGCATCCAAATTCTGGATACTGATCTATGCCACTTTGTTTTATTCGGTTCTGGTAAAAAGAAACAAGCTAGGTAAAACCATATAAACAGCAACATCGTTGATGCGAAAACGAATAGAGTCCAAAATGCCAATATCCTTCCAGTGTATAATTTAATTTTATCTGTCATTTTATATAGTCCAATCTATAGGGTCTTTTTTTACTTGATTTAAATATTGGTTAGTTGCGCTAAAATGCTTGCATCCAAAAAAACCATTATAAGCACTCAATGGTGAGGGATGTGCAGCTTTTAAAATTTTATGTTTTGTTCCGTCAATTAAAATTTGTTTTTGACTTGCATAATTGCCCCACAAAATAAACACTAAGTCTGACTTTTCTTTCGATAATAATTGTATTAAGTCATCGGTGAATTGCGTCCAACCAATTTTACTATGGCTACCTGGTTCATCTGCTCTAACTGTGAGTGCACTGTTGAGTAATAAAACACCTTGCGTTGCCCAATGTGTTAAATCACCAGAACTTGGAATGGGCATGCCAATGTCTTTATTCAATTCCTTATAAATATTCATTAGAGATGGTGGAATTTTACATTCAGGAGGGACAGAAAAACTAAGGCCCATGGCTTGTCCAGGCTGATGATAGGGGTCTTGTCCAAGAATAACCACTTTCACATTTTCGTAAGGGGTCTTATTAAATGCATTAAAAATGAGACTGCCCTTTGGGTAAATTGTTCTATTAAGTGCTTTTTCTGTTTTGAGGTGCGCAGTGATTTGTTTAAAATAGGGGCGCTCAAAAAGAGGCGCCAATGGTTTTTTCCAACTGTCTTCTATTTTAACCTCCATAATCACTAAATTACACCTTTTAGCGATAATATAATTGGTTCATTATGAAAAAAGGGATGCTTAGTTTAGTATTATTTGTTTTTTCATTCAATCTTTTTGCTGCTTCAGTAGTAAGCGATTCTATTCTGAATCAAAGAATAGCTATTTTAAAATTAATTTCTAATTTACAAATTAACAATCCTATCGAAGTTTTGGATGGATCTTTTCCTTCTTACAGGAAATATTATTTTAGTTCAAAATTGAAACAAGAGGATAATGTTTTTTTCACTTCGCTAGTTTTATTCAATATTGGACAGTTTTCTTCGCAAATGCATCCCGATGAGTTGTCTATTATAGAAAGAGCGAAATCAAATGCCCTTATTTATATAAATAGGTTTAAAAATCAGAATAATCATTTGACTTATAATTTTTGGCCAAGGAATCCGCCACAAATTTTTCCAAATGGTGGCTGGTTAAATCTATTCAACAAAAGAGCAGCCTTAGCAGATGATATTGATGATGGTGCCATTACTTTGTTGGCTTTAGGAACGAATGATTCTATTGCTAAAGCAATGCAATCAACATTTGGGGCATACCGAGTTGGATTAGTCAAGCCTAATCGAAGTTTTTATAAAGCTTATCAAGATAGGCCAGTTTATAGCACTTGGCTTGGTACTAAAATGCCAAAGGATGTGGACTTGTCTGTACTCACCAATGTATTATTAATGCATACGAAGGCAAAGATTCCTTTGAATGCGACCGATACTGCAAGTCTTGATTTAATTGTAGATCTAGTGAAATCAAATAAACACCTTACAGATCCAACCTATGTTTCTCAGCATTATGCAAATAGTTCGACCATTTTATACCATGTTGCTAGATTGGTTTATTATAGTGATTATCCTGCTTTGATGGCATTGAAACCTGTTTTATTAGAACAAGCTTTAGCATTATCAAAACAAGCTAGATTTCCTTTAGAACAACTTTTGTTGAATACAAGTATATTAAGGCTAGGAGGGAAGATTGAATTTCCAATCGATGTGAATGAAGCTTCTTTGAAGGTAAATAATTACCCTTATTTTATTGCGAATATTGCTTCGGTTTTAAATAATCCATTTAAAAGAATCGTGAATCGTTCTAATGTTGTACGATTTGATTATTATTCCTATGCTTTTAATTTGTCTTTGATGTATGAGAATTTGATGTTGAGAGGGGAATGATAAAGGGATTGTCGTCGTTTCTCTCCGACTTCCTTTTGGTGACTTTCATCAAAGCCTTTCAAAAGGGATTGTCGTCGTTTCACTCCGACTTCCTTTTAGGGGACTTTCATCAAAGCCTTTCAAAAGTACGCATAGCGTACTTTTTGCTTTTTTAACGCTCATCGGTTTACGAAAGCGAGCTTTCGACACCGCCTCGCATTAAAAAAGCCTGTCACTTTCGTGACAGGCTTTGTGATTCGGATTGGATTCGAACCAATGGCCCTCATCTTAGAAGGATGACGCTCTATCCAGCTGAGCTACCGAACCGTTTACCACCGGGCAAAACATTGCCTTGGGGTTGCAAAATAAAGATAATTTGAGCGTTTTTCAAAGAAAATTTGACTCAAATTGGTCTACATCAATCCTTTACCATTAAATCCCGAATCACCACACTCGCCACTGTACAGCCAAAAATGGCAGGCATATAGCTCAATGTGCCAATGATTGATTTTTTAGGAAAGGCTTTTTCGGTTACAATTATTTTATCCTGATCGGCTTTCTCTGGGCTAAATACAACCTTTAAACCCTTTTTAATCCCCATGGATTGTAATCTTTTGCGTACATATTTCGCAAGATTGCAGATATAGGTTTTTGAGATATCAGTCACTTTTATTTGACTTGGATCTACTTTACCTCCAGCGCCCATAGAACTTACAATGGGTAAATTTCGATCGATACATCCTTTGATTAAGAAGGTCTTTGCAGACAAGGTATCTATACAATCCACCACATAATCCCATTTTGTGCTATCCAATAAATCTCTTGTTAAATCCTCTTTAATGAATATTTCTAAAATGGTTAAATCAAGTTCCGGATTGATATCTTTTAGTCTAGCACCTAGCACTTGTGCTTTAGATTGTCCCGCTGTAGAATGTAAAGCTGGTATTTGTCTATTGATATTACTTAAATCGATCGTATCATTATCCACAATGGTCATTTTACCGACACCAGCCCTTGCGATCATTTCGGCACATATTCCACCAACGCCTCCAAGGCCAATTATTAATACATTTTTACCCATTAAGGCGTTTATATTTTCTTGTCCCAACATTAGTTCTGTTCTACTCATCCAATATGGTATCATAATGTATCTTTATCTTGCAAAAATCATAAAACCATGTCTATTTCTAAAATCTTTTTTATCTGCGCTTTTTTTATCTCTTCAAGCTTGAATGCGCAATATCAAATCAAAGAATTAACTGCACAAAAAGGCGTTAGTATTAGGGCAATGTCAGTGCCTTCCGAAAAAGTGATATGGGCTAGTGGATCCAAAGGGATGGTTGCAAAATCTACAAATGAAGGTCTCAGTTTCGAGTGGATGCAAGTGAGAGGATATGAAAAAAGAGACTTTAGAGCAATGCATGCATGGAATGATCAAGAAGCAATTATTGTTGCAGTGGCTGCTCCTGCTATTATTTTAAAAACAACTGATGGAGGCGTATCATGGAATAAAGTGTATGAAAATGCTGATACATCAATGTTTTTAGATGCCATACATTTTAGCGATCAAAATAATGGCACTGTGATTGGTGATCCAATAGATGGTCATTTATTTATTTTGAAAACTACTAACAAAGGTTTGACATGGGATAAAATGCCAAAAGACTACTTTAAATCAGATCTAAAAAATGGAGAAGCTTTTTTTGCATCAAGTAATTCAAATTTAATACATGTTGGAAAGGAACTATTGTTTGTCACAGGAGGATTAAGTAGTAGACTATGGTACAATGGGGAAGCAGAATCATTGCCATTGCTTCAGGGATCAAGTTCTACCGGTGCGAATAGTATTGCAGTATCACCGAACGGAAAAAATATCGTCATAGTTGGAGGTGATTTTGCAAATGATAAATTAGCAACTCAAAATATAGTTGGGTATGATTTATTTCAAACTACAAAAAATAAAAATTTGACAGGAATGAAACTTTCTTGGAAACAAATAGCATTATCAAATCCTAATGGCTATAAATCATCTGTTGAATTTATTGACAATGATCGATTAATTACTTGTGGTACTTCTGGAGTAGATTTTTCAAATAATAAAGGCGGTACTTGGGAAAAAATTAGTGATGCATCTTTTCATATTGTCAAAAAACATCCAAAAAAAAGAGGTGCATATTTAGCAGGTGCTGGTGGAAGGATCAGTTTTGTTGAATTATAATAGGCAAGTGATTAGACAGTTTAGACATAATAAATTTTATAAGAAAAAGAAGGATGGATGTAATAATAAATTCAATTTTTTTTGTAATTTAGATTAGGATGAATAAGTATCAAGCAATCATATCTTTTGACATGGACGAAGAGTTTATGTCTTTGGTGCCTCCTCATAGAACTTATATCAATTATCTATTGAATAAAGGAGTCATTGAAACTTACACTGTAAGTATGGAGACGCAGCAATCTTGGATTGTGGTGAATGCCAATACTAAGAAAGATGTAGAAGAAGTATTAAAGGCATCCCCCCTAAATAAATACTGGAGCATGGAAATAGTGGAGCTCTTTGTATACGATAGCCAGTCTAATAGGCTTCCAGCAGTACAATTAAATTAATTTATCTTTTTTTTGGGAAATTGAAAATACCCCCTTATTTTTGCACCCCTTAGGGAGCATAGCTCAGTTGGTTTAGAGCATCTCGTTTACACCGAGAGGGTCCGCGGTTCGAGCCCGTGTGCTCCCACAAAGAATCCTCAACATATCCACTAGATAGTTGAGGATTTTTGCTTTAAGGCCTTTCATCTTTTTTGACCTATTTTTATATTATGCAAGCATTTACCACCAGAAATAAAATCATCATCACCTGTAATAAATGGTTGGCTCCTGCTTTAAGGTCAGAAGTGATTGGTTTGGGTTTTGATGTGGACAGGGTTTTTCAAACTGGTGTGGAATTAACAGGAACTGTAAATGATTGTATCCGATTAAATTTAAACCTGCGTTGTGCAAGTCAGGTGATGTATTCTTTAAAGACATTTATTTGTAATCATCCAGATGAATTACATCAAAATCTAGTGACCATCCCTTGGGAAACAATGATTAAACCTGATGGTTATTTTTCGGTGATTAGCAATGTTTTCAATGACACCATTTCTACTAATTTATTTGCCAACCTTAGAGTGAAAGATGCGATTGTAGATAGAATGCGAGAAGTAAGTGGAAAGCGTCCATCTACAGGTTCAGAATTAGCCGGTGCGGTGGTGTATTTGTTTTGGAAAAATGATGAAGCAGAAATTTTCTTAGATACATCCGGAGATTCTTTAGCACGTCATGGCTATAGAAAACTACCAGGCAGAGCACCCATGTTAGAAGCATTGGCAGCTGCAACTATTTTATCTACTAAATGGAATAAGTTTGGTGCCTTTGTAAACCCTATGTGTGGTTCTGGAACCTTAGCGATTGAAGCAGCATTAATTGCAACTAAGCGAGCACCTGGTTTATTTAGAAACAATTATGCTTTTATGCATATTATTGGTTATGATAAAAAGGTATACGAGCAAGAAAGAAAGATTATAGAAGAACAAGTTAGGCACCTACCTAATTTAGTCATCATTGCATCTGATATTAGTAGAGACGCCATTAAGGTTGCTAAAATCAATGCGTCTGTTGCTGGTGTAGAAGAATTAATTGATTTTCAGGTTTGCGATTTTGAAGCAACTAAAATGCCTGAGCCAGAAGAAGGCGCAATTCTAATGATCAATCCAGAATATGGAGATAGGTTAGGAGAGGAAGTTGAACTAGAAGCTACCTATGCACGTATGGGAGATTATATGAAGAACAAGTGTAAAGGAATGACAGGTTATATATTTACTGGTAATCTAGAATTGGCTAAAAAAATTCGTTTAAAGCCTAGTCGCAGAATCGAGTTTTTCAATGCCACCATTGATTGTAGGTTATTGGAATATGAATTGTATGCTGGTACAAAGAGAACAGATAAAATTGAAGTTACTCCTGTTGTTTAATTATCCTTAACTAGTTGTACAATAAATAAGGCTCAATATTCTTTTTCCATCCCTCAACTCTTATCAATGCGTTTATTTTTTGTAACCATTGTTGTAACGGTAAATCAAAAATTGCTTCTGCATCTGGAACACCTAACAATAAAGACAAATGATTTTCGCCTGTTGGATTTGCGTTTGTTTTATAAGGCATCCATTTGAATTCTTTTGGATGTATGTCTTTTACTAATTTCAATAATAATAAACCATTGAGTACTGCTGCATAATATTTGGGCTCAATAATTTTTATCCTGATTCCTTTCGTTTGAATTGTATTCCCATTGACTGTAATGGGTAAGGTTAAGTTTTCAATTTTAAGATCTTCCCTCAGAATATTTTGACCAACCATGGTCATTGCTGCTATATTCATCCATTCAGCCCCAATCCATTCAAAAGAATAGGGCGTGCCTCTACCAACAGAAACATTGGTGGCTTCGAAAAAACATGTTCCAGGATACAATAAAGCTGCTTCAATATTTTGTATAGCTGGTGATGGATTGACCCATTTTTGATGCCAATTAAAAAATAACTGTTCACGATGCCATCCTTCACATTGAATGACTTTTACATTTGCATTCCAATTTTTTACTACATTAAAATAGAGGGCTAATTCTCCTAATGTGCATTGGTGTTTTACTGGTATATTGAATCTCCCAATAAAACTAGAGATTGATTCATCCAGCATTGGGCCTTCACTCATCATGATATCTCCACTCAATGGGTTTGGTCGATCTAAAATATAGACTTGTTTATGATTGATAGCTGCTGCTTCTATCCAATAAGTCATAGTCCATAAATAAGTATAAAATCTTGTTCCAACATCGGGTACATCAAATAATAGTATATCAATATCTTTTAAGTCATCTGAAGATGGCATAATTTTTTTACCGTATAGACTAGTTATTGGAAGATCAGTTATTGTATCATGTCCATCATGCATCACAGCGCCATCTTCTCCTGTTGTTTGAATACCATGTTCAGGAGAAAAGATTTTTGTTAAATTAAATCCAGCATCTTTTAATGCCAATCTACTTAAGACACCTTTATTTGTTCTTGCCGCATCATTTGTGAGCAAAGCAATGCGCTCGTTCTTCCAAACCGGTGCATTTTTTAAAATAACATCTATTCCAAAATGTAAGGGCATTCACTAAAGATTTATAGTTGCTTATTGATTAAATCCGGTATCTATTTTTAATGTTTCCATCACATTAAAAATGATTGGACATCGATCGTAGTGCATATATGTTGTAAATAACCTTTTATTAAAATCGGGTACATGAAATGCTGGGAATTCTTTGCATCCAGCAAAACGGTGAGAATAGACGCTACAGCTATTGCCCACCAAGAAATGACAAGGGATGGCATTGATGACCATTCTGCCCGATTCCCCCTTATCCAGGTATTTTTGGTCAAATTCTGCTCTTGTTTGTCCTAAATGTGCAGATAAATGATTGGCTTCATTTTCATCTATATTGACCATCAAGCTTTTACAGCAATTACCACAGTCGGTGCATTCAATTTTAGGTGAAATGGCTTCCGAAAGCTCAAAAACGGCTTTATCTAGGCTTAAACTGTCCAAATTCCTCAAGAAATCCTGGAATTGGATGTTTTCCGCTTCAAGTTCAACGGCCTTGTTTTTGATAAAATCAAGATCGGTAATAGGGTATGTTGCTTTATTTTCGATAGGATAAAGATAATGCTTTAATCCTTTTATCCACATTTGACCAGTTTTGCTAATATTTAGATTGCAAAACTTACTTGGAGTATTAGATTTGTGGCTTGATTAGGGCATTTATTGCTCATAAAGTATTGATAATTATGGCAGAAGCAAAAATAGGTGCAGAATATAACGAAGACTCCATTAGGTCATTGGATTGGAAGGAGCACATTCGTCTGCGTCCAGGTATGTATATTGGAAAGTTGGGTGATGGTACAGCTCCTGATGATGGTATTTATGTATTGATAAAAGAGGTAATTGATAACTGTATCGATGAGCATACCATGGGCTATGGTAAACAAGTTGAAATTTCAATTCAGGATAAAACAGTCACCATTCGGGATTATGGTAGAGGTATTCCTTTAGGTAAGATTGTTGATGTGGTGAGTAAAATCAATACTGGAGCTAAATATGATAGCAAAGCATTCCAGAAATCAGTTGGTTTGAATGGAGTGGGTACAAAGGCTGTTAATGCCTTGAGCGACGATTTTGAAGTAACGGCTTTTAGAGAGGGCAAACAAAAATCGGCAAGTTTCAAAAGAGGTCAATTGATTCAAGAAACTAAGGAATCTAAAACAACTGAAGCCAATGGTACTTTAGTGGTGTTTACGCCTGATGCGACGATTTTCAAAAACTACCATTTTATATATGAATACATTGAAAGTCAGCTATGGAATTATTGTTATTTAAATGCTGGATTAGTTATTCATTTTAATGATAAAAAATTTGTTAGTAAGAACGGGCTTTTGGATTTATTAGAACGTAAAACCAACCCAGATGAATTAAGGTACCCAATCATACATTTGAAAGGAGAAGATATTGAAATTGCCATTTCTCATAACAATGACTATGGCGAAGATATTTTTTCATTTGTGAATGGCCAGTTCACCACACAAGGTGGAACGCACCAGCAAGCATTTAGAGAAGCTTATGTAAAAGTGATTCGTGATTTTTATAAAAAAGATTACGAAGCATCTGATGTTAGAACAAGTATTGTGGCAGCAGTTTCTGTTAGAGTGCAAGAACCCGTTTTTGAAAGTCAAACTAAAACAAAACTTGGTTCTCAAAACGTAGCTGATGGTGGCCCAAGTATGAAGAATTTTATCACAGAATTTTTAGCAAAAGAATTGGATAATTTTTTACATAGGAATCCAAATGTGGCAGATGCTTTAAAGAAAAGAATTGAGCAAAACGAACGTGAACGAAAAGAACTAGCAGGGATCAAGAAGCTAGCGAATGAACGCGCTAAAAAAGCCAATTTACATAATAAGAAATTGAGAGATTGTAGAGTACACTTAAATGACGAATTGCCATCTAAGAATAAAGAGATCTTTATTTCCACACAACAAAATAGCACCCTATTTATTACGGAAGGGGATTCTGCAAGTGGTAGCATAACAAAATCTAGAAATGTGGATACCCAAGCGGTATTTAGTTTAAGGGGTAAACCTCTGAATGCATTTGGTTTAACTAAGAAAGTTGTATACGAGAACGAGGAGTTTAACTTATTGCAACATGCGTTAAATATTGAAGACGGATTAGAAGGGCTTCGTTATAACAATATAGTCATTGCCACAGATGCCGATGTGGATGGCATGCACATTCGATTATTGATGTTGACATTCTTTTTGCAGTTCTTCCCAGACTTAGTTAAAAGAGGTCACGTCTTTGTTTTAGAAACACCATTGTTCCGTGTTAGAAACAAGCAAAAGACCATTTATTGCTATGATGAATCCGAAAAGCAAAAAGCAATTGCTGAATTAGGCAATAAGCCTGAAATAACTCGATTCAAAGGATTGGGCGAGATCAGTCCCGAAGAGTTTGGTAAATTCATCAATGCAGACATTAAATTAGCACCAGTTATTTTAGAACAAGGTGATCATATTCAACATTTGTTAGAATATTATATGGGAAAAAATACCCCAGAAAGACAGGAGTTTATTATCAATAATTTAAAAGTTGAATTAGATAAAGCAAATGATACACATAGTATTTAATACCGCAGATATAGCTGCATTAGAACAGGCTATTGAATTAGATGAATCTTTATCAGGTAAGATCATTGAGATCAAGGACGACTATGCAGTTGGCCCTTTATTGGACATTTATGAAACTGAAGGTTATCAAGCAAGAAGAGATTGGTGGAAAGAGGTGTTAATGCATTCTCCATATGAAGATCAATTAGACATTGTAGATGATAAATTAACAGTACATCAATTAATCAATTCATTGACGCATGATGAAAATGAATTGATTTGGATTTGGATGGGGCAGAATGCACACGATGTATCTGGCTATTATTGGCTAATGAGTCAGTTTAAAGAATACCAAAGCAGAATTCATGTTTTGTATTTAAATAATCTACCTTTTTTAAACGAGAAAGGTCAATTATTTTATCCAACGCATTTAAGTCAAATTCAACCTAAAGAGTTTTTAAAAGCTAAAAAATTAGCTAGACCAATTACTTTAAGTGAGTTTGAATTAGATCCAGATGAATGGAAGAAATTATGTCAAGAAAATGAAGGAGTTCGTTTTTTAGAAGGGGGCAAGAAATTGGTGAGCATGCATCTTAGTTGTTACGACAAAGAAATTTTATCCTTGCTTACAAAGAATGCACAAAAATTACCAAGTGCTTTATCCAATATCATGGCTAAATTAAAAGTTAAATTGGGTGATGCATTTATTGTAGCTCGATTAAAAGCGATGGAAGAAGCAGGTAAAATAGTATTTGTTGGATCTTGGACTAAGGGGTGGAAAGATATGGTTGTTCAAATGCCAGGGGGTTCTTCTATTGTAAATGAAACAGAAGCTTAAAGTATATGCCTGTTCAAGTATCACCAATTGATGTTAAAGCAGTAGATGAAAGAGGTGCATTGCATTATTTTGCGACAGATAGAACGGGTGAATTTTTATTGGTGTATAGAAATGCGGGTACTGTGAGTGGACAACATTATCATAAAGGGATTTCGGCTGGTAAAAATCCAGAAGACATGCTTTTAGTGCAAGGAAAAGCAAATTTGCACTGGAAGGATTTAGAAACAAATGAAGAAAAAACAATTGAATTGATTGCTCCAATTAGAGTTCAAATTCCTGCAAATATTTGGCATGAATTAACTGCAATTACGGACATTGTTTTTATTGAATTAAATAGTTTAAGTGAGGGCAGTGAAGATACCTTTCGGATCTAGTCTTTGCGAATTAGTATAGTTATGGCAAAAGAGAAAAATTTAAGTAGGGTTACAGAGAATGAATCTGGCGTACAAGGACAGTATAAAAACTGGTTCTTAGACTACGCTTCCTATGTGATTTTGGAAAGAGCGGTACCTGCAATTGAAGATGGTTTGAAGCCAGTTCAAAGAAGGATCCTTCATGCCATGAAAGAAATGGATGACGGTAGATTCAATAAAGTGGCCAATATCATTGGGCAAAGTATGCAGTATCATCCCCATGGTGATGCAAGTATTGGAGATGCATTGGTGAATATTGGTCAAAAGAATTTATTGGTCGAAACCCAAGGAAACTGGGGTGATGTAAGAACTGGAGATTCAGCAGCCGCCTCTCGTTATATCGAAGCTAGATTAAGCAAATTCGCACTTGAAGTTGCTTTTAATGCAAAGACAACAGACTGGGCTTTGAGTTATGATGGACGAAAACAAGAACCTGTTACTTTACCAATGAAGTTTCCGCTTTTATTGGCTCAAGGTGCGGATGGTATTGCAGTTGGTTTATCCACTAAAATATTGCCACATAATTTCAATGAATTATTAGAGGCATGTATTAAATATTTAAGAGGACGTAAGTTTGAATTATTACCAGACTTTCAAACAGGGGGTATGGTGGATGCTTCGGCATACAATGATGGAAAAAGAGGTGGAAAAATAAGGGTGAGAGCTCATATAGAAGAACTAGATAAGAAGACATTGGTCATTAAAGATGTACCCTACGGAGTTACAACTACTCAATTGATGGAAAGCATTACCAAGGCCAATGACCAAGGTAAAATAAAAATCAAAAAAGTAATTGATGTCACAGCCGCTCAAGTAGAAATTCAAATTGATTTAGCCGCTGGTATATCACCAGATATTACCATTGATGCTTTATATGCTTTTACAGATTGCGAAATTAGTTTATCTCCTAATGCATGTGTGATTGTAAATCAACGCCCACAATTTTTAGGCGCAAGTGATTTATTAAAACATTCAGTTGACCATACCAAAGCATTATTGAAATCTGAACTTGAAATACATCTACAAGAACTATTGGATAAATGGCATTTCACAAGTTTAGAAAAAATATTCTTCGAAGAAAAGATTTACCAGGAACTAGAGAAAAAACACCTTAATTGGGAAAAAGTTATTGATGCCATTGATAAAGCTTTTGAACCTTTTAAAAAGAAATTCAAAAAACCAATTGAAAGAACGGATTTATTGAAATTGACAGACAAGCCTGTTAGAAGAATTTATAAACTAGATATTGAAGATTTAATTGCTCAAATTAAATCTATCGAGGCTGAAATTAAAGAAGTTAAAAACAACCTCGAAAATTTAGTAGACTATGCCGTAAGTTATTATGAGAATTTACAAAAGAAATACGGCAAAGGCAAAGAGCGTAAAACAGAACTTAAAGAGTTTGACACCATTCAAGTCAAGCAGGTAGCAATTGCAAATACAAAACTTTATATCAATAGAGCAGAAGGTTTTATAGGAACTAGTTTAAAGAAAGACGAATTCCTTTGTGACTGTACAGATTATGACGATATCATTGCATTTACAAAAGGTGGTACCATGAAAGTGGTCAAAGTATCTGACAAAATATTTATTGGCAAGGATATCCTTCATGCTGCTGTATTCCAGAAAAATGATGAACGCACTACTTACAATATGATTTATGTAGATGGCGCTTCTGGTATTAGTTACGCTAAACGTTTTAATGTGACAGGTATCACTAGAGACAAAGAATATGTACTAGCAAAAAATTTAGACAAATCTAAAGTGCATTATTTGTCCATCAATGCCAATGGTGAAGCAGAATCGGTGAAAATAATTTTAAGTCCAAATTGTAGTGCAAGAATCAAGGAATTTGACTTCTTCTTTGAAACATTAGAAGTAAAAGGAAGAACCAGTGTAGGTAATCAGGTTACAAAATACCCTGTGAAAGTGGTTAAGTTAAAAGAAGCAGGTAAAAGTACTTTAGTAGGAAGAAAATTATGGTTTGACGATAAGTTTGGTAGATTAAATACCGAGGAGAAGGGATTGTACTTAGGCACCTTCGAAGATGAGAAATTAATTGTGATTTACAAGGATGGTAATTACGAAGTAACCGATACGGAATTAACTCAAAGGTTTGATCCAGAGAAAGTAATGTTCATGGAGAAATTCAATCCATTGAAAGTGATCACAGCCGTTTATTTAGATAAAGAAAAATTACAGTTCAATATCAAGCGTTTTAAAATAGAAACATCTACCCTTAAAACACCATTTTCTTTTATTAAAGAAGGCAATGGTAATTATGTAGCTGCTGTGACAACGCATGTTGAACCAGTCTTGGTAGTAGAATCAGGCAAGGGGACACAACTCAGAAAAGCAAAGTTCAAAGTGAGTAAAATGGTAGATGTGATGGGGTCTAAAGCAGTTGGTACCAAATTGGTGGATTTTAGTAAATCCATTGAAATGCAGTGGGAAAATAAAGTGGTCATTAAAGATCCTAACGACGAACAGCCAGAATTGTTCTAATTTTATATAAAATAAGTATATGTCAACCATCAATGTAGGTCAATTCAATTTAATGCGCGTAGACCGAAAAGTGGATTTTGGTTTTTATATGGACGATGGTGCCGAAGGGATTTTGTTGCCAAAACGATTTGTACCTTCTGGTTTACAAGTGGATGATACCATCAGTGTATTTGTATACCATGACTCAGACAATAGATTAATTGCCACCACACAAGAACCATTTGCTGTTGTTGGAGACATCGCAGCTTTAAAAGTGGTTGCTATTACCAATCAAGGTGCTTTTTTGGATTGGGGTTTAATGAAGGATTTATTTGTCCCTGTTTCTCAGCAATTATCGAGTATGCGCTTGGGTGGTAAGTATTTGGTTAAACTATACTTGGACAAACAAACAGGAAGGGTTGCTGCAACAGAAAAGATAGACAATCAAATTAGCAATGATATCCTTACAGTAAAAGAAGGAGAGAAAGTTAAACTACAGGTTTATCGTGAATCGGATATTGGCTATGTGGTTATTGTAAACCAAGTACATCAGGGATTGGTATATAAAAACGAGGTTTTTACTCATTTGCATATTGGTCAAATGATTGAGGAAGGTTTTGTAAAAAAAATTAGAGAAGATAATAAGTTGGATATTGGAATTGGAAAGCAAGGTGTAGAGAAATTAGATGATGATCAAGTTAAATTGATTCAGTTATTAAAATTACACAAAGGCTTCTTACCTTATCATGACAAATCCTCTCCCGAAGATATCTATGCTTTTTTTGGCATTAGTAAGAAAGCTTTTAAAATGAATGTTGGAATCTTGTATAAAGCAAAAAAAATTACAATAGAAGATGGTGGCATTCGATTAGTGCCTGAAGTAATTGAACAAGCTCCAACTTCATAATTTGCAATAGCTTAAATTAAAAATTGAATGACCATTATTTAAAATTAATTATATTATGTCTAGAGAAGTGTATATCGTAGCCGCTGTTAGAACACCAATGGGATCCTTTGGAGGCTCATTAAAAAGTTTAACTGCAACACAATTAGGTGCAGTTGCAATTAAAGGTGCAATGGACAAAATCAATTTGGATATTAATTTAGTCGACGAAGTGTATATGGGTTCTGTAATACAAGCTGGCTTAGGTCAAGCGCCAGCAAGACAAGCAGCTAAATTGGCTGGTTTGCCAGATAAAGTTATTTGTACAACCATCAATAAAGTATGTGCTAGTGGCATGAAGTCAATTGCTTTGGCGGCTCAAAATATTCTATTAGGCGATGCAGATATTGTTGTTGCAGGTGGTATGGAAAGTATGAGTAATGTGCCTTTCTACAATATGCACCAACGTTGGGGAAACAAATATGGAGACACCACTTTGTTAGACGGGTTGGCTAAAGATGGTTTAGTAGATGTGTATGATCAAGTGGCGATGGGCAATTTCGCCGATTTATGTGCTACAGAACATCAAATTTCTAGAGAAGAACAAGATGCATTTGCAATTGGTAGCTATACAAAATCTCAGGCTTCTATTGAGAAAGGTTTGTTTGTGAATGAAATTATCCCAGTAGTGATCCCTCAAAGAAAAGGTGACCCAATCACTATTGATAAGGACGAAGAACCATTCAATGTAAAGTTTGATAAAATTGCAAGTTTAAATCCTGCTTTTAGTAAAACCGGTACTGTAACTGCAGCCAATGCAAGTACAATGAATGATGGTGCTGCAGCCCTTATATTAATGAGCGGTGAAAAAATGAATGCACTTGGTTTAAAACCATTGGCTAAAATTACTAGTTATGCAGATGCAGAACATGATCCTAAATGGTTCACGACTGCGCCATCTTTAGCATTACCTAAGGCTTTAAGTAAAGCCAATTTAACATCTAATGACATCAACTTTTTTGAATTCAATGAAGCATTTTCTGTAGTTGGAGTTGTGAATACTAAATTATTAAATTTAGATCCATCTAAAGTGAATATCAGGGGAGGTGCAGTTTCATTGGGTCATCCACTAGGATGTAGTGGTGCTAGAATCATTGTGACTTTAACCCATATTCTACAAGACCATCAAGCAAAATATGGCGCAGCAGCTATTTGTAATGGAGGTGGAGGCGCAAGTGCGATGATTATAGAAAGGATTTAAGTTCGTCCATCATAATACCATAGTGGCTCTCATCATAAATGCATTCCCCATCCTTAATTAAAAGCAATTGCGGGGACTCATGATGTACTTGAAAAAAACTAGCTATCTCTGCAGAAATTGGCCTATAATTAAGTAGGTCTAAATAGTGGAAATCAACGTTTTCAGGTACTTCTCCGCGCTCAAAACGATCTAAAGCCATCCTGCTAATACTACAAGTGGTACTGTGCTTAAAGATCACCTGAGGGGTGTTATATGAAGCTGCTTTAATTTGTTCTAATTGTTCTATCGTGTTGATTGGATGCCAATTCATTTGAGCTGATTTAAGGTGTAAAATTACACCATTCTTTTGAAGTATTTTAACCTGAATCTGACATTTTCAGTAGCATATTGATTAACTTCGGTTTATAATTATCCCTATGCGTTTACAACTTTCCCAGCCAATCTGTTTTATTGATTTAGAAACGACAGGCGTCAATGTCAGCACTGATAAAATTGTTGAAATTGCCATTGTAAAAATCATGCCAGATGGTTCAAAATCAGTAAAGAGAAAGTTGATTCATCCAGAAATGCCCATTCCAGCTGCTACAACTGCTGTTCATGGCATTACAGATGAAATGGTAAAAGATGCACCTACATTTAAGCAAGTGGCCAATGAGATTAAACAATTTTTAGAAGGGGCAGATTTAGCAGGATACAATAGCAATCGTTTTGATATTCCTATGTTAAATGAGGAGTTTTTAAGGGCTGGTATTTCTGTAGATATTGAATCCAGGAAATTATTAGATGTTCAAAAAGTGTTTCATATGATGGAACAGCGCACATTGACAGCTGCGTATAAGTTTTATTGTAATAAAAGCTTAGAAGATGCCCATACAGCCGAGGCAGATGCAACGGCAACTTGGGAGGTATTAGAGGCACAATTAGAACGATATCCTGTGATAGGAAATACAGTGGAGTCAATTGTGAAATTCACGGGAGAAGACCAAATTGTAGATTTTGCCCGTCGTTTTATTATGGAAAATGGTGTTGAAGTCTTCAATTTTGGTAAGCACAAGGGTAAACCAGTTACCCAGGTTTTAAAGGAAGAGCCTCAATACTATGACTGGATGATGAAAGGAGACTTTGCTTTGCATACTAAACAGAAGCTAACAGAGATTTTAAATAGAACCATTTTAAATAAATAATTTATATTTAAACCTTAAAAAGGTAAAAAACTATATTCCCCAATAGAAAGTGAAGAAAATTGTCATCATACCAACTTTTAATGAAAAAGAAAATATTGCTGCAATCATTCATGCAGTGATTGTTCTAGGCAATCAATACCATGTTTTAGTGGTGGATGATGGTTCTCCAGATGGCACTGCCTCAATTGTTAAAGAGATGATGCAAGCGCATCCTGATAAAGTTTTTATCCAAGAAAGAAAAGGAAAATTAGGTCTAGGCACAGCATATATACACGGATTTAAATGGGCTTTAGACAATCAATATGATTATATTTTTGAGATGGATGCGGACTTTTCTCATAATC
>Ga0209033_1000655_pt1 | contig 20366 bp, 21 predicted proteins | sample LauGreFa1BDMLBDN_2_FD_188218 | JGI IMG/M metagenome (GOLD analysis project Ga0209033, IMG submission 188218) | Freshwater lake microbial communities from Lake Michigan, USA - Fa13.BD.MLB.DN (SPAdes) (version 2) | ecosystem: Environmental > Aquatic > Freshwater > Lake | place: Lake Michigan, USA...
GCCCATCAACAAGCCGAGCAGGATCATGGCAATCGCCTTGATCAAAGAACCCGACGCCAGCACCACGGCACCGATCAGACCCAGCACCATCAGCGAGAAATATTCGGCCGGGCCGAACTTGAAGGCCAACTCGGTCAAAGGGGCAGCAAAGGCAGCCAAGATCAAAGTGCCCACAGAACCAGCGAAGAAGGAGCCCAAGCCAGCAGCGGCCAGGGCCGGTCCCGCTCGGCCCTTGCGCGCCATTTGGTAGCCGTCGATCATGGTCACCACCGAGGACGACTCGCCCGGTAGATTGACCAAAATGGCGGTGGTAGAGCCACCGTATTGCGCGCCGTAGTAAATACCGGCCAACATGATCAATGCCGACACCGGCGGCAAAGCGTAGGTGGCGGGCAACAACATGGCGATGGTGGCGACCGGGCCAATGCCGGGCAAGACGCCAATCAAGGTGCCCAAGATGCAACCAATCAGGCAGTACATCAGGTTGATGGGGGTGAAAGCCACCCCAAAACCAGTGGCCAGGTTTGCGATTAAATCCATGCTCTGTCTCTCCTTAACCGGTGATGAACTTTGGCCAAACCGGAATTTGCAGTTTGAGCAAGACAATGAAGGCTATGTAGCTACCCACGCTGAGCGCAGAAGCCAATAAGAGTACATCGCGCCAACGGAACTCATTGCCCGCTTTGCTGCAAATGATGGTGAGGGCAAAAATCCCCACGATCAAACCCATGTGTGGCAAACCAATGCTGGGCAAGCCGCCCAACAAAACGCCAAAGGCCAGATTGCCGCCCAGGATGTAGATGATGGGGCGCCATCCAAAGCGGCCCACTTTTTCGCCATCGGCGGTTTCCACCACCAAGGAGGTGAAGCAGATGATGGCGCCAAAAACCGCCAACATCACACCCAGCAACAAGGGGAAATAACCCGGGCCCATGCGCGCGCCCGTGCCGATGGAATATTTGGTTGCACCCCATGCGAAAGCGGCACCGACCACCAAAAACATGAGGCCTGAGAAAAAGTCTTTCTGACTTTTGATGTTCACGAATGATCTCCTCGATGAAACAAAACTGGCCGATTGTGTGCAGGTTATGGTGCTGCGTCTATGTGGGTTTCACCTATAACCCTGGATTTTTGTATACGATTTGACCGCTTCGCCGCTCCCGCGCTGAAAAGATCACGCCCGAGGCGCCCTAAAAAACCATCAATCCCCATGTGACAAGGTTGCGGGCGCGAGCACCCGCAACCACTTGGACGCGGGCAAACCCCAGTGTTGTTCGATGTGTAGCGAGCGCGACAGCAAAGCATCTGGTTCAGGCACAGCGCGGTTGCGTTGGGCCATGACCACGGTATTGCCTTCCCGCGTGGGCTTGAACGCCCACACCGCATCTGCGCCAAACACGGTGCTGATTTTTTCCAGGCTGCGCGCATAGCTGTGGCTGCGCCCAAACAGGTTCACCACCATGCAACCGCTGGGCGTGAGCAATTGGCGGCAATCGGCATAAAAAGCCTCGCTGTCGAGCACCGGTGCAGCGGCTTCATGGTCATACAAATCAACATGCAAAACGTCCACCTGGGTCCGCCAATGGCTGTGCGCGGCCACCTCGGCGGCGTCGCCCAACACCACTTGCAAGCGCTCGCTGTCGGGTGGCAGTTTGAACCACAAACGACAAGCCGCCACCACCTGGGGGTTGATCTCAATCGCCGTGGTGTGCATGCCCAGTTTTTTGGCGCAAAACTTGGTCAAGGTTCCGGCCCCCAAGCCCAGTTGCATGGCCTTGAGGTGGGCCACTTCTTCAGGCGGCACCCACAACAACCAACCCATCATGCGCTGCACATAGTCCAAATGGATGTCAAAGGGCCGGTCGGGCCACATCGAGCCCTGAACCCAATCGGTGCCCAGGTGCAAGTAGCGCACTGGGCCGTGGTCAGAAAAATTCACCGTGGGCAAACCGGTGCTGGCACTGCGTTTGATGCGGGACATGGGGGACGACCTCATTCTTGTGCGGCTTCAATGACAAACCGAACCCGGTTTTGGCCTTGCCAGGCATCGGTCTCGACGCGGTAAGCCAAGGTGGCGCGCGCAGGCAAAGGCTGGACCCGGCCAAACCAAATGGCGTCGACCATCTCGCCTTGGTGGCGCAAGCGCAGGGACAAATGCTTTTCGGCCACCAGGCGCTGGCTCACCACCTCCAACTCCTCACAAAAAGTGGGGGCAGCAAAACCTTGGCCCCAGACCTCGCTGTTGAGTTGATCGACCAACTCCACGCGCCGGTATTCGGGCAGCAAAGGGCCGTCGGTGTCCAAGCGGCGCTGCAGGGTGGCCTCGTCCAACCACTCCTGGGCCACCTCTTGCAGGGCCGACTCAAACACATCGATGTGATCGGCATGGATGGTGCACCCGGCGGCCATGGCATGGCCTCCAAAGCGCAGCAGCACACCCGGGTAGCGCTTGGAGATCAAGTCCAGGGCATCGCGCAAATGAAACCCGGGCAAGGAACGGCCAGAGCCCTTGAGCTCTTCGCCCTTGCCATCGGCTTGGCTGGCGGCAAACACAAACGTGGGGCGGTGCCATTGGTCTTTGATGCGGGCTGCGACGATGCCCACCACGCCCTCATGGAAGTCGGGGTCAAACAAGCACAAAGCGCTGGGCGGTTCGTCAAAGCCATCGAGCATGGATTGGGCCAGCAACAGGGCTTGCTCGCGCATGCCGCCTTCGATGTCGCGGCGTTCGCGGTTGATCTGGTCCAGCGCTTGGGCACATTGGTTGGCGTGTGACACGTCATCGGTTTGCAAGCATTCAATCCCCAGGCGCATATCGGCCAAACGGCCTGCGGCGTTGATGCGCGGGCCCAAAGCAAAGCCAAAGTCTTGCGCGCTGGCGCGATCGGGGTGGCGCCCTGCGGCGACAAACAAGGCGGCCATGCCGGCGGGCATTTGCCCTTTGCGGATGCGCTTCAACCCTTGGGTAACCATGCGCCGGTTGTTCGCGTCCAAGCGCACCACATCGGCCACTGTTCCCAAGGCCACCAGGGGCAACAAGCTGTCCAAGCGCGGTTGCGCGGCTTGACCAGGCGCGTCCCACACGCCGCGGCGACGCTGCTCGGCGCGCAAGGCCAACAGCACATAAAACATCACGCCCACACCGGCCAGGTTTTTGCTGGGGAAGGTGCAGCCGGGTTGATTGGGGTTGACGGTCACATCGGCTTCGGGCAATTCGGGGCCGGGCAAATGGTGGTCGGTGACCAAGACCTGCAAGCCCAAAGCGCGCGCCCGCGCCACACCTTGCACGCTGGCGATGCCGTTGTCCACCGTGATCAACACGTCGGCACCTTGGGCTTTGACGCGCTCGGAAATCGGCGGGGTCAGGCCGTAGCCATCCACCACCCGGTCGGGCACCACAAAGTCCACCCGTTGGGCGCCCAGCATGCGCAAACCGCGCAAGGCCACGGCGCAGGCGGTGGCGCCATCGCAGTCGTAATCGGCCACGATGCACAAGGCGGCTTGGCGCGCAATGGCATCGGCCAACAACACGGCGGCCTCTTGAACGCCTTTGAGGTTTTGCAGCGGCAACAGGTGTGCCAGGTCGGGGTCGAGGTCTTGCGGCCCATGCACGCCACGGGCCGCAAACAAGCGCGCCAACAAGGGATGCACACCGGCTTGCTCCAGCGCCCACAGGCTGCGGGGGGGAATGTCGCGTTGAGTGAATTTCATCGGTCCAACAAAGCCTGTTGCAAAGTGGGGGCCCGCCAAGCGCGCCACCAGGAAGGCCAAGCAGAGGCCTCAGATTGGACCACGCAGGCATGGCGCGTGCCGCACAACACCAGTTGAGCGTGAGGCGCATTTGCCAAGGGAGCCAGCAGTTGGGCGTCCAGCGCATGCCAAGCTTCAACCCAAGCCGCCACATGGCGCATTTGGGCGGCTTGGTGCAAGCGCTGCACCGCTGGGTGCAGCCAGGCTGGGTGGGGCCACATGCCGTCGCCTGTCAAGGTCTGCAAGGCTGGGGCAGCGTGGGACGGCGACAGATCATTCGCCATGCCAAGGCTTGGGGGATGCAACCCACCCTTGGGCAAGTCGCCGGTGCCACTGATCCAAAAAGAGTTGATGGCTGGGTTGCGCGATTCATTGCAGGCATGGGTGTAGAACAACATTTGCATTTCGTTTTGCAAGCGGCGCAAGTGCTGGGCGGCTTCGCTGGGCTGGCTGATGCCGGCACCGGCCCACCAATCCTCAACCGCATGGCCGACGACGCGGTCCATGCTGGCGGTGGGCAAGTCGCGAAACAACTCCGAGGCCGCCAACCACTGGCCTGGGCCATCGGGATGCAACTGGATGCCGTCTTGTTCGCAATAGGCTTGCATGGCCAGGCGCAAGTCATCACTTTCGGCGTCGGTCACACTCAATAGCGCTGGCGACGCCATGGTGATCTGGCCTTGGGCCACATGCCAATGGCACAGGGTCAACACCGCCCAGGCCTGTTCGCCCGCGGTGTCCAAGCCCAAGGCCTGGGCGCGCATGGCTGCCCAAGGCAATAAACCGTCTGTGGGCGTCCAACCCCAGGCTTGGGCTTGGGCCCATTCATGCACCGTGCTCAAGCGCTGGGCGGGGTGCTCGAGGCTGCGCTGCACCCGCGAGCGCGCCAGCAAGGCCGACAAGTGGGGCAAGCGCATCCCGGCCAAGGCCTGGACAAAAGCACTGTCCTCGGGGTCCACCAGGGCAGAGGGAATCACAAAGGCATGGGGCGTTGACACAGGACGCATTGTGCAAGATGACACAATCCATCCCCATGTCGCACCCTGCCCCCTCTTTCATTCCCTACGAGCTGGTGCTGGGCTGGCGCTACACCCGTGCCGGACGCGCCACCCGGCGCAATGGGTTCATCTCCTTCATCTCTGGGGTGTCGATGCTGGGCATCTCGCTGGGGGTGGCCGCGCTCATCATCGTGTTGAGCGTGATGAACGGCTTTCAAAAAGAAGTGCGCGACCGCATGCTGGGGGTGGTGTCGCACATTGAGGTGTATGCCCCTGATGGGGGTGCCTTGCCCGATGCAGCAGCGACCTTGGCGCGGGCCTTGCAAAACCCCGATGTGGTGGCCGGCGCGCCGTTTGTCGCCGCTCAGGCCTTGATCGCCCGTGGCGAGGACATGAAAGGCGCTGTGGTGCGCGGCATCGACCCAGCGCTGGATGGCGCGGTCACCGACCTGAGCCTGCAGCTCAACCCCGCGGTGCGCGAACAACTGCAAGCCGGTCGCTTTGGGGTGGTGCTGGGCAGCGAGTTGGCGCGCAGCCTGGGGGTGCGGGTGGGCGAACCAGTGACGGTGATCGCACCGGGCGGGCAAATCACCCCAGCGGGGGTGCTGCCGCGCTTGAAACAAATGCAAGTGGTGGGCGTGTTTGATTCGGGCCATTACGAATACGACGCCAACATGGCCTTGCTGCACCTGGCCGATGCACAAACCTTGTTTCGGCTGGAAGGCCCCAGCGGCGTGCGCTTGAAGCTGCGCGATTTGCACCGCGCGCGCCAAGTGGCTGACGAGCTGATGCCCATGCTGCCTGGCCTGTGGGTGCGCGACTGGACGCGGCAAAACCGCACCTGGTTTGCCGCGGTGCAGGTGGAAAAGCGCATGATGTTCATCATCCTCACCCTGATCGTGGCAGTGGCCGCTTTCAATTTGGTCAGCACCTTGGTGATGTTGGTCACCGACAAACGCGCCGATATCGCCATCTTGCGCACCTTGGGTGCCAGCCCGGGCAGCATCATGTCAATCTTCATGGTGCAAGGAGCGCTGATCGGGGTGATCGGCACCTTGCTCGGCTTGGGTCTGGGCCTGGGCGTGGCCTATCACATCGATGTGATCGTGCCCGCGATTGAAAACGCCTTGGGCGCGAGTTTTTTGCCGCGCGATATTTACCTCATCAGCCGCATGCCCAGCGACCCGCAAAGCGCCGACATTTGGCCCATTGCCTTGATCTCGCTGGCGCTGTCTTTTGTGGCCACCGTCTACCCCAGCTGGCGCGCCAGCCGCATCCAACCCGCCGAGGCTTTGCGCTATGAATGAGCGCACCCCCATGCAGCCCGTGATCCAAGCGCTGGGTTTGGGCAAGCGCTTTCACCAAGGCCCTTTGGACGTGACGGTGCTGCGCGATGTCCACTTGCAAGTGCAAGCGGGCGACACAGTGGCCATCGTGGGGGCGTCGGGCTCGGGCAAAAGCACCTTGCTGCATTTGTTGGGGGGGTTGGACACCCCCAGCCAGGGCAGTGTCCATTTGATGGGTCAGGCCTTGGCGAACCTGGATGCAGCGGCCATGGGGAGGCTGCGCAATGCGCACCTGGGGTTTGTCTATCAGTTTCACCACCTGCTGCCCGAGTTCAGCGCCTTGGACAACGTGGCCATGCCGCTGTGGATTCGGCGCATGGACCGCCACCAAGCCGCCGATCAAGCCCGGCAGTTGTTGGCCCAAGTGGGTTTGGCCGAGCGCGCCGAGCACCGCCCGGCAGAGTTGTCTGGCGGTGAGCGCCAGCGCGTAGCCCTGGCCCGCGCCATGGTGACACGCCCGGCCTGCATCTTGGCCGACGAACCCACCGGCAACTTAGACCAGCACACCGCCGATGGTGTTTTTGGCTTGCTGCTGGAACTGGCCCAGGTGCACGGCAGCGCGGTGGTGGTGGTGACCCATGACCTGAGACTGGCTCAGCGCTGTGCGCGGCAATTGGCTTTGGTGGCGGGTCAACTCAGCGGTTGATGCCCAAAAGCCTTGCCGAGGCCAGATGCCCTGGGCTGGTGCACTTGAATGACGGTTGGGATGCGCTTTTTTGGCGATGGCGACGTTGTGCAGCGCGCGCTCAGCGAAATGCCGCGCCCACAAAAGCGCGCGGGGCCTGCTGCCCACCCCAATAAAGCTGGGCTTGGATTTGGCCGTTGCCCGTCCACATCTGCACATAGCCAATGGAGCGGCCATCTACAGACAACTCCATGCGGTCGGCCACCCGTTTGCCGCTTCCGCTTAAAACCTCGGTCTTGGCTTGCGGGTCGCCATGGATGCCAGATTTGGACTCGGTAACTTGCATGTCAAAACGATTGCCGCTCAAAAACTTCATCTCGATTGCGGTTTTGTTGTCATGTGAATGCAGCAAGACTTTTTGAATGTCTTGGCCCCACAGTGGCCCCGCCATCAGTCCCACCAAGACGGCAAATAGGGTGATGAAGAAGGTCTTGGTCATGACTCTTATCATAAGATGGAAAAGTTTTAACTTGATGACACCCCTTATTTCACCCAGCCATGCCCGTTTGGATCGACACCCACTGCCACCTGGACGCGCCTGAATTTGTCACCGATCTGCCTGCAGTGCGCGCACGGGCGCGCCAAGCTGGGGTGAGTTTGTGCGTGTGGCCCGCCGTGCAGGCGGCCGATTTCGAGCGGGTGCAGGCCCTGGCCAGGGCGCATGGCGACGCTTATGCGCTGGGCATCCACCCTTTGTTCACCCCACACGCGACAGAACAAGATTTACAGGCCCTGGAACAAGCCCTGAGCCAGGCCCAAGGCGACCCGCATTTGGTGGCGGTGGGAGAAATCGGTCTGGATGGATTTGTCCCCGGCTTGGACATGGCGCGCCAACAGCATTTCTACCGCGCCCAACTGGCGCTGGCGCAGCGCCACGGTTTGCCGGTGCTGTTGCATGTGCGCCGCTCGGCCGACGCCTTGCTGAGCGGTTTGCGCCTATGCCCGGTGGTGGGTGGCCTGGCCCATGCCTTCAATGGAAGTCGACAACAGGCAGATCAATTCACGGCGATGGGCTTCAAGCTGGGCTTTGGCGGTGCACTCACTTTTGAACGCGCCTTGCAGTTGCGCCGCTTGGCCAGCGAAATGCCCCTCAACGCTTTGGTGTTGGAAACCGACGCCCCCGACATCCCCCCGCGCTGGCTCTACCGCACCCAGGCCGAGCGCGCGCAAGGGGCTGTGATGGGGCGCAACGAACCCGCCGAGTTGGTGCGCATCGCCAAATGCCTGGCCGAGTTGCGCGGCATGCCCTTGGCAGATCTGGCCCAAGCCAGCACCGCGAACGCCATGCAAGCCCTGCCCAAATTGGGCCCGCTTTGGGCGCGCTCAACGCAAATACAGGCCCCGGCCTAAAATCCACCCGTGTCCAACCTCAACGCCGACCTGCACTGCCACTCTGTCATGTCAGATGGCACCCTCACGCCCGAGGCGCTGGCCGAGCGCGCGGCCGCCAATGGCGTCAACCTGTGGTCGCTGACCGATCACGATGAAGTCGCCGGTCAAGCACGGGCCTTGGCGGCCGCCAAATCTGCCGGTATGCAATACCTCACAGGGACCGAGATTTCGGTCTCGTTTGCTGGAAAAACCGTGCACATCGTCGGTCTGGGCTTTGACGCACACGACCCGCGCATGGCCCAAGGTCTGCTGAAAACCCGTGGCGGTCGCGAACAACGCGCCCAAGAAATGGCAGATCAACTCGCCGCCGTGGGCATCCCGGGCTGCTTTGAAGGGGCCTTGCGCTTTGTCGGCAACCCCGAGCTGATCTCGCGCACCCACTTTGCGCGCCATTTGGTCGAGACCGGGGTCTGCAGCGACACCCATGAGGTGTTTCGCAACTACCTCACCGAAGGCAAGCCAGGATTTGTGCCGCACCGCTGGGCCAGTTTGCGCGAAGCAGTGCAATGGATCACCGAGTGCGCCGGGGTGGCGGTGATCGCCCACCCGGCCCGCTACAAATTCACCGCCAACGAGGAATACGCCTTGTTCTCCGAATTCAAAGCCCATGGTGGGGTGGGGGTCGAGGTGGTCACGGGCAGCCACACGGCGCACGAGGCCACGGTGTATGCGCAAGTGGCACAAGAGTTTGGCTTGGCCGCCTCGCGCGGCAGTGACTTTCACAGCCCGCACGAGAGCCGCATCGATTTGGGCCTGCTGCCAGACCTGCCCAAAGATTTGAAACCGGTTTGGGAATTGGTCGAGCACCGCATCCAATGAGGCCTGCGCCTCAGCGCCCATGAACCCCAGCCGAACTTGGTCCGGTATTGGCTACCTGATTTTGTCGATGATTTGCTTTGCCGTGCTGGACGCGATCATCAAGCACCTGGTGAACCTGTTGCCCATGGTGATGGTGCTGTGGTTTCGCTACGTGGTGCAAGCCGTCTCCACCAGCTTGACGCTGTGGCCACGCCAAGGCCGCAGCCTGTTGCGCACCCAACAACCCAAATTGCAATTGCTGCGTGGCTTTTTGCTGATGATGTGCAGCGTGCTGGGGTTTTTGAGCCTGCAGCACATGCCCTTGGCTGAATTTGCCGCCATCGCTTTGCTCACCCCGCTGGCGGTGACGGTGTTGTCGCGCATGTTGTTCAAAGAGCGCATTTCACCGCTGCGTTGGGTGCTGATCTTGGGCGGCTTTGCCGGTGCCATGATGATCGTGCGACCGGGCGGCCACCTGGCTGGGGCCGTGGCCATGCTGCCCCTGGCCATGGTGTTGTTCTACACCGCCTTTCAATTGCTCACCAGCTACATGGCACGCACCGAAAGCCCCATGACCATGCACTTCTACACCGGTTGGGTGGGCACCGCTGCGGTCTCTTGCCTGGTGTACTGGCACTGGACCACCGACATCAGCCCGCTCAACTGGGCCTTGTTGGTGGCATGTGGACTGCTCGGTTCGACCGCGCACTATTTGTTCATCCTGGCCTTTGCCCGCGTCACCCCGGTGCGCTTGTCGCCTTTTTTATACCTGCAAGTGGTGTTCTCCACCTTGGCCGGTTGGGTGGCGTTTTCGTTTGTGCCCGCTGGCTGGGGTTTGGTCGGCATGCTGCTGATCATGGTCTGTGGTGCCGGCGCAGGCTGGCTCAATGCGCGTGAAAAAGCCCCACCCGAGCTGGGCCCGCTTTAGCCCATGCGCACACCACTTATGGCCCGATCGCCATGGCCCAGTTTCTCCAAGTTCACCCCCAAAACCCCCAAGCGCGCTTGATCCAGATCGCGGTCAAACTGCTGGCTTCGGGCGGGGTGATGGCCGTGCCCACCGACTCCAGCTACGCCTTGGTCTGCCACCTGGACGACAAAACCGCCGTGGACCACCTGCGCCGCATCCGGGGCGTGGATGAGCGCCACCACCTGACCTTGTTGTGCCGCGACCTGTCGGATCTGTCAAGTTACGCCAAGGTGGACAACCGCCAATTTCGCTTGCTCAAAGCGGCAACCCCTGGGCCGTTCACCTTTATTTTGGAGGCCACAAAGGAAGTGCCCCGGCGCGTCAGCCACCCGCAGCGCAAAACCATCGGCCTGCGCGTTCCCGACCACCCCAGCTTGCAAGCCCTTTTGCAAGCCCATGACCGGCCTTTGCTGGCCACCACTTTGATTCCGCCCGGCCAAACCGAAGCCCTCAACGACGCCGAAGAAATTCGCAAAAAGTATGAAAAAGTGCTCTGCGCCGTGATGGATGCGGGGGCCTGTAGCTTGGAGCCGACCACCGTGGTCGATTTGACGCCTATGGACCTAGGGGGCGAGCCCCAATTGGTGCGAAAGGGTCGGGGTGAGCTTCATTTGCTAAATCTTTGATTCATTTCGGATTAAATCATCTGGTTTCATTGCACAATGGAGGGGTGAATTTATCCGATTCGATTCAGACACTTTTGATTTACGCCCTGCCTGTGTTGTTTGCCATTACTTTGCATGAAGCAGCCCATGGATATGTCGCCCACATGCTGGGTGATGACACCGCTTGGGTCATGGGGCGTGTCACCCTGAACCCCATGGCCCACATCGACTTGGTGGGCACGATTTTGTTACCCATTTTGATGTACCTGTCTACCGCCATGACCCCTATGGGGCCTTTGCTGTTTGGCTTTGCCAAGCCGGTGCCGGTGCGCTTTGGCCAACTGCGCCAACCCAAGCGCGACATGGTGTGGGTGGCCCTGGCCGGTCCCGGCATCAACTTTGTGCAAGCCCTGCTGTGGTGGACGGCCCTTTACCTGCTGCTGTTCGTGGGTGTGCAAGAGCGCTTTTTCCTAGAGGTTTGCAAAGCCGGCATCTTGACCAATGTGGTGATGTTTGTGTTCAACCTCTTCCCCCTGCCTCCGCTGGACGGCGGGCGCATTGCCGTGGGTTTGCTGCCCATGAAGCAAGCCATTCAGTTTTCGCGCATCGAGCCTTGGGGGTTTTACATCGTCATGGCCTTGGTGTTGTTTGGCGTCATCAACGGCATTTGGATGCAGCCCTTCATGGGCTTGACCCTGGACACCTTGCGTTGGTTGATGACCCCGGTTGAATGGTTGTTGGGATGAGCATGGCACGCGAGCGCGTTTTATCTGGCATGCGCCCCACCGGTGCTCTGCACTTGGGCCACTACCACGGCGCTTTGAAAAACTGGGTGCGCTTGCAGTCCGAGATGGAGTGTTTTTTCTTTGTTGCCGACTGGCATGCATTGACCACCCACTACGAAGACGCCAGCGTCATCGAACAACACGTGTATGAAATGGTCATCGACTGGCTCGCCGCTGGCCTGGACCCGGCGCAATGCACTATTTTTTTGCAAAGCCGCTTGCCCGAACACGCCGAGTTGTTCACCTTGCTGGCCATGGGCACCCCCATTGGCTGGTTGGAGCGCGTGCCCACCTACAAAGACCAGCAAGAAAAGCTCAAAGACAAAGACCTCAGCACCTACGGCTTTTTGGGCTACCCCCTGCTGCAAGCGGCCGACATCTTGATCTACAAAGCCCATTTTGTCCCCGTGGGTGAAGACCAAGCCAGCCATGTGGAGCTGACCCGCGAGGCCGCGCGCCGGTTCAACCATTTGTATGGCCGCGAACGCAACGCCGAACAACGCATCGCCGCCAGCCTGGCCAAGTTGCCCCGCGACAGCGCCAAGCGGCTGGAGAAATCTCGCAAGCAGTACCAAGAGACCGGCGACGCCAAAGCTTTAGAAGGGGCCATGGCCTACATCGCCCAAGCGCCTGAACTCGAAGCCGACGACCGCGAGCGCTTGTCGGGCCATTTCAAAGGCACGGGGCGCTCGGTGCTGGTCGAGCCCCAGGTCTTGCTCACCGAGGCCAGCCGTTTGCCGGGCCTGGACGGGGCCAAGATGAGCAAAAGCTACAACAACGCCATTGCTTTGCGCGAAGAGGCCGACAGCGTGGCGCACAAAGTCAAACGCATGCCCACCGACCCAGCGCGGGTCAAGCGCAGCGATGTCGGTGACCCCGACAAATGCCCGGTGTGGCAATTCCACCTGGTGTACAGCGACGAGCCCACCCGCGCATGGGTCACACAAGGCTGCAAGAGCGCCGGCATTGGCTGCATTGAGTGCAAACAGCCGGTGATAAACGGTATCTTGGCCGAGCAACAACCCATGCGCGAACGCGCCCAGCCCTATTTAGATCACCCCCAACTTGTCCGTGACATCGTGGACGCAGGCACCGAACGTGCACGCATCACAGCACGGCAAACCATGCGCGAAGTGCGCGAGGCCATTGGCCTGAACTACTGACCTGGAGAAAAACCATGAGCTTATTTGTCATCGACGACCACCCCTTGGTGCGCCAAGCCATTGGCATGCTGCTGCGCAGGCTGCGCCCCACCTCGGTGGTGGTCGAGCTCGAAAAGTTCAGCGAATTGCCAGCGGCCATCATCAAGCATGGCACCCCTGAGTTATTTGTGCTGGACTTGCTCCTGCCCGGCGTCAAAGGCACCAGCGCGGTTCACGACACCAAGGCCATGTACCCCGAGGTACCGCTGGTGGTGTTGTCGGCCATGCCCGCAGGCGAAGCCGAAGAAACCTGCATTGAAGCCGGTGCCGACCTCTATATTGAAAAGTCGTCACCGCCCAACGACATCTCGGCAGCCATCCAAGGTCTGCTGTCGGCCGATGACAACTTCGAGGAAATGGCGCCCACCGACACCAAGCTGTCCAAGCGCCAAAAGCAATTGATCGTGATGCTCGACCGGGGCCTGTCCAACCGCGACATCGCCGCTGAGCTGAGCATCAGCGAGCACACGGTCAAGGTGCATTTGTGGCGTTTGTTCCGCCGCCTGGGTGTGAAAAGCCGCACTCAAACCCTGCACTTTGCCCGCACCCACGGTTTGCTATCGGGTTGAATCCGGGTCTGTCAATGGTCATGCCAGGGGCTGCTGCGGCAGCCCCTTTTTCATGGCAAAGGGCCGCGGATCACCAAGCTGAGTTGGTTGGATGGGTTTTTGATCGGCCCCAGGCTGACACCCAGCTCACCCGGTTGGGCCATGGCCTGACCGGTTTTGGAGATGCGGGCTTTGAGCACCACCTCGCTGGCCGAGGACAACTTGGACTGCGGGCCCATGGCCTGGCTGTCATCGAGCACAAAGTCAAAAGGCAGTGCCGCCACCGTGGTGCGCACAATCGCCAGCGGCATGCGACCACCCTGCGCAGGGGTGGCGTAAACGAACACCGTGTCGCTGGGGCTGGTTTGGGCCAGCAACTCGGGGGCCAGGCTGACCCGGCCCGCGATGCGCGCGGCCGCGGTGCTGGCAGGCGGCGGGTTGTTGCTGGTGCCGGTTGACACGGGTGGTTGGGCACTGGCGGCACCTGCATTGGAGGACTGGGCGCTGGCGCTGCCAGTCACGGGTGGCTGGACGCTGGCGCGCCCAGGGGCCAACCGCTCCCTCGCTTGGGCCAAGGCGCTGTCCAAGGCGTTGATGTCTTCCGACTGCGGCGGCAAGCTGGCCCGCACCCGCTCCCAATATTGGATGGCCTGGGCAAAACGCCCCTCGGAAAACGACGCACTGCCAGCCAACAGCAGCGCATTGTTTTGGTTCGGGTTGGCCTTCAAGATGCGGTTGATCACGGCCCAAGGCTCGCCGCTGAAGTCGCCCCCTTGCACCTGCGCCACCACCTCAGCACGCTCAACCGCCAGGTCATCATCGGGGGTCAGGGCCAGGGCTTTGGCAAAGGATTTTTCAGACGCGGGAAACTTTTCTTGGCTGCGCTGCAAACGCGCCAGCATGACCCAGGCGTCCACATTGTTGGGCTCGTCTTGCAAGCGGCGCTCCAATTGGCCCACCATCTGCGCAATCTTTTCCGGGGTGACCGTGGCATTGGGGCCTTCATCGGGGGCCGAACGGGCCAGGGCCGACGGATCCAAACCCATGGGAGAACCCCAAGCGCCATAGAGCAGCACGGCACACACCGGCAGCATCAGGCACAGGGCCAAGACCGTTTTGCGCGGCCTGTGGGTCACCCCGCCGTGCGCCTGAACCGGACCACTGACCCAATCGTCGCGCAAGCGAAGTTTCAGCTCCTCCAGGGCCTGGGCATACTCGGCATCGTTCAGATGCCCCAGGCCGTGTTCGCGCGCCAGGTCAGCACTTTGATCGCGGTAAACCTGCGCATTGGCTTGTTCATGGGCGTCAGCGGCGGCCTGCACCGGCGGGCGCCACAAAGACCACACCAACACGCCCAACACCGCCACCACCATCAGCAAGGTCAGGGCCACAAAACTCAAGGCAACATTCACATCAGTCCTTCAACCATTGATCCACCCGCGCGCGTTCCGCGTCGCTGAGGGCCGGGGCCGTGTCGGCCAACTGGCGACGCTGGCGCAAGTACCACCCCAGGCCGGCCACCGCGCCCAGCAACAACACAAAGGGGCCAAACCACAGCAGCCACGTCAAGGGCTTGAGCTCGGGCCGGTAGAGCACAAAGTCGCCATAGCGCTCCACCAAAAAATCTTTCACCGCTTGGTCGGATTTGCCCTCGCGCAATAAGTCGCGCACCTCGCGGCGCAAGTCATCGGCCAACTCGGCCCGCGAAGAAGCCAGTGATTCGTTTTGACACACCAAACAACGCAACTCCTCAGACAGCTTGAGCAAGCGCGCCTCGAGCACGGGCTCTTCGGTCATCGGCGCAGCCTCAGGGCCCAGGGTGATGGTGGGTGCGGCCACGGCTTGGCCGCTGGCCAGGGGAGCCGCTGACAGCGACCCTGTGGGCTCAGAGGCTGCGGTTGGCGGCGCGGCCACCCCAGGTCCAGCGGGCTGAGGGCCTTGGGCCACTGCGGGGGACAGCATCACGCCCACCATGGCCAGACCCAGGCCCCAAAGGCGCATGGAAACAGCCAACCGGGCAAAAAGGGCGGAAGGGTTGAATGCGCCCATCAAGAAGCATTCAATTTTTGGATCAAGGGCAAGACCTTGCTGGCCAAGATGGCGGGGGTGACCTCGCCCACCGCCTTGTAGCGGATCACCCCTTGCTTGTCGATCACATAGGTCTCGGGCACGCCATAGACGCCATACTGGATGCCCACCCGTCCATCCAAGTCGATCACCGACAGCACATACGGGTTGCCATAGCGCGACAACCACACCTGGCTGCGTTCGCGGGCAAATTGCAGCTTGGCGTTGGCGTCCATGCCCTGAGCTTGCACGTCCTGGGGCTGAATTTCTTTGTAGCTCATGCCGACGATGGGCACCTGGTGGCGCTGGGCAAAGTCCACCAACAACGGGTGTTCTTGGCGACAGGCCACGCACCAAGTGGCCCACACATTGAGCAACCACACCCGGCCTTGCATCTCGGCCGGGCTGAACGCGCCCGCCGCCGGATCAAGCGTGGGCAGGCTGAAGGCTGGGGCTGGCTTGTCAACCAAAGGCGAGGGAATGGCCTGCGGGTCGCGTTGCAAGCCCAAAGCCAAAAAAATCACCAAACCAAAAAACAGCACCAATGGAATGAGGAACTTCTTCATGCGCCACCTTGCGGCGCCACACCGGTGGGCATGGTTTCAGTGCGGGGGCTGGCGGCGCGGTAGCGCCGGTCCACGGCGGCCAAGCCACCGCCCAACACCATCAACAGCACACCCGCCCAAATCCAGGGAACAAAAGGCTTGTAATACACCCGCATGCTCCATTGCGGCGTAGGCCCATCGATGGGGTCTCCCAGTGACACATACAGGTCGCGCATGAAGCCCGTATCGATCGCCGCCTCGGTCATGGGCATAGCAGTCGAAAAATAGCGCCGCTTTTCGGGGTACAGGCGGTCGATGGGCTGGCCATTTTTAAGCACTTCGACATCGGCGCGCACCGCCCGGTAATTGGGTCCTTTCACCTCGGACATGCCTTGCAAGCGAAACGCATAGGGCTCGATGGTCACCACATCGCCAACACCCATGCGCACATCACGTTCCACTTCATACGACTTGACACCTGTGATGCCAGCCACCACCACCGCCAAACCAATGTGTGCGCATTGCATGCCCCAGTAGGCCGCCCCAATCTGCCCCGGTTGACGCCAACGCAACACCATGTGTTGTACCGACCCCAGCACCACCCAGGCGGCCAAGAAAAAGCCAAATGCCGCGCCGATGGACCATTCACCCGCCAATGCCGGCGCTGCCAAACCCACCCCCAGGGCGGCCAGCGCCACCCAGCGCAAACGCAGCAGCAACTCGCTCCACTGCGACTCGCGCCAGCGCACCACGGTGCCCGGCACCATGATGACCAACAAAGGCACCATCAAGGGCACGAACACCGCATTGAAATACTGCGGCCCCACCGACAGCTTGCCCAGGTTGAGCGCATCGATCACCAGCGGGTAAATGGTGCCCAGCAGCACCGCCGCACAAGCCACCACCAGCAACACACTGTTGGCCAAGAGCAGGGTTTCGCGCGAGAGCAAGCTCACCGCCTGCCCCATGCGCACCTTGGGCATGCGCCAGGCATACAAGGTGAGGGAAAAACCCACCACCACGGCCAAAAACATCAGGATGAACACCCCCCGTTTGGGGTCGGTGGCAAAAGCATGCACCGAGGTCAGCACCCCCGAGCGGACCAAAAATGTGCCCAGCAGCGACAGCGAAAACGCGCTGATCGACAGCAACACCGTCCAGGCCTTGAAGTTGCCGCGCTTGTCGCTGGCCATGAGCGAATGGATCAGCGCCGTGCCCACCAACCAGGGCATGAGCGAGGCGTTCTCCACCGGGTCCCAAAACCACCAACCACCCCATCCCAGTTCGTAATAAGCCCACCACGAACCCAGGCCAATGCCAAAAGTCATGAACAACCAAGCCACCACCGTCCATGGCCGTGACCAGCGCGCCCATGCCGCATCCAAGCGCCCCGCCATCAAGGCGGCGATGGCAAAGGCAAAGGCCACCGAAAAGCCCACATAGCCCATGTACAACATCGGCGGATGAATGATCAAACCGGGGTCTTGCAGCAAGGGGTTCAAGTCGCGCCCATCGGCCGCAGCTGGCAGCAAACGCTCAAAGGGGTTGGACAAGGCCAAGATGAACAGCAAAAAACCCACCGACACCCAACCCAGCACGCCCACCACCCGCGCCACCATGGCCTGGGGCAGGCTGAAAGAAAACGCCGCCACAGCCGCCGTCCACAAGGCCAGCATCAGCACCCACAACAGCAACGAACCTTCATGACCGCCCCATACCGCCGCCACCCGGTACACCGTGGGCAGCAAAGAATTGGAGTGCTGGGCCACGTACGAGACTGAAAAGTCGTTGTTGACAAAGCACGCCGTCAAGGCCGCAAACGACAGAGCCACCAGGCCAAACTGGGCGAATGCCGCCGGACGCGCCAGCGCTTGCCATGCGGCGATTTCGCGCCAAGCTCCCCACAAAGGCAATGTGGCCTGAACGCAGGCCACCAAAAGCGCCAAGATCAGTGCAAAGTGTCCGAGTTCAGCAAGCATCGCTGTCTTTCATGGTTTGACCGTTTGGGCCGCCTGGCCCGCCGTGGCTTTGTCCAAAGCGTGTTGCGCTTCAGGCGGCATGTAGTTTTCATCGTGTTTGGCCAGCACCTCGGTCGCTGTGAACAATCCATCCGCCCCCAAGCGGCCTTGGGCCACCACGCCCTTGCCTTCTTTGAACAAATCGGGCAATAGGCCGCTGTAAACCACGGGGATGTCGCGGGCCGTGTCGGTCACCACAAATTGCACTTGAACATCTTGGCGCTGCAAGCTGCCGTCCTTGACCAAACCGCCAATGCGAAAGATGCGTCCTTGGGGGGCCTCGCCTTGGGCCACCTGGGTGGGGGTGAAGAAGAACACCAAATTGCTCTGGAACGCATTCAGCACAAAAGCGGCAGCGGCGCACAGAACCAGCACCCCTATTGCCACCCACATGAACCGGCGTTGGCGTGCTGTCATGGTTGTCCCCCCAAACTGTCATGCGCATGCGCCGCTTGCTCGGCGCGCAACCAGGCCAAGGTCCGCTCGCGCTCGCGCCGGGCCCACCACGCCTCCAGGCCCAGCAGGGCAAAACTCACGCCCACACTGCCCCACACATACACAGCATAACCGCCCATGTGCCAAAAAGCCGACCAACTCTCCCACCTCATGGCCGCAACCCCGGATTGAGTTCGGGCAACTGGGCGACCCAATCGGCATGGCGTTCGCGCTGCAAGATCAGGCTGCGCGTGCGGTAAAGCACGATGGCCACCGTGTAAACCCAGCAAGCCAAAGCCATGAGCAGCATGCCCCACAACATGGTTTGAGCCATGCTGGGTGAGCGGGTCAAGGACACCGAAGCGCCCTGGTGCAAGGTATTCCACCATTTGACAGAGAAATAAATGATGGGCACATTGACCGCGCCCACAATGGCCACCAAAGCACCCGCGCGATCAGCCCGGCGCGGGTCTTGAATGGCCGAGGTCAAGGCGATGAAGCCGATGTACAAAAAGAACAAAATCAACTCCGACGTCAGCCGAGCATCCCACACCCACCAGGCGCCCCACATCGGCTTGCCCCACAAGGCCCCGGTCCACAGTGACAAAAATGCAAACAGCGCACCCGTGGGCGCCAGGGCTTGGCTCAGCATGCCAGCCATTCGGGCGCGAAACACCAAGCACACCACGCCCCAAAAGGCCATGGCCAAATAAATGATCATCGACATCCATGACACCGGCACATGGACAAAAATGATGCGGTAACCCTCGCCCTGCTGGGCATCGGCAGGGGCCACCATAAAGCCCACCCACATGCCCGCCAGGGCCAAGGCCAAGGCCAGCAGCGCCAAGGGCTTCCAACACACACCAGCCAAACCATAAAAGGTCTGGGGTGCGGCGTAATGGGTCCAGGCAATGCGGCGCATGGGCTTATTCCAGGGCGATGCGCAAGGCCTGGGCGCAGGCCCAAGGGCTGAACAAGCCAGACAAAAGCAATAAAGCCATCAATATCGACAAATGAGCCCCGCTGCCCAAGCCAGCGGCCAAGGCCTCGACCGCGCCGGCACCAAATACCAGCACCGGCACAAACAAGGGCAGCACCAACAAGGCGAGCAAGACACCGCCGCCACGCAAACCCAGGGTGAGGGCTGCGCCAATGGCTCCAATACAAGACAACACGGGGGTACCGATCAAGAGGGACAGGGCCAACACGCCCAGGGCATCACCGGACAGGTCAAACAAGACCCCCAGCAAGGGAGCCAATAATACCAATGGCAAACCGCACAATACCCAATGAGCGGCGATTTTCGCCACAACCAGCAAGGTCAATGGCGTGCCCGACAACAGCATTTGCTCCAAGGTGCCGTCGTGGTGATCGGCCTCGAACAAGCGGTTCAGCGCCAGCAAACTCGCCAACAGTGCGCCGACCCACAGCACACCCGGCGCCAACATGCGCAAGGTGGCCCGCTCGGGGCCCACCGCCAGGGGAAACAAGGCGGCCACCACCACAAAGAAAAACACCACTGTCAGCACCTCGCTGGGGCGGCGCAAAGCCAACAGCAGGTCGCGGCGCAGCAAAGACCACAGCGCGCTCATGCCCGGCCCAATCGGTGGCTGCGGTTGTCGCCGCTCGCCAAATTCACCGCCTGGTGGCTGGTGAAGACCACCATGCCCCCGCGCGCCACATGGGTTTGCATCAAGCCCTGCAACACCCCACAAGCCGCGCTGTCCAAAGCCACAAAGGGCTCGTCGAGCAACCACAGCCGCGCCGGACTCAGGCCCAAACGGGCCAAGGCCACGCGGCGCTTTTGGCCTTGTGACAAGATCTGCAACGGCAGGTGCTCACGCCCACGCAAACCCATTTGGTGCAAGGCCTGCACCGCCGCATCGGGCACCCACGGCTGACCGCTCAAGGCAGCGGCGAAATGCAGGTTTTCCAAAGCACTCAAACCCTCTTTGAGGGCCAAGGCATGGCCCAGGTAGAGCATGTCGCGCAAAAAATCTTCGCGCGCTTGGGTGGTGGGCTGCCCCGCCCACAGCACCTGGCCGACCAAGGGCACCGCCAGCCCGCACAACAAGCGCAGCAAACTGGTTTTGCCACTGCCGTTGTCGCCTTGCAGGTGCAGGCTTTGACCGGGCGAGACCGACAGGTTGAGCCCTTCGAACAGCGTTTTGCCACCGCGCTCGCAAGCCAAATCGCGGGTTTCCAAACCGGTGTGGGGC
>Ga0209033_1000663_pt1 | contig 20283 bp, 24 predicted proteins | sample LauGreFa1BDMLBDN_2_FD_188218 | JGI IMG/M metagenome (GOLD analysis project Ga0209033, IMG submission 188218) | Freshwater lake microbial communities from Lake Michigan, USA - Fa13.BD.MLB.DN (SPAdes) (version 2) | ecosystem: Environmental > Aquatic > Freshwater > Lake | place: Lake Michigan, USA...
CTCTTGACTATGCAAAATATTTTTATGCAGTCCAATCTGTTTGGTTGCTTTAGTTTTTAACGTGGGGCGAACCTGCCGCCACTAACATTCTGTTTGAGAGCTTCAGTTTTTAACGTGGGGCGCTTCTACCGCCACAGACTGCGCTTTGATTATCACGCTTAATATGAATGCAGTCAATACATTATTTGAAACACTTTGTGGTATGGGGTGGATTAGCCCAGCGTATCGGCCTTTACCTGTTATTTATATTTATTTTTTTACAAAACAAAATCACCAATCGTCAAAATTTTCACACCGCTCAATAAAATTGAAAATTCCGCGTTGTTGTCTGCATTGGTGCTTGCGTAAAGAATATTAGTTCATTAACGAGAATAAAAACAAAAACATGGGTAAATTACATATCGTTCTGAATTTAGGAAAAAATAAGAGAAGTCGGATTAGCTCTGCGTAATCCGACTATGTTGAAATTTTTTAAATGTTGTGAATGAATGATGCTGCTGTGTCATTCATTCTGTTGGGTTTCATCAAATTGATATTTTGCCGTTACAATTCGCGTGTTGAACTAAATGTAATATCAGGATAACGCTCTTGCGCAAGTTGCAAATTCACGCGACTGTTTGCAACGTAAACTAAATAACCACCACCATCTTCTGCCAAGTTATCAAACGCTTTGCGCTTGAATTCTTCGAGCTTTGCAGGATTATCCGAGCTTACCCAGCGTACCGTTGAAATAGCGACCGCATCATAAACACATTCGACGTTATATTCACTTTTTAATCGAAACGCGGTCACGTCAAATTGTAATACCCCTACCGCGCCTAAAATTAGGTCATTATTTTTTAATGGGCGAAATAGCTGCGTTGCGCCTTCTTCGGTTAATTGAATTAAGCCTTTTTGCAATGCTTTAGCGCGAAGAGGATCTTTTAATACCACGCGACGAAATAATTCTGGTGCGAAATAGGGAATGCCACCATATTTGAGCGTTTCACCTTGCGTGAACGTATCACCAACCTGAATCGTGCCGTGATTATGCATGCCGATGATATCACCCGCGTAGGCCTCTTCAACGGCATTTCGGGTTGCCGCTTGGAACGTAATCGCATTAGCAATTTGAATACTTTTACCTAAACGAACGTGGTGAACTTTCATGCCTTTATCAAATTTGCCCGAGCAAACGCGCAAAAACGCCACGCGGTCACGATGCGAGGGATCCATGTTGGCCTGAACTTTAAAGACAAAACCAGTGAACTTTTCTTCACTGGGCAAGACTTCACGTTGCACGGCTTCACGCGGCAAAGGTGAGGGCGCATATTCGGCAAAGGCGTCGAGTAATTCTAAAATACCAAAGTTATTCACCGCAGAGCCAAAGAACACGGGTGTCAATTTACCTGCTAAATAGGCTTCTAAATTAAATTCATGGCTAGCGCCTTTGACGAGTTCAATTTCATCGCGCAATTCTTGCGCTTGATCGCCGAGAAGCTCATCTAATTTCGAATTTTCAAGGCCTTTAATGACTTCAGCTTCCGCAATTTTTCCGCCATGTTGAGCGCTAAATAAATGCACTTCATCTTTATAGAGATGGTAAACGCCTTTAAAACGTTTTCCCATGCCAATTGGCCATGTCATGGGGGCGCAGGCGATTTTTAATACATTTTCAACTTCATCAAGTAACTCAATGGGTTCGCGGCCTTCACGGTCGAGTTTGTTGATAAACGTTAAAATCGGCGTGGTGCGAAGGCGACACACTTCCATCAAATTAATCGTGCGCTCTTCAACGCCTTTAGCGACGTCAATAATCATTAATGCAGAATCCACCGCTGTTAATGTGCGATACGTATCTTCTGAGAAGTCTTCGTGTCCGGGCGTGTCGAGCAAATTAATCACACAATCTTTATGCTCAAATTGCATCACAGAGGTGGTGACAGAAATACCGCGCTCTTTTTCCATTTCCATCCAGTCAGAGGTGGCATGACGCGCCGCTTTGCGACCTTTAACTGAGCCTGCTAACTGAATGGCACCGCCAAAAAGTAATAATTTTTCGGTAACGGTGGTTTTTCCCGCGTCAGGGTGGGAAATAATCGCAAAGGTGCGACGGCGTTGTAATTCACTGAGATGTGGTGACATTTCAAAACTCTGTAATAGAAAATAGGAATGAAAAAAGTGTTGAGTATGGCAATTTTTAACGTAAAAATCAGCTTTTTGCGCATAATTTTTCAAACATGATTCATTTTTTATGAATTTTTCTGTCATCAAACAGTCACAAATTGATTGTTACAATGTCATATTATTTCCATGGAAATGTCTTTCAAGTTTTTGCTATCATTAAAAAAATGATATTGGGCTGTTTTTATGGACTGACGTTTTGAACTTTTTAATTCCTTTATCCTGATTTGGGGTGATGTTAGCGCTATGCCTAATTTTATTATACTAGTTGTAGAAGACGAAGACGCCATTCGTGAAATGTTACTGGTTGTGCTTGAACAGGCTGGTTTTACTGTTCATGCTGCTGCCAACACGACAGATGCGCAACGGTTTTTAGATAATACCCTTCCCGATTTAATCCTTCTTGATTGGATGCTTCCAAACGTAAGTGGCGTAGAATGGGCGAGACGTCTGCGTAAAGAACCTGCTTATCAAGAATTGCCAATAATTTTATTAACCGCGCGCGGTGAGGAAGAAGATAAAATTCGTGGTTTTGGTTGTGGCGTGGATGATTACATGACTAAGCCATTTTCTCCGCGTGAGTTAGTGGCAAGACTGCGTGCCGTGCTTCGCCGTAGCAGTAAACATCAGTGGTCACCACAAGTGATTGTAGGTGATTTGATTCTGGATACAGAGCAGCATAGATTGATGATAGGTGAGGTACTCGTTGATGTGAGTCCGACTGAATTTCGTTTAATGCAGTTTTTTATGACGCACCCTGATAAAGTATTTAATCGTACCCAGTTACTTGATCAAGTTTGGGGGCGGAGTGTTTACATTGAAGAGCGCACGGTGGATGTCCATATTCGTCGATTGCGAAAAATATTAGAAACCTATGGACGTGAAGACTTAGTACAGACGGTACGCGGCTTTGGCTACCGTTTTTCCATGAATCAGTGACGAGAAAATGAATGGCAATTTGGCAACGTGAAATACTCACTTTTACACTTCTTTTCTTTGCGGTGTGTATTATTGGGTTATTTACAAAATTATTCTTGCCGTTGCTCTTTGGGTTACTTGTTTTTACATTGTATCGACACCTGTATGAAATCAATCGCTTAGAAAAATGGCTACGTACGGGAGCTCAAGGTAATTATCCCAAAAGTAGCGGTGTATGGGAGGAAGTTTATTATCATGTTTACCGCATAAAAAAAAATAATAAACGCCGAAAAAAGAAATTGGGCAAAATGGTTGATCAGTTTCGGCAATCGACTGAAGCGCTGCCTGATGCCGCAGTTGTTATCAATGATACGGATGAAATAGAGTGGGCAAACAAAGCCGCCCGTGAAATTTTAGGATTGCGTCCAGCCGATAAAGGGCAACGTGTTCAAAACTTAATTCGCTTTCCTGAGTTTATTCATTATTTAAAATCTAAACAATATGATGAACCCGTCATATTGTCTTCCCCCCTCAATGACAAAATGACACTAGCTGTGCGCATTATTAACTATGGCGCAGGTTTGCGTTTGCTTTTAGCGCAAGATGTAACACAGCTAAAGCAAATGGAGCGAATGCGTAAAGATTTTGTTGCGAATGTGTCGCATGAATTGCGTACACCACTCACAGTGATGCGTGGCTATCTTGAAACGCTGCAAGACATGAATGAAGAAATGTCACCTTTATTCACGCATTCTATAAGTAATATGCTTGGGCAAACTGACAGAATGCAACATTTGGTGGATGATTTGTTGCTGTTAGCTCGCCTGGAAACGAAAAGTAAAAAACATGAGATTGTGGATATTCCTGCGTTGCTCATGCAAATATGCAATGAAAATGAAGCCTCTTTTAATGCTGGGCGAATTGAATTAATTCTCGATTCTCAAGCGATGTTGCTTTGTGAAGAACATGAATTACACAGTGCGTTTACAAATTTACTTAGCAATGCGCTTAAATATTCTTTTGAGGATACGCAAGTGAAAATACGCTGGCATCAAACAGATAATGCCATATTGTTGGATGTTATTGATGAGGGCGAGGGGATTGCAAGTGGCGATATTTCTCGGGTCACCGAGCGATTTTATCGCGTTGAAGCTAAGCGAGTGCATAAAATAAATGGTACTGGTTTGGGTTTAGCGATTGTGAAACATGTTTTAATGCGGCATGATGGACAACTCGTCATTCGAAGTGAATTAGGAAAAGGCAGTTGTTTTCAGTGTGTGTTTCCACTTAAGCGATTAGCGATAAAAAAATAATATTCGCACGAAGATGGTTGTTTAATGCAATTTTTTGAGGAGGATGTGATGAAAGATAAACTAAAGAAATTATTTAACTACTTTTTAATTGGCATTTTTGCGGTCATTCCGATTGCAGTCATTATTAAAATTCTATTTTTCGTGAAAGACTTGCTCGCAGACATGGTGCGATTTGTTTACGGTTACGCTGATAGTACGCTTTATACCGTATTATTTTTAGGACTGAGTTGCGTAGTTCTAATCTCAATTGGTTATAAGCTGGTTGAGGAGGGGCGTTTTTGGGTGATTGCTGCAATTGATTTTATTATGGACAGAATCCCCTTTTTAAGTACGATTTACCGCGTACTTAAAAAAGTGATTAGTATGTTTTCTTCACAAAATCAAACCGTTGCCAAAGAAGTTGTGTACGTGGAATATCCAAAGGAAGGTATTTGGGTGCCCGCTTATGTGACTAATCGTGCAGCGGATAAATATGTTTTGTTTATTCCAACTTCACCTAATCCAACATCGGGTTTTACTGTCATTGTTAGTAAAGATAAAGTGCTTGAATCAGCAATGAATATCGAAGAAGCAACCAGTTTTATTGTCAGTGTTGGCGTGGATTACGACAAAGTGTCGGAACTTTCGAAATTACCGTAGAACGGGTGTTTAAAAAATACCATAAAAAAGGCGCAACATAGGTTGCGCCTTTTTTTTGAGCGAAATGTAATTATTTAATTAAACTTAATAAAACACCAGCAGCCACTGCTGAGCCAATAACACCGGCAACATTGGGTCCCATTGCATGCATCAATAAGAAATTGTGTGGATTGCTTTCAAGGCCAATTTTATTAGCTACTCGCGCAGCCATAGGAACGGCTGATACACCAGCGGCGCCAATTAACGGATTAATCGGTGTATCACTAAAGCGATTCATTATTTTTGCCATAATGACCCCTGATGCGGTGCCAATGGCAAAAGCCACCGCGCCAAGCGCCAAAATACCAAGCGTTTTTATTTGCAAAAAGGCTTCAGCGCTCAATTTTGAGCCTACAGCCAAACCTAAAAAGATGGTAACAATGTTAATTAATTCATTCTGCGCAGTTTGACTTAAACGATCAACGACACCACAAGAATTCATTAAATTACCCAAAGCAAACATACCTACCAAAGGCGTTGAGGAAGGTAGGAGTAAAATAGACAATAATAATAAAATTAAGGGGAAAAGAATCTTTTCCGTTTTACTCACGTGGCGCAATTGCTGCATTTCAATTTTGCGTTCAGCTTCGGTGGTCAGTGCACGCATAATGGGTGGCTGAATTAATGGCACAAGCGCCATATAGGAATAGGCAGCAACGGCAATCGCACCAAGTAAATCGGGAGCAAGTTTAGATGCGACATAAATAGCTGTTGGACCATCTGCGCCGCCGATAATGCCAATTGCGGCCGCATCCCTTAACGTGAATTCTAATCCGGGGACGGCATTTAAGGCGAGTGCGCCAAGCAGTGAAGCAAAAATTCCAAACTGCGCAGCTGCCCCTAAAAGCAATGTTTTGGGATTGGCAAGCATGGGTCCAAAGTCAGTCATCGCGCCCACGCCCATAAAGATAAGCAAGGGGAAAATGCCAAGTTTAATGCCATAATATAGAAAATAAAGTAATCCCCCTTCCTGTGAAATGCCTGCAACCGGAATATTACTGAGAATTGCACCAAAGCCAATAGGTAATAATAATAAGGGTTCAAAACCTTTTTTTATGGCTAAAAATAACAACAAAAAACCAATGAGCATCATAAAAACTTGCCCAGCAGTGAAGTTATAAATACCGGTGCTTTGCCATAATGAAATTAAATTTTCCATAACTAACCTTTATAACGTAATTAATACGCTGCCACTACTGACAGCATTCCCTTCTTTTACATGGACTGAGGTGACAACCCCTGCAAATTTTGAGCGAATTTCAGTTTCCATTTTCATTGCTTCCATCAAAATAACAATCTCTCCTTCCTGTACTTCGCTTCCCGCATTAACTAACACTTTTAAAATGGTGCCAGCCATTGGTGAGTCAATTGTTGCGCCACTACCTGCAACTGCAGTCAATGGTGCTGCATGGGCAGCACTCACTGCGGGATGAATCGATAATGCACTTCCACCTGGGCCGACAGCAACGTTAAAGTTTTTGCCGTCAACATTGACCGTATAGGTTTCAATGGCGCCGTCTTTTTTGGGTGCGATGTCGGCAGCAAATTTCTCTGCATTTGGTTTGGGCTCAAACGCACTTGGATTATTGCGGTTTGCTAAAAATTTCCAACCCACTTGGGCAAATAATCCATTAATTAAGGCATCTTCTTCAATATTGCCAGAGAGTTTTACATTTTCAATTTTCGCTTTTTCTTGAACGTCAGCAATGAGTTTGTCCATTTCAGCATCAATTAAATCAGCTGGGCGACAAGTAATTGCTAGGGTACCATTTAAGACTTTTTCTTGAAGTTCTACATTCACGGGTGCGGGTGTAATACCGTATTCGCCTTTTAAAATCGCAGCGGTTTCTTTTGCAATCGATTTATAGCGTTCACCGTTCATCACGTTCATGACCGCCTGTGTACCGACAATTTGAGATGTCGGTGTTACAAGTGGAATAAAACCCAAATCTTCACGCACTCGAGGAATTTCTTTTAATACCTCATCAAACTTATCTGATGCGCCTTGTTCTTTGAGTTGACTTTCCATGTTCGTCAGCATACCGCCGGGAACTTGTGAAATTAAGATTCGACCATCTACACCTTTCAAGCCGCCTTCAAATTGCGCATATTTTTTGCGCATATCACGGAAATAATGGGCAATATCTTCGAGTTTTACTAGGTCTAAACCTGTATCGCGTTTTTCGCCTTCTAAACTCGCTACTATAGACTCAGTGGGACTGTGCCCATAGGTCATGCTCAGGGATGAAATGGCGGTATCTACGTTATCAACACCTGCTTCAATGGCTTTGATGAGCGTTGCAACACTTAATCCTGTTGTTGCGTGGCAATGAAGATGAATGGGGATTTTGGTGCTTTTTTTAAGTTTAGACACTAACTCAAATGCTTCATAAGGCTTGAGCAGTCCTGCCATATCTTTAATGCAGATTGAATCGGCTCCCATGTCTTCAATGGTTTTACCTAAATCTATCCATGATTTAATGTTATGCACGGGACTTGTTGTATACGACATAGTGCCTTGAGCATGTTTTCCAGTATGTTTGACTGCAGTGACTGCGCGTTCAATATTGCGCATATCATTCATTGCGTCAAAAATTCGAAATACATCAATGCCATTGATCGCGCATCGTTCGATGAACTTATCTACAACATCGTCAGCATAGTGGCGGTAGCCTAATAAATTTTGCCCACGTAACAGCATTTGTTGCGGTGTTTTTGGCATTGCTGCCTTCAATGCACGCAATCTATCCCAAGGGTCTTCGCCCAAATAACGAATACACGCATCAAATGTCGCACCGCCCCATGATTCAATGGACCAGTAACCAATTTCATCGAGTTGTGCGCAAATTGGCAGCATGTCTTCTGTGCGCACACGTGTGGCCAAAATAGATTGATGTGCGTCGCGCAAAACAACTTCGGTGATGCCTAATTTTTGTGTATTCATAGCCATTTTTATAGATCTCCTAAATGCTAGCAGTTTCGAATAAAAAACTGTTTTGCTTTTTTATTGGCAAGGTGAAAAAGGTCTTTTAGTTTTAATTATAAAATATACGTAATTTTTTTAATTTTGAGCAATTAATGCGTGCTTCGATATTGATGCACTGCCGCAGTAATTGCCGCAATATAATGTTTGTTAGTTTCTGCGTTTGTTGCAACAGAAACGGTGTTGTGTGATGGGACTTCTTCTGGTAAATAACGCGTGATAAGTTTTGACGTGGCGTTAATAACGACCACTAGCATAGCCAAAAATAAAAATACGATGGCCATGCCCGCAAGCATCAATTCTAGGCCGCTACTCATAAGTTCAGTCATAATTTCTCACTAGGGTAAAATATTGGAATATGTGCATTGTATTATATTTTTTTCAAATAATTGTAGTAATTGCTAGTATAATTAATTAAATCGCGTCTTAATTAAAGTATTGTATCGTTTGTGGTAAGTAAAATCGTTACTCTGTCTAATTTGACGCTTATGGCGTTTCAATATATTATTAGCTAATGCAAAATCGACTGCCTGAAATCATTGAACCACTAAATCTTGCCGATAAACGCGGTGAATTACATGGTCAATTGCCGCTTAATTCCTTAATTCGTCTAAATGAAAAGTTAGTAAACAACGAAGGCGTTGTTGAAGTTAATTTATATTTTGGACGCGAAGGAAGAACCCCGTATATCGAAGGTAACTTGGAAACGACGCTGTTTCTTGTTTGTCAGAAATGTTTGCAGGGTGTCGAATTTAAAGTCAATAATGCGGTTAAGTTGGGTATTGCCACCAAATTTGAGTATGTAGAACGATTGCCTTCTGAATATGAGCCATTGCTTGTCGAAGAAGAAACGTTTCTGTTAAGTAAACTTGTTGAAGATGAATTATTGCTCAGCCTACCTGATTACCCTAAGCATGAATACGATTGTATGGTGGAAGGGGTTGCCAAAGAAGTTGTCAGTGCGTTCGATGAAATTGCACCCGAAAAACCTAATCCTTTTTCCGTTTTAGCCCATTTAAAAAAATCTACTGGAGAATCCTAATGGCAGTACAAAAGAGTAAAGTAACACGTTCAAGACGTGGCCAACGTCGTTCACATGACGCATTAACAGCAAAAACATTATCAACAGATAAAATTACAGGTGAAGTACATTTACGTCACCACGTAACGCCAGATGGCTACTTTAAAGGTCGTCAAATTGTTCGTTCAAGCGCTGTTGACGTAGATTAATACGTTTAATTTTTGAGCGAGATATTGTGCCGAATCAGTTAAATCTGATTCGGCTTCTTTTTAAGTACAGTGGAGCAATGAGTTAGCGTGAGTTTAACCATATCAATTGATGCTATGGGCGGTGATTTTGGACCAAGTGTGACGGTTCCTGCTGCTTTGGCTTGCCTCAAAGAAAACTCAGCTTTAGCACTTATTTTGGTAGGTGATGAAGCAGTGCTTGAGCCTTTACTCGTACAGGCATTTCCTGTTTACGGCAATCGGTTACAAATTCAGCACGCCTCGCAACAGGTGGATATGGATGAGCCGCCTTCAAAAGCCCTTAAGAATAAAAAAGACTCCTCCATGCGTGTGGCTATTAATCTTGTTCATCAAGGTCGAGCAGATGCGTGTGTGAGTGCAGGAAATACGGGTGCGCTGATGGCGACCGCGCGATTTGTACTTAAAATGCTCAATGGAATTGATCGCCCTGCCATTATTTCAACCTTACCTTCTGTTTATGGGCATACGCACATGATGGATTTAGGGGCTAACGTCGACTGTACTGCAGAGCATTTGTTTCAATTTGCTGTCATGGGCAATGAGTTGGTGAAAGCAATCGACAATATCGACAGTCCACGTATTGGTCTTTTGAATATTGGGGAAGAAGCTATGAAAGGCAATGAGCAGGTAAAAACTGCGGCAAAGTTGCTCGAGAATTCTTCACTTAACTACATTGGCTATGTTGAAGGTAACTCTATTAACGCTGGGAATACGCAAGTTGATTTGATTGTCTGTGATGGCTTTGTTGGCAATGTCTCGCTTAAATCCATTGAAGGTGCCGCAAAAATGATTGGCACGACGCTAAAACAAGCGTTCTCTAAGAATTGGTTAACTAAATTAGCCGCAGTCGTTGCGTACCCCGTACTAAAAAGTTTTAAGCAACGTATTGATCCGCGTTTGTATAATGGCGCCAGTTTTCTCGGTTTACGAGGACTTGTGATTAAAAGTCACGGTGGCGCCGATGTTCTTGCGTTTAAAACAGCAATCAAATTAGCTGAAGTTGAAGTTCAGCACAATGTCATTCAAAAAATTACGCAACAAGTTGAAGCTTCTCTCGCGCAACGGACACTCTTATGACACGCTACAGTAAAATTATTGGTACAGGCGGTTATTTACCTAAAAATATCGTCACAAATCATCAGTTAGCTGAGCGCGTTGATACATCAGATGAGTGGATTTTTGAGCGTACAGGTATTCGTAGTCGTCGCATTGCTGGCTCTGATGAAACAGCGTCAAGTATGGCAGAAATTGCGGCACGTCAAGCAATTGAAGTAGCGCAAATTGATGCAAACGCTATAGATTTAATTATTGTCGCGACGGGAACGCCAGATAAGGTGTATCCAAGTACAGCGTGTTTATTGCAACATCGTTTAGGTATTAACGGTGGTGTAGCTTTTGATATTCAAGCGGCATGTAGTGGTTCCATTTTTGCGTTAAGTATTGCTGATCAGTATATTAAATCAGGTGCTGCAAAAACGGCGCTTATTGTAGGTTCAGAAGTTTGTTCGCGCATTGTTGATTGGACTGATCGCGGAACGTGTATTTTGTTTGGGGATGGCGCAGGGGCTTTATTGTTGCAAGCATCTGATGAAGTGGGCGTGTTATCAACCCACATTCATTCAGATGGACAATATGATGATTTGCTCTATTGTCCAAATCCTCAAGCAATAGGTGATGAAGAGTCGCCTTTAGGTTATATTTCAATGCGCGGAAATGAAGTGTTTAAAGTGGCCGTTAATACGCTTGGTCGTATTGTGGATGAAACACTCGAGGCGCATCAGATGGATAAGTCCGAAATTGATTGGTTGGTTCCACATCAAGCGAACATTCGTATTATCGCGGCGACTGCAAAAAAATTAAAAATGTCGATGGAGCAAGTTGTTGTGACGCTTGAAACGCAGGGTAATACGTCGTCAGCGTCTGTTCTACTCGCATTCAATGAAGCAGTGCGTGATGGACGAATTAAACGTGGCCAAACCGTATTGCTTGAAGCGTTTGGTGCGGGGTTTACTTGGGGCTCAGCGCTCGTTCGTTACTGATTGATTTTTTTGATCATCTTCTGTTATTTTCTCCCTTTACTTAATAAAAAATAATTAAAAAATGACTCAACAACAAAATTTAGCGTTTGTTTTTCCAGGGCAAGGTTCGCAATCTATCGGTATGCTCGATGATTTAGCGCAAAGTTATCCTGAAGTAAAACAGACGTTTGAGCGTGCATCAGAAGCGCTTAAAAAGGATTTATGGGCGCTAGTGAATGATAGCGCGTTAGAATCTGAATTGAATCAAACGCATAACACACAGCCAGCCATGTTAGCCGCAGGCGTTGCGGTTTGGAACGTTTGGACACAACATAGTACAGTTCGTCCTGCATGGCTTGCAGGTCATAGTTTAGGTGAATACAGTGCGCTGGTTTGCGCCGGTGCGCTTAATTTTGAGGACGCCATTAAATTAGTGGCGTTGCGTGGCACGTTAATGCAAGAAGCTGTACCCCAAGGTGTGGGCGCGATGGCCGCAATTTTAGGTTTAGATGACAGCGTTGTTGTTGACGTTTGCGCACAGGCGGCAGGAAATGAAGTGGTGTCTGCGGTGAATTTTAATTCGCAAGGTCAAGTTGTTATTGCGGGTCACGCGGCAGCAGTTGAGCGTGCAATGGCTGGTGCAAAAGAAGCAGGCGCAAAACGCTCTGTGTTATTACCCGTCAGCGTGCCTTCACATTGCGCATTAATGCAACCGGCTGCGGATAAATTAGCGCAAACCTTAGAGAATATGACGATTCATGTACCCAATGCTACGTTAATTCATAATGTGGATGTACTTTCACATCAAACGCCTGAAGCGATTCGATTCGCACTAAAAGAACAGCTTTATAAGCCTGTACGTTGGGTGGATACGATTAAATACATGGCTGATAACGGTGTATCGCGTTTTGTTGAATGTGGTGCAGGTAAAGTCTTGATTGGTTTAAATAAACGCATTGTAAAAGAGGCTGAGCACTTTAGTATTTACGATGCTCTAACACTTAATACACTTTTGGAGCAACTCAATGACTAAACAACTTGCTTTAGTAACGGGTGCAAGTCGCGGAATTGGTCGTGCTATTGCTGAGCGGTTAGCACAAGATGGTTTTTTTGTTTTAGGTAGCGCAACCACAGAAAATGGTGCAGCGGCAATTTCCGCTTATTTAGGTGAAAATGGTCGGGGATTGGCATTGGATGTTTCAGATGCAAGTTCAATTGATACCGTTATGAAAGCGATTAGTGATGAATTTGGTACACCGCATGTACTTGTGAATAATGCAGGTATTACGCGCGATAACTTGCTTATGCGCATGAAAGACGATGAATGGGATGATATTATATCAACAAATTTGACGTCCGTTTTTCGTATGAGTAAAGCCGTTTTACGTGGCATGATGAAAGCTAAAACAGGTCGAATTATCAATATTTCGTCAGTGGTTGGTTCAACAGGTAACGCAGGACAGGCTAATTATGCTGCAGCCAAAGCAGGTATGATTGGTTTCACTAAATCGATGGCAAAAGAAGTGGGATCGCGCAATATTACGGTCAACACAGTAGCACCGGGTTTTATTGATACCGATATGACAAAAGAATTAAGTGACGAGATTAAAAATGGCTTGCTTGCATCCATTCCGCTCGCACGTTTAGGACAAGCAACAGAGATTGCTCATGCGGTAAGTTTTTTAGCGTCTGATGGCGCGGCATATATTACCGGTGAAACCCTGCATATAAACGGTGGTTTGTTTATGCCCTAGTAAGGGGACGGTGACCCGTTGTCTTCTTAAAAAAGGACGTTGCGGTTCACTATAGTGTGACAACACGGCAATTTGCCGTATAATTCGCCCGTCTTCTGGCTTTGCTGGGACGGTATTTTTAGTAAAAACAACAACAATATCAAAACAAGTCATTATTTCATAACTTGTTTTGTTCGAGGATTAAAATTATGAGTAATATTGAAGAACGCGTTAAAAAAATTGTTTCTGAGCAATTAGGTGTGAAAGACGAAATTGCTACTGACGCGTCATTTGTTGATGATTTAGGCGCGGATTCTTTGGACACCGTTGAGCTAGTTATGGCTTTAGAAGAAGAATTCGAATGCGAAATTCCAGATGAAGAAGCTGAAAAAATCACCACCGTTCAGCAAGCAATTGATTACGTCACTTCTCATCTTTAAGTAGACGCGCGTGTGGATGGACATCTGGTTCATCCACTGCATTTTTATACGTCAATTTCATTTCCCAGTTAAATTTTTTACGGTACACAATAGTGAGTAAACGTCGAGTCGTCATCACAGGATTAGGGGCAGTTACGCCTTTAGCTAACACAGTCGCGCAAACTTGGGCCGGTATTCTTGAAGGCAAAAGCGGCATTAGTGCGATTGATTCTTTTGATATTTCCCCTTTTACGACAACGTTTGGTGGTGTGATCCGTGATTTGGATATTGGTCAGTATATTGCCGAAAAAGATGCAAAGCGCATGGATGGGTTTGTGCATTATGGTATCGCAGCAGGTTGCCAAGCATTTGAAGATAGCGGTCTTGTCGTGACGCAGGAAAATGCGGAGCGAATTGGCGTAGCTATTGGCTCAGGTATTGGCGGTATCACAGGTATCGAAGAATGTTATGCGACGTATGAAAAAGGCGGTCCTCGTCGTATTTCACCGTTTTTTGTACCGGGAAATATTATTAATATGATTTCAGGTAATCTATCAATTAAATATGGTCTAAAAGGGCCTAATTTTGCGATTGTTACCGCTTGTGCAACCGGTACGCATAATATTGGTGATGCAGCACGTTTAATTGCATACGGTGATGCGGATGTAATGATTGCGGGTGGTGCTGAGCGTTGTACAACGTCACCAACGGCAATGGGTGGTTTCGCTTCAGCAAAAGCGCTTTCACGTCGCAATGAAGCACCTCAGCAAGCAAGTCGTCCTTGGGATAAAGATCGTGATGGTTTTGTACTCAGTGATGGTGCAGGCGTGGTTGTTCTAGAAGAGCTTGAGCATGCTTTAGCACGTGGTGCGAAAATTTACGCTGAACTTGTCGGTTATGGCATGAGTGGGGATGCATATCATATTACAACGCCTTCAGAAGGTGGGGAGGGCGCGGCGCGTTGCATGCGTAATGCTCTGCGTGATGCAGGTTTAAATGCTAGCGATGTGGATTATATCAATGCACACGGTACATCAACACCGGCTGGGGATTTAGGTGAAACACAAGCCATGAAAGCGGCTTTAGGTGATCACGCATACAAGGTAGCGATCAGTTCAACAAAGTCGATGATTGGGCATATGTTGGGTGCTGCAGGTGGTATTGAAGCGGTATTAACAGCATTGAGTATCCAAAATCAAGTTGCACCGCCAACAATAAATTTAGAAAATCAAGATCCGTTGTGTGATTTGGATTATGTTCCAAATACGGCGCGGGAAATGAAAATTGATGTGGCAATGTCAAACTCGTTTGGGTTTGGTGGCACAAATGGCACGTTGGTTTTTAAACGTTACGCATAAAAAATTCTTAATAAAACCACGATTCTTCAAATGCTAGTCAATGGTGAAAGTCAAGACACTATTGCCATTATGGATCGTGGTTTTCAATATGGCGATGGTTTATTTGAAACCATTGAAATACACTCTTCAAAACCTCTTTTCTTAGAGCAACATCTAGCACGTTTAGTGCTTGGATGTCAGAAACTCTTAATTCCCAAACCCGATTTAGTATTGCTGCGCAATGAAATAGCTCAGTTAAGTTCTAATGCAGGTAGCGCAGTACTTAAAATAATTATCACGCGTGGTGAGGGTGGACGAGGTTATCGACAGCCTGATTCTATTCAATCAACCCGCATATTGAGTTTACATCCTTTTCCACATTATCCTGAAAATTATTACAGTGAAGGCATCTCTGCGCGATTTTGTGAAACGCGTTTAGGGCTGAGTCCACTGCTTGCAGGCGTTAAACATTTGAATCGTTTAGAGCAAGTACTTGCCCGAGCAGAATGGGGAAGTGATGAGTTTCAAGAAGGATTAATGCTCGATATTGAGCAACATGTCATTGAAGGCACAATGACAAATTTATTTTATGTAAAAAATGGTATTTTATATACAGCACCTATAACACATTGCGGAATTGCAGGGATTATTCGTGCGTGGATAATGACGCAATATTTAGTTGTAGAGGACTATTTTTCAATGGAAACGCTATTGCAATCGGATGAAATTTTTGTATGTAATTCGATTATTGGTATTTGGAGAATACGTGAACTTGCTAATCGTCATTACAGTATCGGAAACATGACACAAACTCTTCAACACGCGCTATTGTGCGAAAAACAAAAACAGGTCGCGTATGAAAATGTCTAAATCAGCAGGTTATGCGTTAATTGCGCTGAGTTATTTAGGTGGTTGGGCGTGGATGAATTATGACGCGACGAAAAATGATATTGCCATTACGCAAGAAGCCATCACTATCGAAATCGAAAAGGGCGATTCTTTTGCGAAATTAACCGATAAATTAGTAGAGCAGCATGTGGCAATTAACCCTTTTTGGTTTAAGGTGCTTGGCTTAACAAGTGGCGCGAAGAAAAAAATTAAAAAAGGCGAATACGAATTAAACAAAGGATTAACTGCGCCAGAAATGATTTCACTTTTTGTGCAGGGTAAAACCAAACAGCATGCGATTACTTTTCCAGAAGGATTGAATTTTAAAGCGGTTCGCCAAACGCTAGATAGCAATCCGTTTGTTGAACATACGTTAAAAAGTGATCAAATTCACGATATAGTCAAACAATTAGGGATTGCTCAGAATCATCCTGAAGGTGTATTTTTTCCAGATACCTATTTTTTTGAAAAACATACGACAGATGTTGCCATACTTAAACGTGCGTACACTAAAATGCAGCAAGTATTAGCACAAGAGTGGCAACAACGAGATGAAAATATCTCCTTAAAAACGGCGTATCAAGCGTTAGTGTTAGCGTCAATTATTGAAAAAGAAACAGCGGCCACTGCTGAACGCGCCCAAATTTCAGGGGTTTTTAATCGTCGCTTAGAACAAGACATGATGCTCCAAACCGATCCAACAGTGATTTATGGCATGGGTGAGGATTATCACGGTGATATAAAACGCAGCGACTTGCAAAACCCAACGCCATACAATACCTATACTTTCAGAGGTCTTCCTCCAACACCTATTGCAATGCCCGGACAAGCAGCCATTCATGCCGCTTTGCACCCTGATGCGGGCGCTGCAATTTATTTCGTCGCCAATGGGGATGGTAGCCATGTTTTCTCCTCCACATTAGAGGCGCACAACGCGGCAGTTAATTTGTATCAACGCCACAAAGCGGAGGAAAATTTATGAGTCGAGGAAAATTCATCACTTTTGAAGGAGGTGAGGGTGTAGGGAAATCGACTAACGTGGCGTTTGTTGAAAGTTATCTGCAAAGTAAGGCTATTCCAGTGGTGGTGACGCGCGAACCTGGTGGTACAAAACTCGCTGAGAAATTACGCGCTTTACTGCTCGACAAAAAAAGTGAAGCAATTACCGAAGAAGCAGAATTGTTATTGATGTTCGCAGCGCGTTCGCAACATTTAAAGCATGTGATTGAACCTGCTCTTGCGCGAGGTGATTGGGTAATTTGCGACCGGTTTACTGATGCGACGTATGCGTATCAAGGGGGTGGGCGTAATATGAAAATTAGCACGATTGAAGGACTTGAAAATTTAATTCAAGGTAATTTGCGCCCAGATTTAACGCTTTTACTGGATGCTCCCGTAAAAGTGGGTATGGAGCGCGCGGGAAAACGCGGTGCATTTGATCGCTTTGAGTCAGAAACACTGCAGTTTTTTGAAGATGTTCGTCGAGCCTATTTACTGCAAGCAGAGCTCAATCCTAAACGCATCACGTTAATTAAAGCCAGTCAGCCACTTGCTGAGGTTCAGCAAGCAATTATCACTGTGTTAAGTCCACTATTGCGATGAATTTATATCCGTGGCAACAAGAAAGTTGGGGGCAATTGCAAAACTATGTTGTGCAAAAGCGAGTACCCCAAGCTTTATTGATTAATGGGACGTTAGGAATTGGAAAGCAACGATTAGCAGAGCAATTTGCTTACGCGCTACTTTGTGAAAAACCGCTACTAGATGGCCTGAGTTGTGGTCAATGTAGTAGTTGCCTTTTAATCAAAGCGCAAACGCATCCTGATTTCATGGTGATTGAACCAGAAGAAGATGCAAAAACAAAGAAACCCAAAACCTCAATTGGTATCGACCAAATTCGCACACTCATGGGAAAATTGAGTTTAAAGCCACAATTTGATCGCTATCGCGTCATTATGATTCAACCCGCTGATGCGCTTAATAATGCCGCTGCCAATGCATTTTTGAAATATTTAGAAGAGCCTACTGAGCGTACGGTGTTGGTTTTAGTGACGCATAGAATCAATAAACTTCCAGCAACCATTAAAAGTCGCTGTCAAAAGTTCACTTTACCTTTGCCGGATAGATCACTTATTCTGCCTTGGCTTGAAAAGCAGTTAGCAGGTAATAACGCAGAAATTGTACTGAATTTGGCTCAAGGTGCTCCACTGCTAGCAATGCAATATGCAAATGATTCACATCTTGAGCAACGTCGTGATTGTTTTAATACATGGCTTTCAGTGGCTGCTCAGCAAAGTCATCCTGTTCTGGTTGCAGAGCAATGGTTAAAACTACCCGAAACCACGTTGCTTTTTTGGTTGAATTCATGGGTGATTGATATCATGCGGTATCGTCATCAATTAGCACCAAAGAATTTATATCATATTGATTTTAAAATACCATTAAGCGAGCTTGCTCAGCGAATCAATGTCATTAAATTATATGATTTTTATGATTTACTGCTTCAAAGTCGTGGACGTCTTGAAACACCAATTAATAAACAAGCATTATGGGAAGAAATTCTCATTGCATGGGCGTTACTCAATCGAGAATAGCCGATGTTAAATCAATATGAAGCGCCAACACTATTTTTGTCGATTAGCGATAAAAGCCATTTATATTCTTCATATATGGCTTTTGTTAAATATGGTGGGCTATTTATTCCCACGTTTGACCATTATGAGATGGGGCAAAATGTGTTTCTTACGCTAAGTTTACTCTTAGAAACAACGCCGTTTTATATTCACGGCAAAGTCGTTTGGATGACACCTAAACAGTCAGAAAGTTATCGAACTTGTGGCATTGGCATTCAATTCACCGAGCAAGAATACACGTTAAAAACCAAAATTGAAGCTTATCTTGCTACTATGCAAGACTTTGACTATTCAACCTACACGCTATAAAAAAGGAACCCTATGCTTATTGATTCGCATTGTCATCTCGATCGTTTAGATTTAGCGCCTTATGAAAATGATTTTGCTTGTTTAATGAATGATATTCGTGCACAGCAAATTGAACATTTACTCTGTATATCCATTGATTTAGAAGCTTATCCTGCCATGCGTGCGTTAGTAGATGCGTATGATGATATTTCAGTGACGGTTGGTGTGCATCCTAATGTGAATGATATTATTGCCCCAACGGTGGAGAAATTAGTTGAGTTGGCACAAGAAAAAAAAGTCATTGGAATTGGTGAAACGGGACTGGATTATTTTCGAAGTGAAGGTGATTTAACGTGGCAGCGCGATCATTTTAGAGTTCACATTGAGGCTGCAAAAATAGTCAAAAAACCGCTCATTATTCATACACGCGAAGCAAAAGAGGATACATTGCAGATTTTGCGTGAAGAAAATGCCGGAGAAGTGGGTGGTATTATTCACTGTTTTACGGAAGATTGGGAGTTTGCAAAGCAAGCGCTCGATTTGAATTTTTACATTTCATTTTCAGGAATTGTCACGTTTAACAGTGCCAAATCGATTCAAGATGCGGCGAAAAAAATTCCACCAGAGCGTTTATTAATTGAAACAGATTCACCTTACTTGTCACCAGTTCCTTTTAGAGGGCGGCCCAATTACCCACAGTATGTGAAACATGTTGCACAGTGCGTAGCAGATTTGAGAGGCATTTCGCTAAGTTCACTTGCTGATATTTCAACGCGAAATTTTTACACGCTTTTTAACCAATGATCACGATTACATTGCGCTATTTCGCCAGTTTACGCGAGCAGATAGGGCGCTCACAAGAAACGCTGACACTTGCTGATTCCATCACCGTTTTAGACGTCTGGCAATATGTTCATCAGACGCCTCTGCCCGATAACACGCTAATTGCGGTTAATATGGAATATGTTGAGAGAATACATTACATTTGTGATGGTGATGAGGTTGCTTTCTTCCCACCCGTAACAGGAGGCTAACGTGACGATTAAAATTGTAGACTCGGTTTTTGATCCTTTTCTGGAAATTCAAGATTTTCAAACGCAGTTAGCGTTAAATGGAAAATTTGGCGCGACGAGCATTTTTATTGGAACAATGCGCGATTTTAATGAAGGTGATGAGGTTCATGCGATGACGCTTGAACATTACGAGGGAATGACTCAAAAGCAATTGGAAAAAATTATTACAACAGCAAAAGATAAATGGACAATTTTAGAGTCGTTAATTGTGCATCGCATAGGGGATATTTTACCAAGTGAACCCATAGTGCTTATTGCGATTTGGTCAGCGCATCGTGCAGACGCTTTTGAAGCTTGTCGTTATATCATGGAGGAGCTTAAAAGCAACGCACCATTTTGGAAACGTGAAACACTGAGTTCACACCAGACTCGCTGGGTACTTAAAAATACGGGTTCAAAATAAAGTTCAATGTACTGAAGATAAGTAATAACATTTACTCTATGGTTATGTGAAGTACGACGAATTTGAACCAAGCAACGCCGTTAAATAAAAAATAGACTTTGTTTTTTTTAAATAAATATCAGACAATAAAATCCAGTTTAAATAAATAAGTAAATTGTTAATTATCA
>Ga0209033_1000669_pt1 | contig 20187 bp, 15 predicted proteins | sample LauGreFa1BDMLBDN_2_FD_188218 | JGI IMG/M metagenome (GOLD analysis project Ga0209033, IMG submission 188218) | Freshwater lake microbial communities from Lake Michigan, USA - Fa13.BD.MLB.DN (SPAdes) (version 2) | ecosystem: Environmental > Aquatic > Freshwater > Lake | place: Lake Michigan, USA...
AGAAAAACGGCTCTTGCCGCTTTGAACAACCATTCGATTGTCTTTTAAGTTAAGACTAACCGGACCATCTGGAAGGGCGCGCAGGATATCTAAAATCTTTCGAGCACCCACGGTCGTAGTTATCTCGTCGTCGCCAACACCAAAATTAGCCTTGGTCGTTATCTGAATCTCTATATCCGTAGAAACAAAAGAAACGGTATTACCAGCCTTACGAAACAATAAATTTGCCAATATCGCAAGCGTGTGGCGACGTTCAACAATACCACTAACAACCTGAAGAGGTTTTAATAACTCATCTCTGGTGGCGTTAACTAATTGCATTGTTTTTAGATTCCTTTTTTATATCAAAGTAGTAATAGTAGTAATGGTCTGGTTTTGTGTTGATAAGTTAAATTTTATAGCGAAATCATGGCTTTCCAAGAAAAATTTCTTGTGGATAAACTCGTTAATGCTTGTGTATAACTTGTGCAGAAGAGGGACCCCAAAACCCAACCCAACAATATTCACAAAACTACTCACAACTTAGACACATACTTATACATCACCTTACCCACAGGCTTATCCACACTAATTTTTTAAGGACTGCTCTAAAACATGTAATTCATGGTTGAGGTGGGAATCATGCTGGCGCTCCTCAGCAATCTTACGAACGGCGTGTAAGACAGTCGTATGATCACGACCACCGAATAGCTCGCCAATTTCAGGGAGGCTTTTCTGGGTAAGCTCTTTAGCAATAAACATCGCAATTTGACGAGGCCGAGCTATATTTGCCGGCCTTTTCTTGGAGTACATGTCTGCAACCTTAATGCTATAAAAGTCCGCAACAGTTCGTTGAATGCTTTCAACCGATATTTGACGGTTTTGAATGGACAGCAAATCCTTGAGCGCGCTTCGGGCCACCTCAATATTGACCTCCTTACCGTGAAAGCGCACATACGCCAAAATCTTACGTAGCGCCCCTTCAAGCTCTCGTATATTCGACCTCAAGTGTTTGGCAACAAAAAACGCAACATCTTCGCTCATCGGAACACCCTCTGCAGCAGCCTTTTTCATAAGAATAGCCACGCGCATCTCTAGCTCCGGCGGCTCAATTGCAACCGTTAAACCGGAGTCAAAGCGCGAAATCAAGCGCTCATCAATACCCTCCATCTCTTTTGGATAGGTGTCGCTCGTAATGATGACCTGAGAACCATTGTTAATAAGGGCTTCAAAAGCATAAAAGAACTCTTCCTGGGTTCTTGATTTGCCCCCAAAGAACTGAATGTCATCAATTAGAAGAAGATCAAGGGAGTGGTAATAGCGCTTAAATCGATCGAAAGCCTTTTGTTGATAAGCACGAACCACGTCCGATACATATTGCTCCGCATGTATGTATCGAATTCTTGCGTCAGGCTTATCTTTTAAAAGGTGGTTTCCAATCGCGTGGATAAGATGTGTTTTGCCAAGGCCAACCCCCCCATACAAAAACATTGGGTTATAAGAGGATCCAGGATTGTGAGCCACCTGAATTGAAGCGGCGCGCGCCAGCTGATTTGCTTTTCCAGTAACGAAGCTTTCAAACGTCAAGGCGGGATTAAGTTTGGCCTGCTCTCGCTCTGCAGGATTTGGAATGTCATCAACCGCATCAAGACCCAAACCAGAGTCTGGGGCGGGAACGGTAGCTGACGAAGGAGGAATCGTAGTTTGCGCCGCCAACCCTACCTCAAACCCTGTTTTCACCGGGGCAGATTGAGGGCTACGATGGGCGTCTGCGCCAAGCGTGAACTGTAGGTTTACCGGGTAGCCAAAATAATCTGCAGCAATTTCGTGAAGACGCGAGGAAAAGGTTCGCCGAATCCAATCAAGCTTAAATGGGTTGGGCGCACCAATTAAGAGTAGGCGCTCACTTTCTTCGTAACCCTTAATTTTAAGAGGCTGTATCCAAGTTTTGAACTGTTGAGGCGACAACTCTTTTGCCAGGGTTTGCAGGGCCAGATCCCAGAAACCAAGGGGGTTTAGTTGTGCCAAGAGTGGGGGGATTTCGGGTTTGCTCATAAGTTTACTTAGGGTTCGATTGTAGCGATCATCAAAAGTTATCCACAAGGAAATGTCAGGTGGATAACTTGTGGATAACTTGTGCAAAAGAGATCAAACCCATTAAAAAACAAAGATTTATTAGAAATTAAAGAGAAAAAACACAAAAATTAGGCAAAACCCTTGTATTAAGTTGACGCTAATGGAACAAATGGAGAGAATAGAGGGTTTTCTTAGGATTAAACATGAAAAGAACATATCAACCCTCAGTAACCCGCCGTAAAAGAACCCACGGATTTCGCGTCAGAATGAAAACGAAGGGCGGTCGCGCCGTATTAAACGCCCGACGATCAAAAGGACGCAAACGCCTAGCCGTTTAATGCGTTGAGATCCAACAGAATTTCAGAGCTTTTGAGAGCCAGACCAAGTGCGAATGCGTGCTGGGCTGTTTACATTGAAGCGTTGACGCAAGGGGGCCGACCACAGCTTGGCTTGGCCATTCCAAAGAAATTAGCAAAGCGAGCGGTTGACCGAAATAAACTAAAACGCCTAAGCAGAGAGTTGGCGCGCAAACGCATCTTCGGTTCAAATTCGGATTGCGTTATTAAGCTGCGTCAGTCAGTTGGAAAAAAAACCCAAGGCAGGCTTCGCAAACAAGAACAAACAACGCTAAGAGCTAAATTAATGGAGCTTGCCAATGCGGCTGGTTAATAAATTGCTAAGTTCTTTGGTGCGGGCCTACCAGCTTACCCTTTCACCTTTTTTTGGGTCCCAATGTAAGTTTGTGCCAAGCTGCTCTGAATATGCGTGTGAGTGTTTAAAAATACACAACCCAACCAAAAGCCTAGTTAAAATCAGTTGGCGCATTTTGCGTTGCAATCCCTGGTCATCTGGCGGCTATGATCCCGTTGTCAAAGAACCCACCCAACAATCATTCACCAAGATAAGCAATTAAAAATGGATATCAAGCGAACACTACTTTGGGCTGTATTAACCATTTCGGGCTTGATGCTCTATAACAATTGGCTTATATATGATGGTCAACAGGCGCTTTTTGGCCCAACACCCCTAACCCCAAACGTTTCTAAGTCACCAGAGCAAAAAGAGGCACCCTCGGGCACACCCGCCATCGCAAGCTCAGCAAGCGTGCCCGCACCATCGACGCCAAGCGCCGCCGATTTGCCAAAACAGGCGACAACACAAAAGCCACCGCAAGGACCATCACTAAGCGTCGTAGGCTTAACGACCGGAGAGAAACACAGCATTAAAAATGAAGTGCTGGAATTAGAAATCAGCGCTACGGGCGCCAGCGTAATCAGTGCAAAACTACTAAAGCAATTAGGGGCGGACCAAAAACCAATAAGCCTTTTGCAAATCACAGGGCAAAACCAATATTTTGCGCGCTCTGGATTAATATCGGCTGTTAGTAGTGATCTGCCAAATCATACCGTCACCTTTGCGCTAAGTAAAAGCGGGCGTGCTGAAAATAAAAACTTCGCAAGCTTTGTTAGTGAAAAGGGCGGAATCCGGCTCGAAAAAACATACCTCCTGAGTGATGGTAGCTATGTTGTAGAGGTAGAACATCGAATTACGCAAATAAGTAATCAAGCAGGCACCAACCAACTGGTGCTCTACACCGAGCTAGTACGGGATGGTACCGCTGTTAGTGACAGTGAGTTCTATAGCACCTTTACAGGACCCGCTCTATATACCGATAAAGAAAAGTTCACAAAGATAGATTTTTCAGATATCGAAAAAAATAAAGTAAACATCCCAAAACAAATCCCCGCAGGTGAGCCTGGATGGATTGCGATGGTCCAGCATTATTTTGCAAGCGCATGGTTGCCAAGTGACAAAGCAGTGCGAGATGTCTATGTAGGCAAGGTCGAACAGAATCTATTTCGCATTGGTCTACAAACCCCGATCAACCCTCTCGCTGTTGGCGCAAGCCATGTTGAAAAGACTCGTTTATTTATTGGGCCGCAAGAAGAGACTCTATTAGAGAAGATTGCTCCAGGCTTTGATTTAATTAAGGACTATGGCTATTTAACGGTAATTGCAAAACCAATTTTTTGGTTGCTTGAACAAATTCATTCCTATGTTGCCAACTGGGGTTGGGCGATTGTTATTCTTACACTGCTTATCAAGTTAATATTTTTCCCATTGTCCGCTGCAAGCTATAAATCCATGGCACGCATGAAGGAGGTGCAGCCACGACTCCTAAACCTGCGCGAACAATTCAAGGGTGATCCACAAAAGCTTAACCGCGCCATGATGGATCTCTATAAACAAGAAAAAATTAATCCACTGGGCGGATGCCTGCCAGTTGTGGTTCAGATTCCCGTCTTCATTGCTTTGTACTGGGTACTTTTATCATCAGTGGAAATGCGCAATGCCCCTTGGATTCTGTGGATCAAAGATCTGTCTGTACCCGACCCCTACTATATTTTGCCGGTCATTATGGCGGTGTCGATGTTTGTGCAAACCAAATTAAATCCAACACCACCAGACCCACTTCAAGCCAAGATCATGATGTGGATGCCAATTGTTTTCTCGGTCATGTTTTTTTTCTTCCCAGCTGGCCTTGTTCTTTACTGGGTTGTTAATAATATTTTGTCGATTGCTCAGCAGTGGCAAATTAACCAAATGGCTGCAAAGCGAAGCGCGAATAAATAGTTGGCTCCGATGGGGACCGCATGAGAAAACATCCCATCGCAGCCATTGCAACGCCGCCAGGCTCTGGAGGCGTTAGCATAATTCGGGTGTCGGGGCAGCAGCTTGTTGGTTTAGCAGAGGTCATATTAGCCAAGCCCCCGACAACACGCTACGCCCATCATTTTTTCTTAAATGATGCACAGGGAAATCGCCTCGATGAAGCTCTGTTGATTTTCTTTAAGGGACCGGCCTCATTTACTGGAGAAGACGTTATTGAGCTCCATTGCCATGGTGGCGCACACTTGTCGCAGGCAATATTGAACAGGGTGCTCGAACTGGGTAATGATTGGGGTATTAAACAGGCCGAGGCCGGAGAGTTTTCCCTAAGGGCATATCTGAACGGCAAGATTGACCTAGTGCAAGCCGAGGCCATTGCAGATCTTATTAATGCTCAAAGTGATGCAGCCATAAAAGGCGCTGCACGCTCCCTGCGGGGACAGTTTTCTGATAGCGTTAATCAGCTTATCGAAGAAATCACACAGCTGCGTATTTTGGTTGAGTCGACGCTCGATTTTCCGGAGGAAGAAATTGAGTTTTTAGAAAGCTCAAAAGCGAATGAGAGGCTAGCAAGCATTCTAAAAAAATTACAAGATCTTGTAGAAAAAACTCAACAAGGAAAAATCTTACGCGATGGGATTCGTCTTGCCCTCGTGGGATCGCCCAATGTTGGTAAAAGCTCATTATTAAATTGCCTTTTAGGCGAAGAGCGCGCAATTGTGACGCCTGTGGCAGGCACCACCCGAGACCGGATTGAGGAGAGCATTACATTGCAGGGAGTTCCAGTTCACTTGGTCGATACCGCGGGCCTCAGGGTATCGGCAGATGTGGTTGAGCAAATTGGCATTGCAAGAACTTGGGATGCGATTGAAGACGCGGATACGATTATTTTTATGCGCGATCTTTCAACAACGCAGAGCGGAGAAGATGGCGGGCTTGAAGAAAAAGTAAAAGCACGTGCTAATAAAAAAGCCCACATCATTGAGGTATTTAACAAATTAGATTTAGTCGATTCGCAAAAGCGCCAACTAGGCATATCCACATCTGAAAAGAACACCATTCATATTTCAGCAAAAACAGGCGAAGGGATAGATGCTTTGAAAGAGCGAATTTTGAGTTTAGCGGGCTGGCAAGCGAACTTAGCGGCCGGTGTATTTACGGCGCGTGACCGACATTTGAGTGCAATAGCTGAGGCCAAAGAATCTTTATTAAAGGCTCGGACCCATGGTTTAAACGGCAACCATTCGCTTGATTTGTTTGCCGAAGAATTGCGTCTTTCACAGGATGCACTCGGTCAAATTACAGGCAAGTTGCTGCCCGATGAGTTGCTGGGAAAAATTTTTAGTGAGTTTTGTATCGGCAAATAAGAGGCCGAATTAATGTTACAAAAATGTTAAAATTGATACAAATAGATTAACAATAAAAAATATAAGCGTTAATAATTAAGGGTTTACATTTGAGGGTCTTATGAACAAACCAGCCATACCAAGCGCAGTACAAATTGGCGCGCCGAGTTATGTTAAAAATCAAAAATTAATTCAGTGGGTTCAAGAAATCGCTACGCTCACTGAGCCCGAGCAAGTTCATTGGTGCGATGGCTCGATTACTGAATATGACGCGCTGTGTGAGTTGCTTGTGAAAGCGGGAAGCCTAAAAAAATTAAATCCAGCAAAACGCAAAAATTCTTATTTAGCAATATCTGATCCAATGGATGTTGCGCGAGTAGAAGACCGCACATTTATTTGCTCGCAAAACAAAGATGATGCGGGTCCCACGAACAATTGGGTAGACCCAAAAGAAATGCGCACAACACTTAACCCCTTATTTCAGGGATGCATGCGCGGCCGCACGATGTATGTTGTGCCATTTTCAATGGGCCCACTAGGCTCGCCAATTGCGCACATCGGCGTTGAGTTGTCGGATAGCCCATACGTGGCAATTAATATGCGCATCATGACCCGAATGGGTAAGGGCGTAATAGAGCTATTAGGCGAGCACGGCGAGTTTGTTCACTGTGTGCACTCAGTTGGCAAACCTTTGGCTAAAGGTGAAAAGGATGTTGTGTGGCCAAACAATCCCAGCAAGTACATCGTGCACTACCCAGAGACCCGAGAGATTTGGTCCTTTGGTTCTGGCTACGGCGGTAATGCGCTTCTTGGTAAAAAATGCTTTGCTCTGCGGATTGCTTCTACCATGGGGCGTGAACAGGGTTGGTTGGCGGAGCACATGCTTATCCTGGGAGTTACCTCACCAGCCGGTAAAAAATATCATGTGGCCGCGGCCTTCCCATCCGCATGCGGTAAAACTAACTTTTCGATGATGATCCCCCCCAAGGGGTTTGAGGGCTGGAAAGTCACCACGGTAGGTGATGACATTGCTTGGATTAAGCCACGCAAAGATCCTGTTACAGGTCAAACACGGCTGTATGCGATCAACCCAGAGTCTGGATATTTTGGTGTGGCTCCAGGTACCAATCGTGCCACCAATGCCAACTGTGTCGACTCTTTAAATCAAGACGTTATCTTTACGAATGTAGCCCTGACTGATGATGGTGATGTCTGGTGGGAGGGTCTGACGGAGACCCCACCAAGTCACTTGATTGATTGGCAAGGTAAGGACTGGACCCCAGCAGACGGCAAGGCGGGTCGCTTGGCCGCACACCCGAATGCGCGCTTTACGATGGCCGCAACTAACAATCCAGCGGTTGATCCTAATTGGGACAATCCGGAAGGCGTGCCACTTGACGCCTTTATTTTTGGCGGCCGACGCTCGACCACCGTGCCATTGGTCACCGAGGCGCGCAACTGGGTGGAGGGTGTTTATATGGCTGCAACCATGGGTTCAGAAACCACGGCTGCAATTACGGGTAAGGTTGGAGTGGTTCGGCGCGATCCGTTCGCCATGATCGCATTTGCGGGATATAACATGAGCGACTATTTCCAACATTGGTTAAATATCGGCAAGAAGTTAGAGTCAGAGGGTGCGAATTTACCCAAAATTTATTTGGTGAACTGGTTCCGTAAAGACGAGAACGGTAAATTTATTTGGCCAGGCTTTGGCGAGAACATGCGGGTCTTGTCATGGATTTTAGGGCGAGCAGAAAATACTGCAGGGGCACAAGAGACACCGGTAGGACACTCGCCGGGCCACGCCGACCTAAACTGGAATGGCTTAAGCCTATCTGCGGAGCAGTTTAATAAATCAATTGCGGTGCAAGCCGACGACTGGAAGGCAGAGCTCGATTTGCACCAAGAGCTTTTTGATAAGCTGGCGCATCGTCTACCAAAAGAGCTAATTGAAACCCGGGCCAAATTTCAGCGGCGCTTTGGATCTTAAGCCTCTTTGCCTAAAGACCATGTTGATGTTTTGATTGTGGGCGCCGGCATTGCTGGCGCCGCATTGGCCAAACAGTATTGTCAGCTAGGCATAGAAGTTTGCATCATCGATGCACAAAATGGTCCCGGAAAAGTCACTTCGGCACATGCGGGTGCGATTACTCACCCCGCTATTGGCCGCACTGCGAGCAAATTACACACGATCTCATTAGGGGCCTATCGGCTGGTTGCGGATGATTGGCAAGATCGCTGGGAGACGCGCGGCGTTTTTTTGCAAAGCAAAGCAAACACACCATTTGATCATGTGGTACTCGCAGACAAATTACAGCGTTTAGGCATCGGCCCAGATGTGGGTGAATTACTTTCATTGGGTGAGGCTCAAGAGCGGTTTGGACTTCATCGACCAGGTGTATGGTTTCCAGAAGCTGGCTCGATGAACCTAGGGCAGCTATGTGAAGACCTTGTGGAGCAGAGTGCGGCCATTTGCACGATCTGGTCAAAGACCGTAGCGCGCATTGAAAAAGAAAATGGTATTTGGATCGCACGGGATCAAGGGGGAAACACATTGCAGCGGGCGCGCACTCTAATATTAGCAAACGCCTTCGGAGTGCAAGCCTTGGCCAAGCAATTTGATATCGATCTTTTTTTAAAACCGGTACGCGGCCAGCTGACTATTTTTGCCTTGGCAAAAGATTCTGAGCTGGTGCACCAACTACCAAAAATTATTGTGTCAGGGGAGGGATACTGCTTGCCACCGCGCTATGACAAAAAGCATCAGCGCTATCACTGGTTGGTGGGCTCGACTTACGACGAACACGATGGTGGCTTAGATCCCAGAGAGAGCAGCGACCAATACAACCTTGAGTTAGCAAGGGGGCTGGCTCCCGCTGAGTCAGACTTAGAAGAACTTCGGCCAATCGACCGATTTGTAGGTCTACGATGCGTTACCAAAGACCGACTACCGCTTATAGGTGCTCTGCCCCAGTTAGAGAATGTTTATGTGGTGAGTGCGCTGGGATCAAGGGGTCTACTATGGGCCACGCTGGCCTCCTACGTAATACCAGCGCTATCTCATTCTTCCGCTTTTGCTTTAGATCGACTGGCCCGTTTGGGCTTGGGGTCGGACTTGCTCTCGTCTTTGTCGCCAACACGTTTTTTTGCGGGCGCCTTAGCTTCAAATTCAAAACCAATTTTTCCTCCAGCGTCCAAAGCAAGATAAGCCTTAAAGCCGCGCCCCGTCCGGTTAGACTTAAAGTTGGTTAATAGATCAGTTTTACCCTCTATCAACAGCTTTTTAACTTGCTCCGCAGAAATTTCTTGTTGAAGAACTACTTTGCCCGTTTTAAAGTCACATGTTTTGGTTGGGCCAGTATTGTGTTCGCACACATAGCGCATACCATCCTCATAAATTGCCCCGGAGCATTTAGGGCATGCACCAAGCGCCTCCCTGCCTGTGAAGTCGATGACTTCAGTATCGTCATCTTGGCTGTTCCCAAAATCAAACTCAAGCTTAAAGCCCGCATTGGGATAGTCGGCATCGTCCTTGGGTATTTCAGAGAGTTTAATAATTGCAGCAAAAGGACGTCCCATCTTGCTACGAAACCCTTGAAGGGGGCCAATGGTTTTATCTTTGAGAAGCGTTTCTGCTTCGTCGTATTCAAAGGCTCTGCCACCAGGCGTTTTGCTGATCGTGAATCCACATGACTCGCAAGCAAAGCGCCGATAGTTTTCTTTAACAGCCTTACCGCAATGCGGGCAAGGAGTTTTAAGTGTGACGTAGTCACCTGGGATAGTGTCGCTATTAAATTCTTTGGCACGTTTGACGATTCGTTGCGTCATTTGCGCAATTTCTTGCATGAAGGTATTGCGATCTAACTTGCCTTGCTCGATTAGAGAAAGTTTGTGCTCCCAAGTTCCGGTGAGATCAGGCTGAGTAAGCTCAGATACGTCTAAGCCACGCAATAAGGTCATTAACTGAAATGCTTTTGCTGTTGGAATAAGCTCGCGCGCTTCACGCACCATATATTTTTCTGCGAGTAGACCCTCAATAATCGCTGCACGTGTAGCGGGTGTCCCCAGACCTTTTTCTGCCATCGCTTCGCGCATGTCGTCATCATCCACCCACTTACCAGCACTCTCCATTGCAGAGAGAAGTGTCGCCTCGGTATACCGTGCAGGCGGTTTAGTCTTAAGAGCAACAAGTTCAATTGATTCGCTTTGAACCGACTCATTTTTTTGGACGGGGATTAACTCATCATCAGCTTGGCTCGCTTTGCCATAAACACTTAACCACCCAGGTTCCACCAATACGCGCCCCTCGGTTTTAAAGTGATGCCCAGACACCTCTGTGATGCGCGTTGTTACACGATACTCAGCAGCGGGATAAAAGACTGCCAAGAATCTTCGCACGACCAGATCATATAGCTTCTGCTCAGGCTCGCTGAGTGTTTTAGGAGCCTCAAGGGTTGGAATGATCGCAAAGTGATCTGAAATTTTGCTGTTATCAAAAATCCGTTTATTAGGCTTAATCCACGATTTCTTGCCATCCCCTTTGAGAATAGTGCTTGCAAAGGATTTATATTCGGGAGAATGTTCACCAAGGTTTTCAATGGTCGTATGGACGGTGTCTAAATAATCTTCTGGCAGCGCTTTAGCATCTGTTCTTGGATAGGTTAAAACCTTGTGCCGCTCATACAGGGCTTGGGCAAGGCCTAAGGTATTTTTGGCTGAGAAGCCAAAGCGCGCATTTGCCTCACGTTGTAAGCTGGTGAGGTCAAATAATTGTGGAGCAAGTTGAGTGGCCGGCTTTGACTCTTCGCTGACAGATCCTTTTTTATTTCGACAGGCGGCCACAATGCTTTTAGCAGCAGCCTCACTCCATAATCGATTTTCTCTTGCATCTGGTTCGGCAGGATCTTTTTTAAAATCAGGACTAAACCATCGACCCTCATAGATTCCAGCCGCCGCAATAAACTCACCGCGCACCTCCCAGTAATCCTTGGGAATAAATTTGCGAATTTGTTCTTCACGCTGCACAACAATTGATAGGGTTGGCGTTTGTACGCGCCCGACGGTCGTTAAGAAAAAGCCACCGCCCTTACTATTAAAAGCAGTCATTGCTCGCGTGCCATTAATGCCAACTAGCCAGTCGGCCTCAGAGCGGCAGCGTGCTGCATCAGCAAGTGGTTGCAAGTCACTGTCGGAGCGCAGCTTAGAAAAGCCCTCCCGAATCGACGCAGGGGTCATCGACTGAAGCCAAAGACGTTCAACTGCCTGCGGCGCCTTGGCGTGTTGGGCAATTAGGCGAAAGATGAGCTCGCCCTCACGACCTGCGTCACATGCATTAATGAGACGATTGACATCCTTTCGTTTGATCAGTTTTTGTAAGACCTTAAGGCGAGACTCCGTTTTAACAATTGGGCGCAGATCAAAGTGAGGCGGTATTACCGGCAAGTTGGCAAATGACCACTTGCCGCGTTTCACTTCATATTCATCGGGAGCGGCAATTTCAAGAAGATGTCCCACTGCCGATGAAATAAGGAAAGCGTCGCTCTCAAAATACTCATCATGTTTTGTAAAGCCACCCAAGGCTTTTGCAATGTCGTTTGCAACCGAGGGCTTCTCGGCAATGATGAGAGCCTTGGCGTGTTCCCCGCTTACGCTCGCTTTGCTAGTTTTTTTGGTTGTCGCCACTGTTTACCTATTAATAAAGGGTGGACTCCACCCGGTTTGGATCTCGTTTTTGGGTCAAAAGGAAGCCTAATTTAAACGTTTTTTTAGAGAAAGCCAGAGCCGCCCCTTTTTTATTATTAGCCCAAAGCCTAAATTAAAGTCAAATAGTAATCAGAAGCATAATCGGTAAAGTGGCATTTTATATATATAAATCAATTACTTATAAAAAATATCAATTTATTCATAACCCCGCTTTTAATGAAAACGGGCACTGGGCAGCTCGCTAAGGACGTCCTCAACCCCGCTAATTAATTTCGCTCCATCTTGAATCAGTCGATGGGAGCCGGCGTAAAGGGGCGAGGAAATGGGGCCGGGAACGACAAAGACCTCTCGGCCTAGGTGTGAACTAAGGTAGGCGGTAATTAAGGACCCCGATCTTTGAGCGGCCTCAATCACAACCGTGCCGAGGGATAGGGCAGCAATAATGCGATTACGTCTTGGAAAATGAAAGCCTTTGGGCCCGATACCCGGTGGGTATTCTGAAATTAATAGCCCTTCTTTTGCAATTTCTTTTGCTAGGGCTTGATGCTCGGATGGGTAGACACGGTCAAGACCGTTGCCACAAACCGCAATCGTTTTGCTCGGGCCATCTAAATCTAATATGCTGCGGTGGGCGGCGCTGTCGATACCGTAGGCAAGACCAGAGACGATGTGATAACCCGCAAGCCCAAGACCGGCTGCAAAATGTTGGGCATATAGTAACCCGGCCCTGGAGGCCCTTCGGGCGCCGACAATGGCTAACATGGGCTGCCTTAATAGGGCAATATTGCCTATATAAAATAGTTTGCGTGGGGGATCGCTCAGATCACAAAGACGCTTCGGATAGTCGGCCGAATCCTGGCTTAGGCAACAGATCGAGGGGAAGAAGTCTTCAGAAGAGAGGGTGGTGGGTTTGCTCATGAGATTATTTTTGCTTACCCCTCGGCCTCTGCCAAGAAGGTCAACCTGATTTGTTTGTAAGATAATTGGAATATGGCTGTCTTATCGATTCTTAATTACCCAGACCAGCGCCTACATACGATTGCAAAACCGGTGGCGTCAGTAGATGCACGTATTCAGCAAATTGTTGCTGATATGGCTGAGACAATGTATGAGGCTTCCGGTATTGGTTTGGCCGCTACGCAAGTTGATATTCATGAGCGCATCATCGTGATCGACACCTCGGAAGAGCGGGATGCTCTGATGGTTTTTATTAACCCCGAACTAATTTGGGCAAGCCCAGAAAAAAAATCGTGGCGTGAGGGCTGCCTTTCGGTGCCGGATTTCTTTGATGAAGTTGAGCGTCCCGAACGAATTAAGATCAAGTCACTTAATCAAGAGGGCCAATTCTTTGAACTCGAGGCTGACGGACTTTTGGCGGTTTGCTTGCAGCATGAGATGGATCATTTGCAAGGTAAGGTTTTTGTCGAATATCTTTCCCCATTAAAGCGGAGTCGCATTTCATTAAAACTCAAGAAGCGAGCAAAAGAATTGATTGGGCTTCGTTAAACGCAGACCATTGCAAATGAAAATCATTTTTGCGGGTACTCCCGATTTTGCAGCTGAGGCATTGCGCGTACTAATGGATGCAGGGCACGAAATTGTGGCAGTGCTCACTCAGCCCGATCGGCCAGCAGGTCGGGGCATGCACCTCCAAGCAAGCCCCGTCAAGCTGCTTGCCCAAGAAAAAAATATTCCAGTTTGGCAGCCTCTCAGCTTGAACATTCATGCGCACGATCCCCAAAAGCAGCAGGATGCAAAAGAAACGCTTGCGCAGCTGATGCAAATACAGTTTGATGTGATGGTAGTGGTTGCATATGGACTGATTTTGCCTAGCGAGGTTTTACAAGCAGCTGAACGCAATGGGCGCTTTGCCTGCTTAAATATTCATGCCTCTTTACTGCCGCGTTGGCGTGGAGCGGCGCCCATTCAGCGAGCCATCGAAGCAGGTGATACCAAAACGGGCGTCGCTATTATGAAGATGGATGCAGGACTTGATACCGGGCCAGTATTAATTAGTAAAGAGCTTGAGATCGGCCCTGAGGAAACTAGTCAATCTTTGCACGATCGCTTGGCTAAGCTGGGTGGCGACTTAATGGTAGAAGCATTAAGCAGAATTGCTTCAGGCGACATTCATCTTTTGCCACAAAGCAAGGAAGGACTTAGTTATGCCAATAAGATTTTGAAGGCAGAGGCTTTAATTGATTGGCATAAAACAGCCCAAGAGATTGATCGCAAGGTGCGCGCCTTTAATCCTTTTCCGGTGGCAAGCACACAACTTGACGGAGAGTTGATTAAGATTTGGAGGGTTCGCTTACCCAAACCCCAGCAGCAAGATGCCTTTGGAGCACAGAAGCTACCAGGATCTATTGTTGGCCAAAGCGCCGAAGGTTTTTGGGTTCAGTGCAAAGATCAGTGTCTTGAGATCCTAGAGCTGCAAAAGCCCGGTGGTAAAAAGATACCAGCGCGAACATGGTTTTTAGCTAATGCTACAAACCCGCTTAAGCAGTTTTTGAGTGAATCCCATAAGATGAGCGATTAGGAATATAGATGATGGGCTGTGCTCACCTTCATCAATAGAGAAAAAAGGGGATATATGTTTAATCTTATGAAAACCGCAATTTTGATGGCGGCGATCACAGCCCTGTTTATTGTGATTGGTGGAATGTTGGGCGGTCATGAAGGCATGGTCTTGGCTTTGTTGTTTGCTCTAGCTATGAACTTCTTTAGTTATTGGTTCTCAGACAAGATGGTCTTGCGGATGACTAATGCACAAGAGGTAGACCAGAACTCCGCACCGCAGTTTTATGAGCTTGTGAAGGAGTTGGCAGCCAAAGCGGAGCTGCCGATGCCCAAGGTTTACTTAATTAATGAAGACTCACCAAATGCCTTTGCAACGGGGCGCAATCCGGAGCATGCAGCCGTAGCAGCAACCACTGGAATTCTCCGCATCTTATCGAATCGCGAGTTGCGTGGCGTGATGGCCCACGAATTAGCCCACGTGAAGCACCGCGACATTTTAATCTCTACGATTGCAGCAACGATGGCCGGTGCAATCTCTGCGCTTGCCAATATGGCTATGTTGTTTGGTAGCCGAGGCTCGGACGGACGTTCTGGGAATCCAATTGCGGGTATCTTGGTCGCAATTCTTGCGCCAATGGCGGCAGGCTTAATTCAGATGAGTATCTCGCGCGCGCGCGAGTATGAAGCTGATCGGGGGGGCGCAGAGATCGCACAAGATCCTGAGGCCCTTGCCTCGGCGCTTGACAAAATACATCGCTATGCGAGCGGTATACCGTTTGATGCTGTTGAGCATCATCCAGAAACGGCGCAAATGATGATCATGAATCCACTGACGGCTTCCGGACTATCGCAGCTTTTTTCAACGCATCCCGCAACGGCAGATCGTGTGGCGCGCTTAATGGAAATGGCGCGAACTGGAAGTTATCCTGGATAAACGGATAAAGGGTGTAGGCGCGGCAACCCACGGTGCCGCGCTTGCCCAGGTACTGCTTGGCTCGGCTAACGCCATCGAGCAAATTATTTATGAGGGGCGCTCATTAAGCCAGGTTCTTGACACCCTCGATCCTAAATTGCGACCAGCGATACAGTCTGTTACCTTTGCGGCCTTACGTTCTTGGGCGCATGCGCAAAAACGCATTCAGAAACTGGTCCCCAAAAAACCCAGCAAAGAAGTTGATCTACTCTTGAGCGTGTCGTGTACTCTTATTCTTGGCCAAGAGCGCGGAGACATGCAGAATCGTTATCCGGCACACACAATAGTGAACGAGGCAGTGAAGGCGGCAGGTAGCTCGCCAAAGACCCAGTTTGCGCAAGGACTGATAAATGCGGTCTTGCGCAAAATAGCTGTTTCAAGCAAAGATGAAGATCTTGTCGGCCAAGGGTTTGGTATTGCTTTCCCAAGATGGTGGCTTGAGCAATTACAAGCCGCTTATCCAAAAGAATGGCAGGGCATTTGTATAGAGCAAGGCAAGAGACCCCCTCTAGTGCTTCGGATCAATACTAATAAGATCAGCCTTATCGACTATTACGCTTTATTAGAATCAAAAGAAATTTCATACAGACGCATTGAGCATTTGAGTGGCATAGCACTTGATACTGCGATAGTGATTCAAGAGCCGATTCCGGTATCGCAGATACCCGGATTTGATGAGGGGCTCGTTTCTGTTCAAGATGCGGGAGCCCAGCTCGCGACTCTATTGTTGAACCCACAGGTGGGGGATCATATATTAGATGCGTGTGCGGCGCCTGGTGGTAAGACCGCACATATAGCAGAGCACATGGGTTCAAACCAATATCAATTGCTTGCCTTGGAGATTGATGCCGAGCGCCTTAAAAAGGTTGAGGGCGCTCTTGAGCGGCTTAGTTTGCCAAAGAAATGCATTGCCTTAAAGCAAGGAAGCGCTAGTCGGCAAGACTGGTGGGACGGACAGTTTTTTGACAAAATACTCTGCGATGTACCCTGTTCGGCCTCTGGGATTGTGAGGCGCCATCCGGACATTGTCTTCTTGAGACGCAAAGAGGATATCGCCGCGTTTGTTAAGACCCAACGGGCAATCCTAGAGAACGCTTGGCGTATGCTAAAGCCCGGCGGCTCTCTTTTATATGTGACCTGCTCCGTATTTCCAGAAGAGGGAGAAGAGCAAATAGCGTGGTTTTTATCTCAGCACCCGAATGCTTTACGATTAGAGTCCCCCGGGCAATTACTGTCCGACCAAGACCATGATGGATTCTTCTTCGGCTTGCTAAGCAAGAACAAGGAATAAAGTAATAAGGAATGATGGGTTTACTACGCAAAATTAGCTTAAGCCTCATTTGTGCCCTTGCTATCTGTATGGGCTCGCTTGCTCATTCACAGGGTATTGTGGTTAAACAGGCGGAGCTAGAGAAGATCGATGCGGGTTGGTTACTTAATGCAAATTTTTCGATCGCACTGCCGGCGGGACTTGAGAACGCCCTAAAAAAAGGGGTGACCTTACATTTTGTGACCGAGTTTCAGCTTACGCATGGACGTTGGTACTGGTTTGATGAGAAGGCCGTGAAAGTAGAGCGCCAAATCCGTTTATCGCATCAACCGCTCATCAATCAATATCGCATCACGGTCGGTGACTTTACATTTAGTGCAGCAAGCCTAGCCGAAGCGTTGCGAGCAACTGGAACGGTAGGCGGGTGGAGCGTCATTGAGACTGCCGCAATTAGTCCCACCAAACAATATGAGGCAGCAGTGCGTCTCACCTTGGACTTGGGCAAACTTCCCAAACCTTTTCAGGTCGATGCCCTCAATAGCAAAGACTGGTCACTCTCGGGTGAGTGGCTACGATTCCCATTTAATGCCACGATGGGTAATGTTGTGGGACGGAAATAGTGGATATTCTTGCGACCCTCACCAGCAAAGATCTGATTAAGCGCAGAGCATTGCCAGTACTGACCGTATTTGCTGGCCTGATTGCCTTGGTGCTTTTACTACTGCTGTCTACCGCAACCTCAAACACAGAGTTTTTTGATGGCTACTTCATTTGGCTATATGCTGCCAATATTGTTGTCGGCGGCCTATTATTGCTATCCATTGTTGTATTGGTAGTGGTGATCAGTATTCGTTGGCGGAAGGGGCGCTTTGGTACTCGCTTGATTGCTAAATTAGCCATGATCTTTGCTTTAGTCGGAGTAGTACCCGGAATCATTTTGTATAGCGTGTCTTGGCAATTCGTCTCCAAAAGTATCGAGACCTGGTTTGATGTCAAGGTTGAGTCGGCCCTCAACTCAGGGCTGGAGCTGGGTCGGGTCACCTTAAGAATCGCGCAAGAGGAGATATTGGCAGAGGGCAAGTTTATTGCTGAGCAGATTGTGCAGGTTCCCGCGGGCACCACCTCTGAGCAGGTCGGCAGTATGGTCGTCAAAATCCGCAATCAGTTTGGGATACAGGAAGTGAGCCTCTTTAATCTGCAGCGCACATTGATCCTAAGCACTGAGCCTAATCCTAAGGGTTATTTTCCAGCACCTAGTGCAGAAGTAGTGGCTGAGGCATTTAAGAAGAATGGCATTACCTTCTTAGATGAAATTGATATTGAGCAGGGACAGCATGGTTATCGAGTAAGGGCTATTGTGCCAATCACTCGACAAAAGGCAGTGCCCAGCAAGGCAGGATCCAGCAAAACGGTCGAGGATAAATATTTCTTGCAGTTGGTGCGCTTTATTCCGGCGCCACTGGCCAAGAACATCTTTGCCGTCGAGTCCGCTTATAGTGAATATCAGGAGAAGGCTCTGGGTCGGTTAGGTTTGCGCAAGATGTATATTGGCACCCTCACGCTCACTCTCTTTTTTGCCTTATTTGTAGCAGTAACTCTGGCCCTTTTACTGGGTCGGCAGTTGGCGCAGCCTTTACTAATGCTCTTGCGCGGCACTCAGGCTGTGGCCCAAGGGGATCTATCCCCCAAACCAGAGCTTGATACGGGTGACGAACTTGGCATGCTCACCCGCCAATTTAATGTCATGACCAAGCAACTCTCAGATGCACGCACTTCCTTGCAAGAGTCCAAATCTTTTCTAGAAACGGTCTTAGGAAATCTAACAGCTGGCGTTTGTATTTTTGATAAGCACTTTAATCTCGCATCGAGCAACCCCGGGGCATCAAAAATTTTGGGGACCGACTTACTGGTGCTGACTGGAAAGCCATTGAGCAGCAGTCCAGCGCTCCAAGAGTTTGAGGCTGCAGTTCGCGAAGGATTTGCAACCCAGAACTTAATAGCCTCTGTTGCAAACGCAGATTATGACGCTGAGGGGCCGGTATGGCAAAAGCAGGTTCAAATCCACCCCGTGAATGAGTATGAGAACGATTTGGGGTCAACTCTATTTGTACGAGGCACACAGCTCTCATCCGAATTAAAGATGATTGTGTTTGACGATATTAGTGACGTGATCGCCGCTCAGCGCTCAATCGCTTGGAGCGAAGTAGCAAGACGCTTGGCCCACGAGATCAAAAATCCATTAACACCGATCCAGCTCTCTGCTGAGCGCTTACAGCATAAGTTGCAGGGCCAATTAAACCCAGAGCAAGCAGAAATGATCGAGCGCAGCACTAGTACCATCATTGGGCAAGTTCAGGCCATGAAACAAATGGTCAATGAGTTTAGGGATTTTGCTAAAACACCTACGCCCAACTTAACTGCACTGGATCTAAATTCCTTAATAAAAGAGATTATGGGGCTCTATGAAGGAAGCGCTATGAAGACAACTTTTGCCAGCGATTGTCCGCGGGTGATGGGCGATCCAACCCAAATACGCCAAGTTATCCATAACCTGTTACAAAATGCTCAAGATGCAAGCCTAGAGGCAGGGCATGCAGAAGGGGGCATTGAGATTAAAACGGAGTTGGTGCCCATGGGCGACGTGGAGCAAAGTAAGTTTGCAGTGCGCATGACAATTACGGACAGCGGCCCAGGTTTTCAGGCTAAGATATTGGCAAGAGCATTTGAGCCGTACATCACCACCAAGGTTAAGGGAACCGGACTTGGTTTGGCGGTCGTGAAAAAAATTATTGATGATCACGGTGCAAAAATTGAGATCAATAATCGTAAACAGGGAGATGCGGTGTTGGGCGCCCAGATATCCATTTTGTTTGTAAATCTTGCGAAAGAGGTTGCATAAGCATGGCTAGTATTTTGGTGGTGGATGACGAGATGGGAATCCGAGAGTTGCTCCATGAGATCTTGACCGAGGAGGGGCATACGGTTTATCCCGCCGAGAGCGCCATGCAGGCTCGGGCAGTGCGCGAGCAAATGGAGCCCGATCTTGTCCTCTTGGATATCTGGATGCCCGATACCGACGGAATTACGCTTTTAAAGGAGTGGGCTCGCGATAATTTATTAACGATGCCGGTTGTGATGATGTCAGGCCACGCAACAATCGACACAGCGGTTGAGGCAACCCGAATTGGAGCCCTTAATTTCTTAGAGAAACCAATTGCTTTACAAAAGCTCTTAAAGACCGTTAGCAAAGCTTTAGAGAGAGGCTCACTTAAAAAGCCAGATAGCGAGACCCCAATAGCAGAAACAAATTCACTCGAGTTACCAAAAGGCAGTAATTCGGATGAGTATATTGGCGGCATTGCAAAGAGCTACTTTGATTTACCCCTAAGGGAGTCGCGCGACCTCTTTGAGAAAGCCTATTTTGAATTCCAAATGTTAGTAACCGGCGGTAGCATGACAAAAATCTCAGAGTTCACCGGCCTAGAGAGGACCCACCTCTATCGCAAGCTAAAGGCCCTTGGGATAGACGTCAGTAAATACAAAGGCGAGTGATGCTCTATAATCGCAAATCTTGGCCTGGTAGCTCAGTCGGTAGAGCAGAGGATTGAAAATCCTTGTGTCGGTGGTTCGATTCCGCCCCGGGCCACCAA
>Ga0209033_1000670_pt1 | contig 20177 bp, 19 predicted proteins | sample LauGreFa1BDMLBDN_2_FD_188218 | JGI IMG/M metagenome (GOLD analysis project Ga0209033, IMG submission 188218) | Freshwater lake microbial communities from Lake Michigan, USA - Fa13.BD.MLB.DN (SPAdes) (version 2) | ecosystem: Environmental > Aquatic > Freshwater > Lake | place: Lake Michigan, USA...
GCTTATAGGCTCCACTTCAATTGAATCAAAATCCCGTACTTGCCAATGCGTTGCGCCTGCTTGAGGTGCTTGATCGCGCGTGAGCCAAATGGTTTGCAACCCCGCGTTTTGCGCAGCGTTCAATTCAGCTTCAATATCAGATAAAAATAGAAGCTGTTCAGGTGGCAGGCCAATATGTGCCACAATATTTTCATAGGAAGTGCTGTCTTGTTTGCTACCAATATTGGTATCGAAGTAACCCGAAAACAACGGTGTTAAATCACCTGCCTCAGTATGTGAAAACAAGAGTTTCTGCGCATACACAGAGCCTGATGAATACACATAAAGATCAAATCCTTGTGCTTTCCATGTTTGCAAATTATGAATCGCATCGCTATATAAATGCCCCGTTAATTCGCCGCGCAGATAACCCGATTCCCAAATCAAACCTTGCAATGCTTTAAGTGGTGTAATTTTTTCATCGTTGTCTATCCATACGATTAATTGGTCGATGGCTTCATCTAACGATAACGTTTTGCCAACATGTGTATTGACGGCATCAAGAATGTTGATGACGTTTTCATTCTCGGCATTCGCTTGCAGAAACTCCCCAACGTGCGCTCTTGCATAAGGGAATAATTCGTCTTTAACAAACGATAGCGAAGAAGTGGTGCCTTCAATATCCGTAATAATGGCCTTAATCATGCGGACAATTCTCCTTGGATTGCGTCTAAAGTGGGGAAATGTGATGCAATGTCGCTGTCTGTAAAATTTGCCACCCAGCCTTCAGGATTGGTAAAGAGTCGAATACAGGCTAAATGCGGATGTTCTCCCATATCAAACCAATGGGTGACGTCTGCAGGCACGCTAATTAAATCGCCTTTTTCACATAAAACGCCATACACGTTATCATTTACATGTAAATAAAAAAGTCCGCGCCCTTCTACAAAAAAACGAACTTCAAATTCACTGTGTGTGTGTTCATTAAGGAATTTTTCACGCATCGCTGCTTTGTCGGGATGCGACGTATCCAATTTAATGACATCAGCTGTTTGAAAGCCATACTGCAGTTTTAAACGATCAATAGAATCTGAATAAGCATCAAGCACGTCATCATTGCTGGCTTTTTCAGGCAGTACCTTTTGCGCAGTCCATCTTTCAAATTGAACGCCAATGGCTTTTAATTGATGCTCGATATCATCAAAGGACTTAAAAACAGAGGCGTTACTAAGTGAATTGTCAGAATAAATAGTTAAAAGACTCATTTGTTGGTCATCCTCTATAATATCTAAGATTGTAGCTCGCAGGCGAACAAGAAATCTAACGCTTCAAGATAAGATAATGATTCAGCAACACTCGCACCCCAAGTGTATAATCCATGACCTGCAATCAAATACGCATAAATATCCTCATGTGTATTCATATACAATTCAACCTCTTCGGCTAATTCTGTCATATTTTGATTATTAGGGAATATAGGCACAATAATTTTGCTTTCATGCGTCGTGATGCCACTGAACGCTTTAAGTAATTCGTAATTTTTAAGTGATACTTTTTTCTTGTAATTTAATGAGATGACGGTGCTATTGAGCGAATGAGGATGTAACACGCACTGAATATCAATAAAGCGTTGATAGAGTTGAATATGCAGCGAACTCTCAGCAGAGGGCACTTTTCCATCAAGCGGTTTACCCAATGCGTCAGTGAGCATAATGTCTGCTCTTTGCAAGTTTCCTTTGTGCTTACCGGACACGGTCATGGCAATAGTGCCATCAGATAGACGCGCAGAAAAATTACCGCTGGTAGCTGGTACCCAGCCTTTGCCGTCAATAACTTTGCCTGCGTCAATTAGCTCATCGGCACGTTGATAAAATTCTTCAGTATAGGCGTAGTTATTCATTTTAACGTAAACTCGAAATAGGGAAATAAAAATCAATGGTTTTGTTGTTATTCTTCAGGATGAATTCAATTCGCCATCCACTCGTTTAGTTTGACGCTACGTGACTTTAAAGTCTGTTAAATGTAAGCGCAAAAAATTACACACTTTTATATCAACAAAAAAACATAAATTCAAAATGTGATGATAAGAGATGTAAAATGCTATTTTAACAGTTTAAATTTATAGCACTATTGATTTAAATGTAAATCCACTTATAGTCAGCTATTTAAAAACCAAATTTTAGGAATTTTCATGAAGCATTTTCAATTATCTTTTCTCATTACAGCGCTGTGTTTAAGCGCAGCGTTTTACTGGAGTGGTATCGCAGGGGTGATGATAGCGTTGATTCTTGGCGTATTAGAAGTGAGTTTGTCTTTTGATAACGCGGTGGTCAATGCGTCAATTCTCAAGCGTATGGATGAGCGCTGGCAGCGTTATTTTTTAACATGGGGGATTTTAGTTGCCGTATTTGGTATGCGTTTAATCTTTCCTATTGCAATTGTTGTGTTTGCAACAGGGATTGATTTTGTTAGTGTCGCACAAATGGCATTGCATGATCCACTGACATATTCGATGCATCTCACCGCGTCACACGTTCAAATTGCCGCGTTTGGTGGTATGTTCTTGTTAATGGTTTTCTTCTCGTTTCTATTTGATAAAGACCGTGAACTGCATTGGCTTGGCTATTTAGAAAGAAAAATTGCCACTTTTGGAAAATTAGAATCGATTGAAATTATATTTGCCTTAGCTATTTTGCTTGGCATGCAACAATTCTTGGAACAAGAAGAGCGTTTAACCGCTATCACCGCAGGTGTTGCTGGTGTGATTTTGTTCGTCATAGTAGGAAGTTTGTCTTCACTTTTTGAAAATGAAGAAGAAGGTGAGGAAGTCTCTACAGCCATTAAACGCGGCAGCATGATGAGTTTTATTTATTTAGAAATTTTAGATGCATCATTCTCATTTGATGGCGTTATTGGTGCGTTTGCAATCACGCAAGATGTGGTCATTATCATGTTAGGTCTTGCTATTGGCGCGATGTTTGTTCGAAGTTTGACGGTGTACTTAGTGCGTCAAGGCACACTTGATGAATATGTCTTTTTAGAGCATGGCGCGCATTATGCGATTGGTGCGCTTGCAGGTATCATGTTAGCGAGCATGGAGTATGAAATTCCAGAAGTTGTCACGGGTTTAATCGGTGCTACTTTCATTGGCTTATCCGTGCTTTCATCTATTCTCTACAAACGTAAACACGCAACGGTTTAAAAATTAGTTATGTCAGATATTCAAAAAGCATTAATTGAGTTAAAAAATTACATCAGCCATGAAATTATTGGACAGGATGTATTAGTTGAGCGGATGCTCATTGGATTACTTGCGGATGGGCATATTTTAGTTGAAGGTGCGCCTGGTTTGGCCAAAACACGAGCGATTAATGTCTTAAGTCGTGGAATTGAAGGTGATTTTCATCGAGTACAATTTACGCCTGATTTATTGCCAGCTGATTTAACGGGTACTGAAATTTATCGCCCCCAACAAGGGACATTTGAATTTCAAAAAGGCCCTTTATTCCATAATTTAATTTTAGCCGATGAAATCAATCGCTCACCTGCTAAAGTCCAATCTGCATTACTTGAAGCGATGGCTGAGCGTCAAATTACGGTGGGACAAGCTACATACCCATTACCTGCGCTTTTTATGGTGATGGCAACGCAGAATCCTATTGAACAAGAAGGAACCTATCCATTGCCTGAAGCGCAATTAGATCGTTTTTTACTTCAGGTAAAAGTGGATTATCCAAACGCTACGCATGAAAAATCAATTTTGCGACTTGTTCGTGAAGAAGCTAAGCAGTGTGGACAAACAATTAAGAAAACCTTTAAACCCATTGAGCAGACAACTGTATTTGCTGCGAGAAATGCAGTATTAAATTTGCATCTTTCTGATGCATTAGAAGATTATTTATTGCAAATTATTTTGGCTACTCGCAATCCTAAAGCCTATGGTGACGATTTGGCAAGTTGGTTGCAATATGGTGCAAGTCCACGTGCAAGTATCGCGCTTGATCGTTGCTCTCGTGCAAAAGCATGGTTAGCTCAACGCGATTATGTAGCGCCAGAAGATATTCAAGAGATGGCGTTTGATGTACTGAGACATCGTTTGATTTTATCTTATGAAGCGGAAGCAGAAGGGATGACGACGGATGATGTGATTACAATTTTACTTGAGCGTATTGCAGTGCCTTAAGCTGATATCTGCAACAGTGGATATGAAAAAGCCCAGTAATTAAATTAGGTTGCTGGGCTTTTTTGGTTTTCAAAAATCAGTGATGACTGAATTTGCCTTTGACAGCACTCATGATTTTTTCAATATACCCGTCAATCGCAGATTCGCCATGATTTTCGTGGTGCTCAAAATCACTAAATGGCGGTTTTGAATCGTCTTTTGTATATTTATAAATAAAGTAACCAAGTGGTAGAAAGGCAATACCTGCAATCACGAACATGAAAAAAAATATTTCAATTATTTCCCCCATAAATCCCCCTTATAATAATTATTGTTTTAGGTGAATCGTGATAGTACACCGTTTTTTTCAATAGATAAATGGGGGATTTATGAATCCTAAAAAAATTTACAAAAGACGGTATTCAGCAGAGCGGGCGTGTGCGGTTAAACTTTCCCCACGCGCGAGCGTTGACGCTATTTTGCCAAGGGTATTGGCACCCACTGCCGAGCAATTAATCAAACTTGAGCGTTTTTGGAAATCATATACACCGAGTGGTGACGAAAACCGTGCTGTACTTGATGTAGGCAGAACATGATTTGGGCCTGCGCAATAATCGCCCAACGCTTCCGCTGTGTAGCGTCCCATGAAGATAGCGCCAGCATGGCGAATGTGTTCGCAGAGTCTTTCGGGATTTTCAACAGAAAGCTCTAAATGCTCAGGTGCAATAATGTTGGAAACCTGCGCGGCTTGCTCTAAATTTTCAACAAGAATTAACGCGCCACGTGTAGTCAATGAGGTGCGAATGATATCCGCGCGTTCCATTGTGGGTAGAAGTGTATTAATGCTTTGTTCAACCGCGTCGAGATAGCTAGCATCATTACTAATTAAAATAGCTTGTGCATTTTCGTCGTGTTCGGCTTGAGAGAATAAATCCATTGCAATCCAATCGGGATTGGTTTTGCCATCACAAATAATCAAAATTTCTGACGGTCCAGCAATCATGTCGATGCCCACTTGACCAAACACTAATTTTTTAGCGGTAGCGACATAAATATTCCCCGGGCCTACAATTTTAGCGACTGCGGGAATCGTTTCTGTACCGTAAGCCAATGCAGCGACAGCTTGCGCACCGCCAATGGTAAAAACACGATCAACACCTGCTAAATAGGCCGCTGCTAAAACTAATTCATTTGTTTCACCATGCGGCGTGGGTACCACCATAATGAGTTCGGGAACGCCAGCCACTTTTGCTGGAATAGCATTCATGAGTACTGATGAAGGGTAAGCGGCTTTACCACCCGGTACATATAAACCAACTCGATCCAGTGGTGTCACTTTTTGACCTAATATTGTCCCGTCCGCTTCAGTATGTTGCCATGATTCCATTTTTTGATGCGTCGCATAATCACGAATTCGCTCTGCAGCGAGTTCCAATGCACGTGCTTGATCGACGGGTAAATTGTTCCATGCCGCTTTTAATGTCTCTGGAGAGAGTTCTAATTCATTTGCATGGGCAATCGCACAATGATCAAAGCGATTTGTGTATTCGATAACGGCTTTATCGCCATTTTTGCGAACATTGCTAATAATATCGAGAACTTGTTGATGGATAGCGAAGTCGTCAGTTTCATCCCATGCGAGTAATTGCGTTAATTGTGCATTGAAATGGGTGTCACTTGCATTGAGTTTTTGAATGCGGATATTGCTCATAATCGGTTAGATGCCAAAAAGTGTTTTAAGAATTGTTTTCAATTAATATTTGTTCAAATTGTGCAAGCAGCGCCGCGACTGCCGCATTTTTCATTTTCATAGCCGCTTTATTAACAACGAGGCGTGAGCTGATATTCATAATTAATTCACGTGGCTCTAAATGATTTGCCCGCAATGTGTTGCCCGTATCAACGAGGTCGACAATGCAATCTGCAAGGCCAACCAAGGGTGCAAGCTCCATGGAGCCATATAATTTGATAATCTCAGCTTGAATCCCTAGGCTGGCAAAATATTGTTCAGCGATAGTGACATATTTCGTTGCGACGCGAACACGCCCAGAAATAGGCGGCGCATCTTTATGTGCTGCGGTCATCAATTTGCAGCAGGCGATATTCAAATCAATAGGTTCGTATAAATTTTCAGATCCATGCTCAAGCAGTACATCTTTACCGGCAATGCCAAAATCTGCCGCGCCATATTCGACAAACGTCGGAACATCGGTGGCACGAATAATAATTAATTGCACATCATCTCGTGTGGTTGGCAAAATTAATTTTCGGCTCGTTTCGGGATTATCAATGGGTTCAATGCCCATTTTTGCAAGCAATGGCAAGGCTTCTTCATAGATACGACCTTTAGATACAGCAATGGTAATCATAGTACTCATCTCACTTTGGTACACGACGAATCGTTGCGCCGAGTTGGGTGAGTTTTTCTTCAATATGATCATAACCGCGATCAATGTGATAGATGCGGTCAACCGTTGTATCACCTTGCGCCACTAAGGCGGCAATGACTAAACTAGCAGAAGCACGTAAATCTGTTGCCATGACAGGTGCACCGGTTAATTTTTCAACACCAGTGCAAATGGCCGTGTTTGATTCCAAGCGAATATCTGCTCCCATCCGCTGTAATTCGTGGATGTGCATAAAACGATTTTCAAAAACGGTTTCAGTGACAATGCCAACACCTTCTGCTACCGCGTTTAATGCGCAGAATTGCGCTTGCATGTCTGTTGGGAAAGCGGGGTAGGGTAGTGTACGCAGTGACACTGCTTTAGGGCGTTTACCGTGCATATCAAGCGAAATCCAATCTTCGCCGGTGTTAATTTCAGCGCCTGCTTCTATGAGCTTAGCGAGCACTGCATCAAGTAAATCAGGCCGAGTATCTTTTAAGCGGACACTTCCACCAGTAATTGCCGCTGCGATTAAGTAAGTTCCTGTTTCAATTCGGTCAGGTAAAATATCGTAATGAATACTCGTTTCACCCAATTTTTCCACGCCTTCAATGACGAGTACATCTGTACCGATACCTGAAATTTTGGCGCCCATGGCATTGAGGAAATTTGCTAAATCGGTGACTTCAGGTTCTTTTGCGGCATTTTCCATTATAGTTGTGCCTTCGGCTAATACTGCTGCCATTAACAAATTTTCTGTACCGGTAACGGTAATTTGCTCGAGCATTAAACGACAGCCTTTCAATCGTTTTGCTTTTGCGTGAATAAATCCACCTTCAAGAGAAATTTCCGCGCCCATTTGAATTAAGCCGTTGATATGTATATCGACAGGACGCGAACCAATAGCACAACCACCGGGAAGCGATACACGCGCTTCGCCAAAACGCGCTAATAATGGCCCTAATACGAGGATGGACGCACGCATGGTACGGACTAATTCGTAGGGAGCCTCAAAGCTGGTAATTGAACTTGCGTCAACTTGAATACTCATTTTCTCGTTAACGGTCAATTTAACACCCATCCGACCGAGTAGTTCCATTGTTGTTGTAATGTCATGTAAATGCGGAACATTTCCAACACTTACAGGGGCATGCGAGAGCAGTGTTGCAGCTAGAATAGGTAATGCAGCATTTTTTGCACCAGAAATACGCAATTCGCCAGAAAGACGTGCGCCACCTGTGATAATAAGTTTATCCATAAAATTTAGTTTTTTTTTTGTAATTCGAGTGAAAAATACGGTGCTTTATCCAAGCCTGTGAGCTTAGCTAAATTAAGCAACTGATTGGGTATATTTTTTAAATGTAATCGTAAGCGTTGAGCGCGTGTTTGTTTTATCCACTCAATCATTAAAGCCAGACCAGCGCTATCGGTATTGGTTACTTGCGCTAAGTCTAAGATGATATTTTCTTTTCCTTGCCGCAGGAAAGGAGGGGAGTCGATAATTTTTTTGTTAATTCCTGCAAAAGTTAGATCACCATGAATCAACCAGCGACCATTACCTTTGGAAATGAGGCTCAATTTATGCGTCATTTTTTACTGCTACCTTTTTTATCATCACCGCCTTTTTTTTCTTCGGCAGATTTAAATAAAAATTGGCCTAATGCTTTCTCCAAAATCAGTGCAGAATTAGTGATTTCGATTTTGCTCCCATTTTTCAAATAGTCATCAGAGCCGCCACCATCTAAACTAACATATTGCTCACCGAGTAAACCTGCGGTAAAAACACTCGCTGAACTGTCATCAGGCAATGTTTTGTATTGTGCATCAATGTCCATTTTAACGACAGATTCGTAAGTTTTTGGGTCAAAGGTAATTGATTTAACGCTTCCGATTTTCACCCCAGCGGCAGAAACAGCCGATTTGACTTTCAATCCGCCCGAGTTTGAAAAGCGTGCTGTGATTTCAAAAGTTTTGCCATGTGAAAACGAGCTCAAATTACTGACGTGTAAACCGAGAAAAAACAAACTAGCAATCCCGCTGGCAACAAAGAGTCCCACTAAGGTGTCTTGAGTTTTGTTGTGTGGCATACCTTAATTATCTCCAAACATAAGCGCAGTCAAAATAAAATCTAATCCTAAAATACTAAAAGCTGAATTAACAACCGTTCTCGTTGTCGCACGGCTTACCCCTTCAGCGGTTGGAATGGAATCATAGCCTTCAAATAAAGCAATCCAAGAGGTGACGAAACCAAACACAATACTTTTAATCACGCCATTGATAATGTCGCCTTGAAAATCCAAGTTAGCTTGCATTTGCGACCAGTAAGCACCGTCATCAACACCAAGTAAGCCCGTACCCACTAGTTGACCGCCAATAATGCCTACGCAACTAAATAATGCCGCAAGTAAGGGCATGGATAAGAATCCAGCTAGGAAACGGGGTGAAATAATACGTTTGATGGGGTCAATAGCCATCATCTCCATACCCGATAATTGCTCAGTGGCTTTCATTAAGCCGATTTCCGCCGTCAATGCCGAGCCAGCACGTCCTGCAAATAACAATGCCGTGACAACAGGGCCAAGTTCTCGTACAAGTGACGCTGCCACCATTACACCTAGCGTTTCCTCAGCACCAAAGCGAGAGAGGATATAAAACCCCTGTAAACCCAGTACCATGCCAACAAACAAGCCGGAAATGCTAATAATCAGAAATGATAAAACACCTACAGAATGTAATTGTTTGAGTAATAAGCGCGGGCGAACTAGAACACTAGAAATACCAGCAAGCAGATGAACTAGGAAATAACTACCGCGCCCAAGTTTTGTAAAACTTGAACGCGTGCTAGCCCCTAAATTTTGAAAGAATTCCATTATGAATACCGTTTACGTTTTGTTGTTCTATCATTAGGTGGGCGTTGACGTGAAAAAATCGGTTTTTCAGAGTGCAATAAATCTTCCATATAGTTTTTAGCTGGATAATGAAAGTGAACGGGACCATCTGCAGCACCATTCATAAACTGCTGTACCCACAAAGAAGGCGAGTCGAAAATGTCTTTTGGAGTACCTTGTCCGATCACTTTGCCTTCAGAGAGAACATAAATATAGTCGGCAATAGCCGCTGTTTCATGTACATCGTGTGAAACAATGATGCTCGTTAATCCTAAAGTGGTATTTAATGCTTTAATTAAATGTACTAATGCACCCATTGATATCGGATCTTGTCCGGTAAACGGTTCATCGTAGAGGATCATCATGGGATCAAGTGCAATGGCTCGTGCTAACGCAACGCGCCTTGCCATACCACCTGATAATTCATTTGGCATTAAATTACGTGCGCCGCGCAAACCGACAGCTTCTAATTTCATTAACACAAGCGTGCGAATCATTGATTCAGGTAATTGTGTATGTTCGCGCAAAGGATAGGCTACGTTTTCAAATACACTCATATCGGTGAGCAACGCACCACTTTGAAATAACATACCCATGCGTTTACGTAGCGCATATAAATCATCGTGCTTAAGATGGTGTATATTGCGCCCACTCACCATAATACTGCCATGATCTGGGAACAGTTGCCCCCCAATGAGTTTTAAAAGGGTGGTTTTTCCCGTTCCACTTGGTCCCATAATCGCCGTGACTTTGCCGCGTTCGAATTCTAATGAAATATCATCAAATATTTTCTTTTCACCGCGAGAAAATGTGAGGTTGTGAACGGTAACTATACTATCTTGAGTCGGAACGTGATTATCCATCCGTGTTTTTATCAATTATTTTGAGTGAGTTAAAAAAGTTAAACAACACATTGCTTATCTATCATCCGCTTATTCTCTATTACTCGATGCAACTAAGTCAAACTATTGTGTAATTTCATCAGTAAACCGTTAAGAAAGTGTAGTAAATTTGATATTTCGTCACATAATTAATGATAAGCACTTCAAATGCAGTGCATTCTAATGTTATATTGGCAGGAATAAAAACAAAAAAAAGTGCAGTATTAACTAGGAGAGTTCTTATGATTGATGAACGTGTTGATAAGTCCAAGCGACAGTTTTTAACCACAGCATTAACTGTTGTGGGCGCTGTTGGCAGCGGCTATTTGGCAGTTCCCTTTTTGTCGCAAATGCAGCCAAGTGTAAAAGCGATGGCAGCAGGTGCCCCCGTTGAAGTGGACATTAGCAAAATAGAAGAAGGGCAATTAATTCGCGTTGCTTGGCGAGGAAAACCTGTGTGGGTTTTACAGCGCTCACCGGAAGTATTAAAAACACTGACCACGTTAGATGGTGAACTGCGTGATCCACAATCTATGGAATCCAGTCAACCTGAATTAAGTAAAAATCCTGCGCGTTCTTTAAAACCGGAAATTTTTGTGGCGGTGGGTTTGTGTACGCATTTAGGTTGTTCACCTACATTTCGCCCTGAAGTTGCACCACATGATTTAGGTGAAAATTGGAAGGGGGGGTTTTTTTGCCCATGTCATGGTTCATGGTTTGATTTAGCTGGGCGCGTTTATAAAGGTGTACCTGCGCCAACTAACTTGGAAGTGCCGCCATATCGTTATGTGAATGATACGCAAATTATTATTGGCGAAGCAGAAGGAAAAATCGCATGAATATTAAACCGTCCCGTTTGACACTTTGTGGTAATTGGGTGCTTGAACGCTTCCCATTAGCGAAAGTTTGGAATGATCATATGGCGCATTATTACGCGCCTAAAAATTTCAATTTTTGGTATTTTTTCGGATCACTTGCTTTACTGGTTTTAGTGAATCAGTTTGTGACGGGTATTTTACTCACTATGAATTATAAGCCTGATGCAAAGCTCGCTTTTGATTCTGTCGAATATATAATGCGTGACGTGAATTGGGGCTGGCTTGTGCGTTATATGCACTCCACAGGTGCGTCTGCCTTTTTTATTGTGATTTATTTGCACATGTTTCGAGGTTTGCTCTACGGTTCGTTTAAACAGCCGCGTGAGTTAGTTTGGATTTTTGGCATGTTGCTATTCGTTGCGCTAATGGCAGAAGCCTTTATGGGATATTTATTGCCATGGGGTCAGATGTCGTATTGGGGCGCTCAGGTAATTATTTCACTTTTTAGTGCTATTCCTGTGATTGGTGACGAACTAAGTTTATGGGTTCGCGGTGATTATGTGGTGTCTGATGCCACGCTAAACCGTTTTTTTGCTTTTCATGTAATCGCGGTACCTTTAGTTTTAGTTTTATTGGTATTTATGCACATTGTTGCGCTACATGAAGTAGGCTCCAATAATCCTGACGGCATTGACATTAAAAAATCTAAAGATCCTTGGGGGCATCCTGTCGATGGTATTCCGTTCCATCCTTATTACACTGTAAAAGATGTGGTAGGCGTTGCGGTCTTTTTGTTGTTTTTTGCTACAGTCATTTTTTATATGCCGGAAATGGGTGGGTATTTCTTGGAAGCAGCGAACTTTATTCCTGCTGACCCTATGAAGACACCTGAGCATATTGCACCGGTATGGTATTTCACCCCTTTTTATTCTATTTTGCGTGCGATTCCTGATAAATTTGCCGGCGTTATTGGCATGGGTGGGGCGATTGTCGTTTTATTCTTATTACCTTGGCTGGATCGTGGAAAAGTAAAGTCGATCCGCTATCGTGGTGGCATTTATAAAAAAGCGTTGATGTTGTTTGTGATTAGCTTTATTGCGTTAGGGTACCTTGGTACGCAACCTGTGACGCCCTTAGCGACAACAATGGCAAGAATTTTTACTGCTATCTATTTTGGTTTTTTCTTACTCATGCCAATTTATACAAGATGGGAAAAATTCAAGCCTGTGCCTAATCATTTGACGTTAGATCCAAGTTTAGAAGAGAAAATTCCAGCCTTAATTGCGCTATGGAATGAAGTGACTGAAATGAAATCAATTGAAACAGACAAAGGCGCGGTAATTAAAAGACGTTTTAATGTTGAAGGCACTAAACATGTTTTAATTCGTTTTGCAAAATATTTGAAAGAGAGTCTGGATTGATTATGAAAAAATTACTTTCACTATTGTTATTGCTTCTTTCTTCACATATTTACGCATCGTCAGGCGTTGAACTACAAGAAGCGGATATTGATTTATCGGATAAAATGTCACTTCAACGTGGCGCGAAACACTTTGTGACTTATTGCTTAGGGTGTCATTCTGCGAAACATATTCGTTATTTGCGAATTGCAGTGGATTTAGGATTAGATGAAAAACATGTTCTAACTGATATTGCTCCTGAAGGTGCCGGTATTTACGAGCAATTGCATAGCGCGATGAATCAGCATGATGCTGAAAAATGGTTTGGTATCCAGCCACCAGATTTATCACTCATTGCCCGCTCACGTGGCGCAGATTGGCTTTATAGTTATCTCAAAGGGTTTTATGTTGATAAAAGCAAACCTTTTGGTGTGAATAATATTGTTTTTGAAGATGTTAGTATGCCAAATCCACTTTGGCAATTGCAAGGTGAGCAAACACCTGTTTATGTTACGCATGGCGAACAGAAAACGATTGAAAAGTTGGTAAATTCAGGAAAAGGGACGCAAACAGCTGAAGAATTTGATCGAACCGTGAATGATTTAGTCAATTTCTTAGTCTATGTGGGTGAACCAGTTCAATTAGAACGGCAACAATTAGGCAAATATGTTATATTTTTCCTACTTATTTTCCTAGTAATTGCGTATTTACTGAAAAAAGAATACTGGAAAGATGTTCATTAGGCATTAAAATAGGGCGGCGAGTAGCTTTTACTCACCGCCTAGTCGATGACTCAATCGTGTATAATCCAACCAGTTTTTAAGATTTATTCTTGAAAATTAGGTTATTTTTGTGACCAATATAGCTGCCCGTAAATCTGTGATGATTCTTTACTCTTCTCCCAATTGCGCCATGAGCCATTGTGCTCGTTTAGTTTTACAAGAAAAAGGCATTACTGCCGATATTGAATATTATGATACTGAAAATCCACCAAGAGAATTATTGAAGGAGAATCCCAGTGGTGCTTCCCCGACTTTAATTGAGCGTGATTTAGTGCTTTATGAATCGCGAATTATTATGGAGTATTTGGACGAGCGTTTTCCGCATCCACCGCTGCATCAAATGGATCCTGTTTCACGTGCTAATGCACGTATGTTAATTAAAAAAATTGATCAAGAATGGTATCAATTACTTCATGATGTGCTTTACACTGGTGAGAAAAAATCAGCGAAAGCGAAAAAAATGTTGCGTGAGAGTTTACTCAATTCAGCGCCTATTTTCGCAGCGCGTCCTTATTTTATGACCGATGAATTTTCATTAATCGATTGCGTCGTAACACCTCTGCTTTGGCGCATGCCAAGTGTGGGTATTGATTTAAGTTCGGCACAAGATGATGTTATTAATAAATACGCGCAGCGTATGTTTAATCGTCCAGCGTTTAGACGTAGTCTGAGTGAAGTTGAAAAAGACATGGCGGAATTGCCACGATGACACATTTAAAGCCTTATTTAATCCGTGCGATTTATGAGTGGATTTTAGATAATGAATTCACACCGCATTTATTAGTGGATGCGAATCATTTAGATGCAATGGTCCCAGAGCAATTTGTTCAAGATGGGCAAATCGTTTTAAATGTTCGCCCTGCAGCCATTGATGCGTTGTCACTCGGTAATGAAGCAATCGAATTTAATACGCGCTTTAATGGGAAATCGACTTACATTTATGTTCCTATTGGGGCAGTAATGGCTATCTATGCTAAAGAAAATGGTAAGGGAATGGTGTTTGAAGTGGAAGAGTCTGAAAATGATGAGCCCCCACCACCTGCTGTTGAAGAAACACCTAAAAAAGCAAAACCTAATTTGCGTGTTCTCAAATAATATTTAGCTCTAACGTAAAAAGGCCAATGCTTTCATTGGCCTTTTTTTATTACCATCTGCTCTAATTGGCAAGAAGAAGCTAATAGCGTAATTTATCATGTCGGTTCGTACACATTTTGACATTTTTTTACTTGTAATATGACAGAAACGTATCTGCTTTTGACCTATTTTTCCCCTATGAATAAAAAAATAATTTGTTTAGCATTAAGTGCATTTTTTGGCGCAGCACACGCCGAAAGTGTGTTTATTACCCTTGAGAAAGATAACGCGTTGGCGATTGTGAATCCCGTTGACGGCACTCTAATTAAAACAGTACCGATAGGTAAGCGTCCGCGCGGTATTGCGTTTAGTTCTGATTTTAAACAGTTATATGTGGCTACGAGTGATGACAACACGATTAAAGTGTTTGATGCACAAACACTCAAAGAAACAGGTCGTTTACCATCAGGCAAAGATCCCGAAACCTTCGCGCTCAGTCCAACAGGCGACAAAATGTATGTGTCAAATGAAGATGATAGTTTGGTAACGGTCATTGATTTGGCAAAAAAGAAAGTCATTAAGCAAATCAAAGTGGGTGTTGAACCAGAAGGGATTACCGTAAGTCCAGATAATAAATGGTTAATTAGCGCGTCAGAAACCACGAATATGGTGCATTGGATTGACGTAAAAACTCAAGAAATTGTGGATAACACGCTTGTTGATCCACGGCCACGTTTTGTGACGTTCACACCCGATAGTCAACAGCTTTGGGTCACATCCGAAATGGCGGGGAATTTGATGGTGTTAGATGCAAATACGAAGCAAGCGGTAAAAACTATTAATTTTTCTATTCAAGGCGTGACGAAAGAAAAAATTCAGCCCGTTGGCATTGTGATTGATAAAAATCGCACACATGCTTATGTGGCGTTAGGTCCTGCTAATCGCGTTGCTGTCGTTAATGCGCAAACGCTAGAAGTTGAAAAATATTTACTCGTTGGCTCACGCGTGTGGAATTTGGCTTTTTCGCCTGATCAAAAACGCTTATATACAACAAATGGCGTGAGTAATGATATGTCTATTATTGATTTAGAATCGCAAATTGTCACGAAATCGGTTGGCGTTGGCACATATCCTTGGGGCGTGGCGGTGAAACCATGAATACATCAGACAAAATAGCGTTAGTTGTTGAAAACCTGACTTTTTCTTATGGCGTAAAAAAAGCGTTAAATAATGTTAGTTTTCAGATTCAAGCGGGTGAATGTACGTTATTATTGGGTGAAAATGGTGCGGGAAAAAGTACGCTCTTTTCATTGATTACCCATTTATATAATACGCATGAAGGGCATATTGAATTATGTGGTTTTGATATTCAAAAACAAGCTAGGCAAGCCCTTACAAAACTGGGAGTTGTGTTTCAACAAACCACACTCGATATGGATTTATCTGTGATGCAAAATTTGCTTTATCACACCGCACTTCATGGTCTGTCGAGCAAATTGGCTAATGCGCGTATTCAAGAAGAATTAGAGCGTTTGCAGATGTATGAGCGTCGTAATGAAAAAGTCCGTCAGCTCAATGGTGGACATAAACGGCGAGTGGAAATTGCTCGTGCATTACTGCATAAACCCGCATTGTTATTACTTGATGAACCAACGGTGGGGCTTGATATTCCAAGCCGCAAAGGGATTGTTGATTACGTTCATCAGTTAGCGAAAGAGGAAAATATTGCCGTACTTTGGGCAAGTCATTTAATGGATGAAGTGTATGCAGAAGATCATTTAATTGTCTTGCATAAAGGGCAAATAAAAGGGAATGGCACGGTGCAAGAAGTTTTAAGTGCAACGCAATCAACTAATATTGCTGAGGCTTTTTCTTCGTTAACACAAGCGTAAAGCATTGCCAGCGGCAAATTATTGAAATTATTCATTTTTTACCAGCGTGTTGATACCTAAAATCGGTGCGTTGGTTTTAAAAATGGCCTAAATTTTTGAGTACACTTGTAGTGTTAATTTCTCAAATATCTTGATCTGATATCGACATAGATAAGGTTTCACCGTCCGCAAGTAATAAAATAGCTTGAGCATTCATTTCGTTTTGATTAAGTGACAGAACAGTTGCGTGCAGGCGATTTTGAGATGGAACATTAGCAATGTCACGGTCATTAATTAACGTGATATCTGAATCATTGATTCATAAAACCGCATCTAAATCCACCGCTAAATTTAAGTCCTTGCTAGAAGCAATGCTAAGCGTTGAGGTTATTTTTTCGCTACTTTTAAGTATGATAGCTACCTCTATTTTCGGTTGGTTTTGTTATCGTTTTTTTGATAGTTTATGTTTATATTAAATTAATCACTACCCCCATACCATATATGATGAATAGCGATAAAATCCCTCCTGAACTTGTTTCGGCTTTGCCCAAAAAAGCGAATACTGCTGTTGCAGTGAATCAAGATATTGTTTTAACTTTAAGTGAATCTATTAGAGTTGGCAAAGGGAACATCACTGTCAGTAATGGTGGAAGCGACATACGTGTCATTCCAGTAAACTCTTTGGAGATTACCGTTGAAGACAATAAACTAATATTGAATTTAGTAAACGATTTACTACCTAACAATCATTACAGTATCAAAATCGACAGCACAGCTATTGAGGATTTGAATGGCAATAAATATGCTGGTATCAACAAAACGACAACGTTATATTTTGGCACGGTAGATACACTTGCACCGACGCTTATTAAAAGCAGTCCACTAGCTAATACATCATCCGTTGCGGCAAATTCAAACATTGTGTTGACGTTAAATGAAAAAATTCAAGCCGGTATAGGTAACATTACGCTTGTTAGCGGCAGTGATTCACGCACGATTTCTATTGCTGATCCGCAAGTCAAAATTTCCGGCACCACGCTGACGATTAATCCAACGGTTGATTTTAATATCGGCAGTACCTACAAAGTGCATTTGGATGCTGGGGTAATCAAAGATTTAGCGCCTGTTACTAATTTATCAGCAGCCATTGATTTAAGTTTTGCCACCAAAGCAACAGGCGATAAACAAGCGCCTATTTTACAAAGTTATGCGGGCAAAGGTGTTTTCAGCGACAATTTGCAACTGACTTTTCAAGAAAATATCAAAATCGGTAAAGGTAGCTTCACTTTAGTGAATAGCACGGATAGCACGGATAAAATGTTGATTGACGTGACCAGTCCCCAAGTGTCTATCGTAAACAATGTTCTCACTATCAATCCAATCAACAATCTCAAGCCTGAAGCTACCTACCTACTCACTGCTCCAAAAGGCATTTTAACGGACGTAGCCAAAAATGCATTTGCGGGAATAACGGCTAAAGTACCTTTCACCTTCGATACGCACGATAAAGTCGCTCCCACACTAATGATTACGGATGATAAAACGTCTGTGACCAATTCAGCTATTCTCTATACTTTTACACTCAGTGAACCGAGTACAAATTTTGGTATTGATGATATTGCCGTCACTGGGGGTAAGCCAACGGCGAGTTTAGCGGCTGTTGATCCAACAGTTTACACATTATTATCGGCTGTTAGTCCAACAGTTTACACATTAAGCGTTACGCCTGATGCAGATTCGACAACACCTGTCACCATCAATGTAGCCGCTGGTAAATTCACCGATACAGTAGGTAATGCTAATTTAGCGGCTGTGCAAAGTGAACAAGCTATTGATACTGTTGCGCCTACGATCAAAATTGAAGATAACCAACCAAGTCTTGCGACAGGTGGCGCGGTTATTTATACCTTTACACTTAGCGAACCGAGCAGTAATTTCAGTATTGATGATATTACAGTTACCGGCGGCACTAAGGCGCCTACTTTGAAGGACGAGAGTACTACTACTGTCTACACATTTTTTAAGACGGTGACTACTAGTGTCTACACATTAAGCGTCACACCTAACAATAATTCGATAACACCAATCACCGTAGACGTCGTTGCGGGTAAATTCACTGATGCAGTCGGTAATAAAAATATTGCTGCGGTGCAAAGTATTCAACAAGTCAAAACGACGCCCACTTTAGGAAAAGCCATTGATGGTTATTTAGCGGGGGCAACGGTAACAGTTGGCACGTATTCGACGACGACGGATGCGAGTGGTAATTTTACGCTTCCAAGTAGCGTTAAAGGTGAAGTAGTTGTTTCAGGTGGAACAGATTTAACAACCGGTAAAGCGTTCAAAGGTGTTCTAAAAGCACCAGAAGGCTCTTCAACTGTTACACCACTCACCACGGTTCAACAAGGCTTTATTGCTTCAGGGCAAACACCAGCAGAGGCGCAAGCGTCTGTTGCAAAGGCGTTCGGATTTGCGAATAATGTCGATTTAACTCAATATGATCCAATTGATGCTTTAAAAAAAGCCAGTCCAGCTGAAAAAGCTCAAGCAACTGCATTAATAGCGAATGCCGCCAAAATCGCCAATTTTTTAGTAACCGCAAGCGAAACGCTCAAAGGTGCAGGTGGGGACAAAGTGACTGCCGCAAGTGCGGGTGATGCCATTTTAAAATCACTTGTGAATTCAGTAAGCTCAGCAGGTTCAACGGGTGTTATTGATTTAGGTAATGCCGCATTGCTTATCACCGTCCTCACAAACAGTGCCAAAGAAGTCGCCAAAACGGTCACAGGAACCACCGATAATTTTGCTGCCAAAATCACAGCGATGGCGGTTACAGTTGCGAGCGTCATCAAAGATGCGACAGATAATATTACTAATGTTGTCAGCGCAGGTGGTTCAAGTGATACGCTACTCACGGGTATGGGTAATGTGTCTAAATTTACTCAAGAGGGTGCGAGCGCACAGTTGCAAACCATTGCCAAAACACTTGATCCAGCAAATGCGACCGCTATATTAGCGTCAGCTGTGTCCACGCTCACCGGTGATGCGGCTGATAAAAGTATTAGTAAAGGTTCATCGACACCTGATCCCGTTACGCCAACAACACCAAATCCCGTTACGCCAACAACACCTGATCCAGTAACGCCACCAACACCTCCCGTGCCGTCACCGCCTCCCGTATTCCAAAATACGCTAAGTGCCTTAAATAAAGATACTGGTGGTTTTGTTGTTGCGAATAATGCAGTTGGATCAGCTAAATTAATTGCAACTAATGAAGGTCTTTCGATTTTTGATTTGGTAGCGTTGAAATCAAATAAAAATTTTGCGGGGACTGTCACCGCACTGAATATATTTGATACGGCTGGAGCTCTAGCTACAAACGCGGCACTTACGGGGTCAGTAATCAGTTCCGTAAGTAATGTGATTGTAAATGAAACAGGGACAAATACGCCTGCGACCCTTTCGCAACTTGCGGCTATTGATGTTGTAAACGGAAATAGCACACTAACCTATACAAAAGTTAGTGGATTAGTTTCAGATTTTTTTATTACAGGCACAATGTCAACAGCCTTATCTGATATTTATATTTCATCAGGGAAAAATGTTGTTGTTACCGATGCGGTATCGATAGCGCAAATTCTTGCGCTTGATAGTAAAAATGGTTCTGGTTCTGGTACAGTAACTTATACATCTGTTGCAGATACTAAAGCTAATTTAGAAGCCTACCCACAATTAGTGTATGGCAATATTACTGTCAAGGTAACAGATGGCACAGCCTATAGCGTTTCACAACTTAATACGTTAAAAGGACTTTTTGGTATAACAGGAACTCCCTTTACTGGTTTACTCACGGCTCAAAATATTAGTGATACCGCAGCTAATTTAGCACCTGCAAATGTTGCATCAGCTTATATTGGCTCAGGGAGTAATATAAT
>Ga0209033_1000679_pt1 | contig 19959 bp, 15 predicted proteins | sample LauGreFa1BDMLBDN_2_FD_188218 | JGI IMG/M metagenome (GOLD analysis project Ga0209033, IMG submission 188218) | Freshwater lake microbial communities from Lake Michigan, USA - Fa13.BD.MLB.DN (SPAdes) (version 2) | ecosystem: Environmental > Aquatic > Freshwater > Lake | place: Lake Michigan, USA...
ACCCCGAAGTACACACATATGAAAAGCGCAAAGTAGACGACAGAGACCGCTGGCTTTCAGGCATGCGTCGCCTTCAGGCGCGTGTCTCTGGCTAACGCCAGCAACTATCCCCTGTTCTAAGGTTCAGTCATGGCAGTACGACTAGATCCATCAGACGAATACATGCACGAGCTCGGCCCAGAGTCGAACTTCAACGAAAGCATGTACATCAATTGCTTCGATCCTTCATCACAAGTCGGTGGATGGTTCCGTATGGGCAACCGCGCAAACGAGGGTTATGCGGAAATGACAATTTGTTTGTACTTGCCAAACGGTCGCGTTGGTTTCATGTTCAAACGTCCAAACATCGAAAACAATGATGCACTCGATGCCGGTGGTCTTACATGGACAATGGTGAAGCCTTTTGAAGAGTTACGCATTGACTTCAGTGGCAAGGTTGTCGTTCTTGATGACCCACATCAAATGGCAGATCCAAAAACTGCATTTGCGAACAATCCATTCTCAGAGTGCGAAGCGCACATCACGTTTACCGGCCAAGGCCGCAACAGCATGTTTGGTGGCGAACCAGATACTCCACATGAAGCACCAGGTGAAGAGTTCGCTAAGGGCCACTACGAACAACTCGTAACGGCTACTGGCTCACTACGTGTTGGTGATGAAGAATGGGAAATCAATGGTTTCGGTTTGCGCGACCACTCTTGGGGTCCGCGTTATTGGCAAGCACCGTGGTACTACCGCTGGCTCACAGCAAACTTTGGCGAGAACTTAGGTTTCATGGCCAGCCGCGTCGCAAAAAAAGATGGCCCCGGCACTCGCGGTGGCTTCGTTTGGGATAACGGCAAGATTCACTTGTGTGACGATGTGCAAATCTCCACTGTCACTGTGGGCGAAGACAACTATCACGACAAGGTCACGGGTGTTATTCGTTCCTCAAAGTCACAAAAAGAATGGAACTTTGAGGGCGAAGTTGAAAGCCTGATTCCGTTGCGTAATCGTCGCCAAGACCCCGATGGCAACTGGCTCATGACACGCATCAGCGAAGGCATGACCAAGTGGCGTATCACTTCTGGTGAACACGAAGGTGCAACCGGGTTTGGAATGTCGGAGTATCTCGACCAGATCATTGACGGCTCACCTGTCGGCATTGCCGAGTAGCAAAACACCACTCGAGACTCTTTGACACATTCGAGGGTTACGGTGCGTGTATGCGCATTCCACGAATCGTCCTTGCTGTTCTTTTATTAGGAACACCTATTGCTGCGGTTGCTTTCACCGCCACTACTGCTGCCGCTGAACCGTTTACTTATTCATCAGTAGACGTCACTCAAGGCACTGCATGTGCAATCACCAACGACGGCACAGCTGTCTGTTGGGGCGAGAATCGCTACCAGTGGCTTATTGGAAACTCTTATGAAGAAATCATTCGTGTTCCCACCAAGGTTGCACTTCCAAACAATGATCGCTTCGTTCAACTCAGTGGCGGTGGCAATCACACATGGTGCGGACTTGCAACGTCCGGAAAGGTGTACTGCTGGGGTGAGCATCACATCGGAAGCTATTTCACTACGTCGACACGCACGCCAGTCCCAGTGGAATTCACCTCACCTGGTACCTACACAAAAGTAGGTAGCGGATACGAAATTGGTTGTGCATTGAACACAAGCGGTGAACTCTGGTGTTGGGGCGACATTCTCGCGACTGGCAGCGGGGAAACTGAAGGCAATCGTCTTCCCGTTAAGGTTGCTATTCCCAATAATGAAACCGTCGTTGATTTTGATCTCGGTGGCACTCCGTGCGCAGTCACGTCTCTTGGCAACATCTATTGCTGGGGCCACTCAAATGGTGCTGGCCAACTCGGAATTGGCTACCCCAGCCATATTCCTTATGCAGTATCAGTGCTCCCCACAAAAGTTGTCACACCAAGTGGAGTCCAATTCACATCCGTAACAAGCGGTCTCGAGCATGTATGCGCAGTATCCACTACCGGCGTTGGCTATTGCTGGGGCGACAACTACATGGGCCTCTTTGGCAACAACACATACGACGACAGTTATGTGCCTACCCCAATGACAGTTCCCAACAACGAAGCAATCGCAGAAATTTCCACAGGTTGGTACCACACGTGCATCGTTACCGTTTCGCACAAAATGTGGTGCTTCGGTAGGGGCGATGAGAAAGAACTTGGAACTGGCACTTCTCTTGGTGGCAAGACATACCGTGCGCCATACATTCCTAGCGACATAGTTCTTTCTCGAATCGCTGTCTCTATCTCTGGCTCTTGCGCACTCGACCAATTCGACCGTGTGTGGTGTTGGGGTGGACTATCGGCATTCACCGCATTGAACAAGACAGCAAGCTCTGGTTGGTTTCCTGAAGTTATCCCTGCAGTTGGGCCGCCTACATCCGTTACGAATGCTTCTACTTCAGTCGACGCTGAAACAGCAACCCTCAATGCAGAAGTCAACCCAAATGGATACGCCACCACTGTCGCTTTCGAGTACGACACGCGAGCCGATTTCAGTACTGCAATTCGTACATCCACCATCAGCACTTTGCGCGCATTGACGTTTACTTCTACGACCCTCAGTAGAACTGTGGATTCCCTAGCTCCACGCACTCAGTACTTTGCACGAGTTATTGCAACTAATACATTTGGAACTGCACTTGGATCCACACAGACATTCACAACACTTGGGTCTGAACCCGTTGTAAGCGATCTCACAAGTGAGCGCATAGCTGGCAATTCTGCATCAATCTCTGTAGATGTTCATCCAAGCCGCCTCTCTACGGGCACCAATCTTGAATACTCATCCGATCCACTTTTCAGTAGTGGCGTGGTGCAGATTTCACTGCCCAATTGCACCGGTAATCAAGTGCAGACTTTCGGTGCACAACTCAGTTCACTGCGGGCCCGCACCGAATACTTTGTCCGAGTCACTTCAACTAATCGTTTGGGCAGCACCACGTCGTCCACACATTCATTCAGCACTATTGGCCAACTCCCCACAGTGGGCATTACCAACGTTTCATCTGGCCTCACATTCATTTCCGCCAACGTTTCCATTGGTGCTGGAGATCTCGATGGCACGGTCGCTCTACAGGTCTCTACTTCCCTTTCGTTCGCCTCAATCTCCAATCAAGTAAGTGACTCTTTCGTAAACGGTGGAAATACTCAGTTCACTCTCGCAGTTCAGGGTCTCACAAACAGAACCAATTACTTTGTGCGAGCAGTCGCCACAAACGAACTCGGCTCTGTCACTAGCGAGATAGTGGAACTTCGGACAAAGGGTGGCGTACCCGTTATGTCTACGCCCACCGTCTACACCACCGATACTTTCGCCACCGCGTCATTCCAATTAGACACAACCGGCCTCAACACCGTTGTCACTGCATTGGTGTCCGACAGCCCCATCTTGAAAAATGGCACCGAACATTACGTCTCCACAACTTCTGGTTCCTCTCTTGTCTCGTTCCAGGTACCTCACATTGACGCGCGGACTACTTACTTCATTCGTTTCTCTGCAAAGAATGACGCCGGCACAACTACGACAGACATCATTGAGTTCACTTTGGACGCTCCCATCGGTTTCGTCATCAACAATGACGACGACACCACCGACAATCCCCGTGTCACTTTGAACTTCAATCCACCTTCTGGAACTGAACTAGTACGAGTCGCCAACAATGCCCAGTTCAAACAGGCGCGGATTTTCTATTCGCTAGAAGACCTTGCTTGGGATCTCCCAACGGGAACTTCAGAATCACAAGATCGAACTGTATGGGTTCAGTTCATTGATTCCGTTGGACGCGTTACTACCTATACAGACGACATACTGCTCTTTTCTGACCTCTCCGAGGAAGACACCACTGCGCCAGTTGTAGTCGCCTTACGCGTTATCTCTGCAAAGACGGCATCCGTGGGTGTTTCTGCAACTCGTTCAAAAGAAGTCGTCAAACGTTCCGTCGTTGTCAGTGCGCGAGATGCTCGATCCGGGATTGCAAAGGTTCAGACACGCATTGGTTCCAAGATTTACTCAGTCAAGGTCGATGCGGCTCGCAGTGGCAAATACCTAGTTGCGTTCCCCGCTCGAGTGACCACTATGCAGATTCGCGTAGTGGACAGAGCAGGCAATGTATCTAGCTGGGCCAAGGTCAAATCGCGTTGATTTAGTTATTTGCTGCGCGCGACAGGAACTGTTGCGCTACAGCAGTATCGCCAATCACTTCTATTGCTGACATTGGAACACGCCTCCACAGGGCCATCAATAGATCGTGTGCACTGCCACGAAGGGCACACGCACCCTTTGCATGCTCGCGTGTCACCTGCAATGTGTCATCGCTATTGGGGACAATCAACCATTCGCCATCTACATCTGTGCAGTGAACGTGCACCGAACCCGACAATGCACGTTCGCCTTCACGCACATTGTCGAGCATGACGAACACAAACTCATCGATGCCATCACTTGCTAACGCGGCAGGTATCTGCGATTCCACGCCGGCTGCACAATGCGCGTCCCACGCATGCACCGCTGTCTCGTGGGCCATACGTCGAATTACCCATGCAACGTCATGCACACCTGCCCACGTCCAGCATGATCGTGAAGCATCAGTTGTAGACAACACTTCAATCAATTCGCTTAAGCCGTCGCGATACGCCTGGAGCATGTGGTCATCACTGGGTTTGTCGCGAGGCACATACTTTTCTGGATCCATTAGGTGACTTTGCACAATGAACTTCCAGGAGTAATGCACTTCCACCATGTGCCACAGCAGGTCTGCGCCCACCCAAGGTTCACACGATGCCACAGGAGCAGTCAGAGCCATCTGCACAGAGTCGGCAAACTCGTCGCCCTCTGCACGAAGAATTTTTAGATATTCAGAATTTGTCAGCATGTAGCCACAGAGTTGGGCACATCACAACGAGCGCGTTGCATCTGCCAGTTCTTGCCATTCCTTCATTGGAAGCGTTCCGGTGTTTGCAGTGAGAACTTGCACACATACATGGTCGGCGCCTGCATCGAAATGAGACTTGATGCGCGCAACGATGCTGTCGGTTGATCCCCACGCAACAATCGCATCAACAACACGATCTTCTTGCTTCACAATTTCGTCTGCAGTGAATCCAAAACGAAGAAGGTTGTTCACATAGTTCGGCAAGCGCGTGTAGGTATTCATGTGAGTACGAGCAATAGCGCGTGCCTTGTCTGGGTCTGTCTCGAACACCACAGCTTGCTCTGGAGCCAACAGCGCACCTGCACCCATGGTCTCACGGGCAAACGCCGTATGTTCCACCGGCACAAAGTACGGATGCGCACCAGCGCCGCGCTCTGCTGCAAGCTTCAACATCTTTGGTCCTAACGCTGCAAGCACTCGTTGCGGCGGACTCGACGGTGCAGGAGAGAAATAAATTCCACCATCCATCGCATCGAGATAACTCACCATCGTGGAGTACGGCTTGTCGTAATTTCCCTTATGCACGCCATCCACCATTGGTGCGTGACTGACACCGATGCCAAGAAGGAATCGATCAGGGAACGCTTCGGAAACTGTTTTCCATCCGGCCTGCATGGTTTGCGCAGTACGGGCATGCAAACTTGCGATACCTGTTGCAAGCACCATGTTTTTTGTTGCAGACAATAAAAGCGAAGTTGACGCAAATGGTTCACGCAAGACAGCTTCAGGCACCCACACAGTGCCAAAGCCCATCTCTTCAACTTGCGCAATTGCTTCTTGCGCTTTCTTCATTGGCTGAAGATCAAAATCTGCCGACCAAAGGCCGACCCGTCCAAGTTTCATATTGCTCATCCCCACACGCTAGGCGTTGAGGGGCGCGACTTCATTAGCGCTGCAACAACCAACCATCAATTAGTCGCCGGGCAATAGAAATAGCGCCCGGAATCATGGGAATCTCGTCGCGCTTGTACCAGTTGGCGTCCATGATTTCTGTGGTGTCGCACACAATGTCACCCGACACCCACCGTGCACGAAATCCGAGCATGAGCGAATTCGGAAATGGCCACGGTTGGCTCGCAATGTATTCAACATCGCTGACCACAACACCCACTTCTTCTTCCACTTCGCGCGCAACTGCTTGTTCAAGATTTTCACCAGGCTCTACAAAGCCGGCCAGACACGAATACATGGGCATGGGGAAATTCACGCCGCGCGCAAGAAGTGCTTCTTCATCGGCGCCTTCACCACGAGTAACCAACGTGATGATGGCCGGCGATAAACGTGGAAAAGCCAACAACTTGCACGCCGGGCAGCGAAATGCACGCTCGTTATGAGCCATCTCTGTTTGTTCTCCACATCGTCCACAGAATCGATGCGTGCGCGCCCACTCAATAAGTTGCACTGCCCGTCCCGCGACAGCCCACTCCGTGTCAGGAACGCGACCAAACAACGAATACAGATCTATCTCTGCGCCATAGCCCGGGTCTTGCCCGTGAGGCACGTCAATACCCCAACAGGCCACATCGCCGTGCATACCCAAAAAGTGGCGACCCCAACCGTCATCGGCGGGCCTGTCGTCAATAAAGACCTTGGACTGCACCACGTGGATGTAGCGATGCTCCCCCACATTGTCTGCAGGTTGGAGGGACGGACGAAATGGCATATCGGAAAGACTCATCGCCAATTGACGGTAGTAGGTAGGGGCCTGCCTAGGATGACCGAATGGCACGTAACCAAAACTCAGTAGTGATCGTCGATACTTTGCGCACCCCAGTGGGTAAGCGAAACGGCGGTTTGTCCACCCTCCACTCCGGCGAACTTCTCGGTGTTGTCCAAAAGGGCATCCTTGATCGCACCGGTCTTGACCCAGCACTTGTTGAGCAAGTAGTTGGCGGATGCGTCAGCCAAGTTGGCGAACAAGCATTCAACATCACTCGTACCGCATGGTTGGCAGCTGGTCTTCCACTCACCACCGCTGCAACAACTGTTGACACACAATGTGGTTCTTCACAGCAAGCAACTGGTCTTGCAAGTTCTCTCATTGGCTCTGGCGTTGTCGACATCGCTATTGCATGTGGTGTTGAAGTTATGAGCCGCATCCCTATCGGTAGCAACGGCAACAAGGCCCTCGGACTCGGCGTTCCAATCCCACGCAACTACTTCGACAAGTACGAAATGACATCACAATTCGAAGGTGCAGAGCGCATCGCCGAAAAGTGGGGAATCTCACGCGACGACACCGACAACTGGGGTCTCGTTTCGCAGCAGCGCGCAATCAAGGCATGGGACGAGGATCGTTTCTCTGGTCAGTACATTCCTGTTGAAGCACCTGAATACAACGAAGCCGGCGAAGTCACTGGTTCACATGTAGTGAGCAAAGACGAAGGCCTTCGCGAGACCACACGCGAGAAGTTGGCCACATTGAAGCCAGTCGCTCGCGAAAATGGTGTTCACACAGCCGGTAACTCTTCACAGATTTCAGACGGTGCATCTGCCGTTTTGATGATGACAGAAGAAAAAGCAAACAAGCTCGGCCTCAAAGCACGCGCACGCATAGTGGATTCTTGCCTCGTTGGTGTTGATCCCGTACTCATGTTGACAGGACCAATCGACGCCACACAGCGTTTGCTTGAGCGCAACAACCTGAAGATTTCCGACATCGACGTGTTCGAAATCAACGAAGCATTTGCTTCAGTTGTTCTTGCATGGGCAAAAGAACTGGGCGCAGACCTTGATCGCACCAACCCGAACGGTGGCGCAATTGCTCTTGGTCACCCACTCGGCGCAACAGGCGCCTTCCTTGTCACCAAGGCACTGAATGAACTCGAGCGCACCGGTGGTCGCTACGGAATCATTTCAATGTGCTGTGGCGGTGGCCTCGGAACCGGCACGCTCATCGAGCGACTCTAAGAAATGAGGCGCGCATGACGCGCTACTCCATCATTGCCATTACGACCGTCTGTGTTGTGTTGTCTGCGTGCGCATCCGCCACCGTTCAACCAGATGCAGACGGTCGTGTGCATGGCACGGTTGTTTCCGTTGCAGATGGCGACACCGTGACCGTGAAGTTTGCAAGTGGTCAAGAAAAGATCCGCCTCATCGGTGTCGACACGCCAGAGACCGTGCACCCCACAAAACCAGTTGGCTGCTTTGGCCCCGAAGCTTCTGCATACACAAAGGCGTTACTTCCAAAAGGCACTGACGTGTACGTGGTGCGCGATGCCGAAGCACGTGACAGATACAAACGACTACTGGCCTACGTATATCGCACTGCAGACAACCTCTTTGTGAATCTCAGTTTGGTGAGTGGTGGCTTTGCTGTACCACTTTCCATAGCCCCTAATACCGCACACGAAAAAGACTTTGTGGCCGCCGCCATCGAAGCTGAGCGCACCAACATCGGGTTATGGGCACAGTGCCGCAGGTAGGGTTCACATATGACTGAACGCGGTTCTCTGGTATCTCGACTGGGTTATGCAGACGACGCTCGTCTTGTAATTTTGTCGTGCGACGACCTTGGCTCGTGTCACGGCGCAACCGTCGGTGTGTACCAAGCAATACGCGAAGGTTCAGCTACATGTGCATCCATCATGATGCCGGCGCCCTGGGCGCACTTTGCTTCCGAAATGTACGCAGGCGACGACATTGGTGTTCACCTCACTCTCAATGCCGAGCATCCGTCGTATCGATGGGGCCCACTTACCCACGCGCCGTCACTGTTGTCTGGCGAAGGCGGCTTTCCTCGTTCAGTCGACGACTTGTGGGAACACGCAGACTCCACCGAAGTCTTACGCGAATGCCGCGCACAAATTGAACGAGCAATTGCTTGGGGCATCGATGTCACACATCTTGCGCCACACCTCACGTCCATCACGTTGCGTCCAGAATTTTTCGATGTCTATATGGAATTGGCGTACGAGTTCAAACTCCCAGTTCGCTTGCCATCCACTATCACTGCAAAAGCGGCTGGGTTCCCGTTCCGTCAACTGGCAGCCGACGAAGGAATCGTGTTCCCCGATCATTTCGATCACGACTGGCGCACAGGCAGTCGTGAAAGAGTTTTTGGCGCCATTGCATCTCTACAACCTGGCGTCACCGAGATTCATGTGCAACCAGCCATTGACACGCCAGAGGTTCGTGCACTTGGCGAAGTTGCTGAAGGCTGGATCGACGATCTTGCGCTTGCTACGTCTGCTGAATTGCGCGATGCAATACAAGCAAGTGGTGCAGTACTTATCGGCTATCGCGAATTACGCGATGCCATGCGCGCCAAATAGTCGCGTCTAGAGAATTAGGCGCGAACGCCTACAAAAAGATCTGTTTCAAGTACTCCCGCTTGTACTTCACCAATGGTGCTTCGAGCAAGAATCCAGTCTTCCCACGGATACACCTTTGACATCTCGTCGTCATCCAACCCGAACCACCATTTCGATGTTGGGTCAACTTGTGTTGCATGTGCAAGTAGAGAACGCGTGCGTGCATACATGAACTTCGCAACATCAAGTTTCGTTGTGATGCGATTGTCTTGTGATTGACGATTCAACCATTTCTCATCGAATGGTGATTCGCCATACTTCTCTATCAGCGCTTCATGAACCGACATCACGCGCTCTTTTGCCCACAACGTGTAATACATCTTCGTTGGTTGCCATGGCTCTCCTGCTTCCGGATACCACGACGGGTCGCCAGCTCTGTCGAATGCCAACACACTGATGTCGTGCACCTTGAGATGATCTGGGTGGGGGTAGCCAGCTTGATCATCGTTGTAGGTGAGGATGACTTGTGGTCGTTCTTTACGAATGAGCGCCACAAGACGACCAGTGGATTCATCAATATCTGCCATGTGAAAACACGCAGCGTTCTGATTTGAATCGGCACCGGCCATACCCGAATCTCGGTATCCCAACATGTGCACTGCATGAAAGCCAATGACATCAACAGACTTTTCTAGTTCTCGTTCTCGAACATCTGCCAGCAGTGCTTTTTCTTGTTCGGGGGTCATGTCATGGAATGGCTGACCAGGTTCACGGAGTGCTGGATTCTGCAGATCGCCCTCTTCGCCACCTGTGCAGCACACAAGCACCGTGCGCACACCTTCGCAGTGGTACATCGCAACGGTTGGAGCACCCTTTGAGGCCTCGTCGTCTGGGTGAGCATGAATGGTCATCAGCGACAACGGCTCACCGTTCATGTCGAGAGGGGTCTGTGGCATTCCATTGAGGTTAGTAAGGCGCACCCACCGGAGCACGCCCCTACTCAGTGTGTTCGGTCACCACTCTTAGGGTTTGTTCCACCGCTAAGGGTGTTCAATCTGTGAGAATAGAAATATCGAACCCACCACTGCTGCCCTGCCGATTGGCATCTTTGAGACAGATACCAATTGCCGACTCCTCACGGGCAATGCTGCATTTCGTTCGTTAGTCCTCGATGGCGCACCGGTAGTTGTTGGAACAGCACCGTGGACAAATGCAATGCCACACGAACGCACCGAATGCGAAAAGCAATGGCTCCACTCACGTGAAAACGGAACACAATTTTCTACAGAGTTTCCCGTAGGTCGCGCAACAGGTGAAGTGATCTGGATCAACATCACAACATCGGCTCACATTGTCGATGGCGTACTCATCGGTTACGTGGGCACAGCAACTGATTGCACTTCACTCGTCTCGCAACGACAGTTATCTCATCAGCTTGTTGGACTGCTCGATGTTTCCGGCGACGCAGTTCTGGTATTCGATCGCATTGGTGAATTGCAATTCGCAAACGACACCGCCCGCACCATGGTGGGCGTGAGCGAACCTGGCAGCGGACAAAACGATGTTGCTTCACGCACATTCATGCAAGCAGTGCGCGACCAATTGCCACGCCTTCTTCTCGACCCTGCTCCCCCATCTGATTCCCCCAATAGATGGGAAGGCGAGATTGGTTTTCGCTCACCAGATGGCATCACCCGCACATTGACCGTTGTGGTGCAAGTGGTGCGTAATGCCGATGGAAGTGTTCAGCACTGGTCCACCATTGCTCGCGACATCACCGAAGAACGTCAATCGCAGGCCGAACTTGCACGGCAAGCAACGCATGACGACCTCACCGGATTACCAAACCGTGTGCACTTTGTTCGCAAAACAACTGAAGCACTTGAACGCAGTCGCACCACACATTCAAGTGTTGCCGTGCTCTTCATCGACCTCGACAAACTGAAGCACGTCAATGACACCATTGGTCACGCAGTAGGCGACCAACTCATTGTCACTATTTCTAAACGCCTCGCTGCTGCTACTCGCCCAAGCGACTTGGTAGCACGCATCAGTGGTGATGAATTTGTTGTGCTATGTGAAGGACTGCTCGACGAGCAAGTTGCGCTTGATGTTGCTGAACGTATTCGCTTATCAATCACTGGTCCGCTCATTCTGCAAGGAATTGAAATTGAAGCCGGCGCAAGCGTGGGAGTTGCGATGGCAACACCTGAACTTCTTGCATCTGAGTCTTCTGCCGATGCCGCAGTGACGCTCATGCGTTCGGCAGACACTGCCATGTACCGAGCAAAGCAACGTGGCCGTGGTCGCTCTGAGCTTTTCAGTGACGACATGCGCACTGCTGCTCGCGATCGTCAACAACTTGCATCAGAACTAGAACAAGCTCTTGCCGGCGATCAGTTCAGCGTGCTCTTTCAACCCATCGAATCTGCACACACAGGGCGCGTGGTGGCCGCCGAAGCACTCTTGCGATGGAATCACCCAACGCGTGGACTTCTCGCACCTGCAGCGTTCTTAGACCTAGCCGACGAGTCTGGACTTATTGCACCTATTGGTGATTGGGTGCTTGCAAATGGTGCGCGCACTATTGGTGCATGGATGAATGAAGGACTAGTCGAGCGCACGATGACAATTCATGTGAACGCATCACGCCGTCAACTCTCCGACATCACGTTTGTTGACAGAGCTCTCACCATCATGCGCGACAACGGCCTCGATGGCTCGCACCTCGTGTTTGAAACTTCTGAAGCCACATTGGTGGACAACAACCCATCAGTTCTTCGCACAGTGACTGCACTGAAACGTCAAGGTGTGCGTATTGCAGTCGACGATTTTGGCGCGGGCTATTCATCATTGTCTTCTTTGCGTACTTTCCCAGCAGACCTATTAAAACTGGACGGCACATTGGTGCGCGATGTTGGTCGTACCGATGGCGGCGATGATCCGATGGTGCGCTCACTGATTCAGTTAGCCCACTCGCTCAACCTTGTGGTGTGTGCCGAATGGGTAACCACTGAAGATCATGTGCAACGGCTCAAAGCATTGGGCTGTGATTTGCTGCAGGGAAATCGCATTGGTGAGCCAATTGCCGCAGATGCTTTTGCACTGAAATTGCAACGCACTAACTCAGTGCAGTCGCCTCTCGACTAACGCTGCGCTATTCAGCAGCAGGCGCAGGCCCAAGACCTGCAAAAAACGCCAAAAGCGCTGGTGCACTATTTGCCAGGCGGAACACGAATGATCCGGTCGACATATCGCTATCAACTGGCAAGGCATACGACTTCGCAGTGCCGTCACCCATTGGACGCAACTTATGTCCCAGGTCAAGCAGATCTAAACCTTCGTCCACCACGACTGCAGCAGAGAATGCATCGAGCACTTCATGGGTTTGTAATGGGTGTCGCACCAAATACTTCGCAACGTCTTTAGCCAACATGGAAACAAATGCACGCTGGCGGTTACCGCGCCCAATATCGCCTGTGCCTTCTAAACGCCAGACTCCATCGATCTTTTGTTCATAGTGGCGAGAACGTGCATACGCCAATGCCTGTGAGCCAGTTTGCAGTTTGCATGCATTACGGCGACCAATGTAAAAGCCAGTCGCTTTATCGCGTGCTGGATGCGTCACACAGATATGAACTCCACCAATGGAGTCAACAATTCGCTTGAAACCAGAGAAGTTGATTTCCACATAATGGTGCACAGGAACATTGAGTGCACGTTGCACTGTGCGTATCAAAATGTCTGGCCCTTTTTGATACGCAGAGTTGATTTTCCCGAAACGATCCGTTTCACCGATACGTACACGCAGATCTCGCGGAATCGACATCATGGCCACTGCTTTTGTTGCAGTGTCGTACCGAACAAGAATCAAAGTGTCAGACCGCATGCCAGGGTTGGCGGCTTCTGAACCCATCGTGGCGTAATCAGAATCGGTTGGGTCTGCAGTGGCTCGCGAATCGGAACCGACAAGCAAGTAATTTTCAACACTGTCACTGGCTGGCGATAACGCAGCCGTTGCTGCCGGCACGCGACCAACGGTGTCAAGTTGAGAATTAGCGGCTCGTACGATTCCCAACGCACCTGCAAGAGTCATCACGAGAGTGACACTGACCAAAATCATCCATCGTGGTGCGCTCGCAGCACGAGAAAGTTTGGAGTCATTCAGCACATGTCCACGGTAGTCAGTCCGAGGCAGGTCGGAGATGCACCACATCTGCAGTATCGATGCGATGCGTGATACCGCAGTCGTCTAATACAACTAGGCGACCATCTGGTTCCACTGTTAATGCTCGACCAATCACATCTTCACCATGAGGCATCTCTGCCCGCACCTGTGTTCCAACTGTTGCAACACAACGTAGATATTCCTTGTGAAGATCGTCATCACTCAAAGCGAGCAATGCATCGATCTCTGGCAACATCAATTGCAAAAACTCATCTGGTGTTACTTCGCGCGACCAACCGTTTGCCGAAAGACTCGTTGCTCCTGGTGGTGCCCACCCAATGTTGCAGCCAATACCCACAACGACAAAAGGGATCTTTCCTTGCGAGTCAGTTGGTGCAGCCTGAGCCAGAATGCCGGCCAATTTTTCTGAACCCACCAAAATGTCGTTTGGCCATTTCAGCTGCGCATCTACTCCACAGGTCTTTTGCGCTACAGACGTAGCCGCCAATGCCACCACCTGAGTAAGAACATGCAACCGATCAGGTACGTGGCGAAATAAGAGTGAGACCAAGAGATTGGCTCCCCGTGGGGCTTCCCATGTCCGGTCAAGGCGCCCCCTGCCCGCAGATTGGTACTCCGCACGCAAAACAGAGCGATCTGGGGCCCCCTGATGGCCTGCAGCCATAAGGTCCGCATTGGTACTTCCCGTCTCTAAAACGGTCTGAATGTGCCAATTCTCGGATGAGTTCGCATTTTGGTGGTCCATCAAGGCAATATTGACACCTGTGTTGAAGAAAATCCTTATCGCCAATCGCGGCGAAATCGCTGTCCGTGTCATCCGAGCTGCCCGAGAGATGGGCATCGCCACCGTGGCGGTCTATTCAGAACTCGACCGCAACGCTCTTCACGTGCGTTTGGCAGACGAGGCATACGCCCTGGGAGGCAGCACTGCTGCCGAGAGCTACCTCAACACCGAAGCAATCTTGAAGGCCATTACCGACAGTGGCGCCGATGCGGTACACCCCGGATATGGCTTCTTCAGTGAGAACCCAGACTTTGCTCGCGCCATCACAGCAATGGGTGTTGCGTTCATCGGACCACCACCAGAAGCAATCGATGAAATGGGCGACAAAGTGTCGAGCCGTAAAGCAGCGCTTCGCGGCGGTGCGCCCATTGTTCCTGGCACCACAGAGTTTGTAACAACTGCAAAAGAAATCACCGACTTCGGTGCAGAGTTCGGCTGGCCGATTGCGATCAAAGCAGCATTCGGTGGCGGCGGTCGCGGCATGAAAGTTGTGCAGTCTGCAGCAGAAGTGCAAGACGCCATGGATTCAGCACAGCGCGAAGCAAAGAGTTTCTTTGGTCGCGATGAAATCTATGTAGAGCGCTACCTCACGTGGCCACGTCACATTGAAGTACAACTTGTGGGCGACCAACACGGCAACGTTGTGTGGGTCTCTACTCGTGACTGCTCAGCTCAACGTCGTCACCAGAAACTGATTGAAGAAGCACCAGCACCTGGTTTGCCAGACGGTGTCGAAGAAGCAATGGGTGAAGCTGCTGTAAAGGCAGCAAAGGCTGTTGGTTACTACAACGCCGGAACTGTTGAGTTCATCTTCCAAGATGGCGAGTTCTTCTTCCTTGAAATGAACACCCGCTTGCAAGTGGAACACCCAGTTACTGAAGTCATCACAGGTATCGACCTTGTTGAATGGCAGATTCGTGTTGCTTCGGGCGAGAAACTTCCGATGACACAAAAGCAAGTTCTTGCTGCACGTCGCGGACACGCCATTGAAATTCGTATCAACGCAGAAAATCCTGCTGGTGGCAAGTTCCTCCCATCACCAGGCCCCATCACAAAACTTGTCGCTCCCGACGGTTTCGGAGTTCGCTTCGACGGGGGCTACGAATCTGGTGACGAAATCAGCCAGTACTACGACAACTTGGTCGGAAAGCTTGTTGTGTGGGGTCGCGATCGTGATGTTGCAATTGCGCGCACACTTCGTGCACTGAAAGAAATGGTGGTGGAAGGCATCGCCACAACGATTCCTGCCGACATTGCAATTCTTGAACACCCAGACTTTGCTGCGGTCACACACTCCACAAAGTGGGTAGAAGAAGTTCTCGACCTCTCACATATCGGTACTGCACCAATTGCTCCTGCTTCAACAGAAGACGAAGCACCACTTGTACAACGCAACACCACTGTTGAAGTCAACGGTCGTCGTTTCGATGTGAAGATTTGGGTACCTGAGTCCACCGGTGTTGCTGCACCTGCAGCAAAGGCAAAGAAAGCCCCACGCAGTGCATCTGGTTCCGGCGGCGGTGCCGGCAGTGGAAGCGGCCAAGTAGCCGTACCAATGCAGGGAACAATCGTGAAGGTTCTTGTTGAAGTGGGTCAGGCTGTTGAAGCCGGACAAAGCGTTGTTGTGCTCGAAGCCATGAAAATGGAAAACCAAATCGAAGCCGACAAGAGCGGAACCATTAAGGCTGTCAACGTGAAGCCCGGTGACACCGTTGGTGCCGGCGACGTTGTCGTAGTTATCGAATAACTATTCGGCTGCTTCAGCCAACGCTTCGGCTAATGCCGGATGCACCAACAACGACTCTTCAATATCGGTGACCTTCAAGTTCGCTGTCACTGCAAGAGCAATCACGCTAATGAGTTCGGCTGCATGGCTTCCCACGATGGAACCACCAAGTACTTCGCCAGTTGCTGGGTCACTAATGATCTTTACGAAACCACGTGGGTCGTTATTAATGAGTGCTTTTGCTGTACTTGAAAATGGCACCTTGGTAACACGAATTTTGCGACCAGATGCAAATGCCTCGGCTTCTGCCAAGCCAACGTCTGCAATTTCTGGCTCTGTAAAAATTGCTGACGCTGCTTTGTCGTAATCAAGGTGTCGATGCGGGCCTTTCGGGCCACCCACTACTTGTTCGGCAACTTTGCGGCCTTGCATAGAAGCAACAGACGACAACGGCAATTTTCCACTTACGTCGCCAGCGGCGTAAATGTGCTTTACGTTGCTCTCACAATGGCGGTCAATGGGAATGTATCCACCATCGAGTGCGATACCGACTTCTTCCAAACCAAGATTCTCTGTGTTTGGAATGGAACCAATCGCCAACACTGCATGTGTTGTTTCAGATGATCGCCCATCGTCGCATACAACGCGTACACCAGATTCAGTTTTTTCAATTGCAATTGCACGCGCACCCTTGAAGAGTCGAACACCGCGAGACAAGAAACTGTCTTCGAGTACAGCAGCAACTTCGGGATCTTTGCCCGGCAACACTTGTTGACGGCTAACAACAAGCGTGACCTTTGATCCGAACGATGCAAACATGTGCGCAAACTCAACGCCGGTCACACCAGAACCAATGATGGTGACGCTCTCAGGGAAAATGCGCGGCGGGTAGCAATCTCTGGTGGTCAAGATGCGGTCGCCGTCTGGGTGAACCCATTCAGGAATACGTGGGCGCGAACCGGTGCACACCAAAATGTCGTCAGCCTCGAGATCCATTTGTGAACCATCGGCACAGTCAACATGCACTGCGTGGACGCCTGTAATGCGAGCAGAGCCACGAATGATGACAACTCCTTGGCTTTCCAACAAACTGGAAACATCTGTTGAAAGTCGAGCCTTGATGCTTTCGATTCGTGACGTCAGTGCGTCGACATCGACTTCAGCTTCGCGTTCTTCAAGACCCATGCCCGAAAGGCTGTTCGTGAAACTCATTGCGGCACCAGTAGCAATCATTGTTTTTGATGGCACACAATCGAGTAAGTGCGCTGCCCCGCCAAGTATTTCGCGTTCAATAAGCGTGACATGAATGCCGCGGCGTGCTGCCGATGTTGCAGCAGAGTGGCCTGCTGGACCTCCGCCGATAATGACAAGTTTTTTATCGATGTTCACGGAATAGATGATACTGGCACTGTCGTTGCAGTGGTGGTTGTCGTTGTAGACGAAGTTGTAGTGGACTCACCAAAAACTGGCAATGTCGTTGTGGGTACAGGAACTTTGTTCGGACAATAGATGGAAGGGTACCCATACTGATCACGGCGCTCCCCTACGTATTCAAAATGCATTCCGTCTGCTGGCCAAAAGTTTCCACCCCATGCAAAACCCCATTTACGAAAAATGCGTACGACTGAACAATTCATCTGCGGGACACCACCTTGAGGGTTAGTAGCAGTGTTGATGTCAATTGCCATTCCCCATGCATGTCGCGAAGGTGAGCCAAAGACTCCACCGAACCTGTTGTACCGGCCAACAAAGCATCCGCCGTAACGATTGGAATTGCGAACATCAATTGCGTTACTTAATCCGGCAGCTTTAATTTCAGACAGTGCGTTCTGAATCGCAGTGGCCACAGTCTTATGACAGTTATTTGCCAGATTGATTCCTTGATACACCTTTTTCCACACGATGTTCTTCGTCGCCCACGATGCATCTACCAACATGGAACTGCCAGTAGTTGGCTTGTAAATCAATTCACCGAGAAGTTTTTTGGTAGTTGCCGTGCCCAATGTGCCGTCTGGGTTCACACGGTCCCACGACGTACGCAATCGAAATTGGCTGCCAATGGGAAAACGTTTTGCCTTCCAAGCAGCAACTACAGACTTTGATGTCGTCATCCCAGTAACGATGACTCTAGATATTGGCAATGTGCCCAACACACTTGCTGTTGTGTCTGTCATGTAGAAATCTCCCCAGTCAACAAATCGATCGGGAACAATTGCGCCAACTGTAAATAACTTCGGACGGAATCGCCCGTCTCGCAATGTCATCACATCGCCGACTTGTGCGCGACGAATTCCTGCCGAGGTCTCCCCCATCAGCACATATCCGTCGGCGGCAGCATTGGCCATGTCTTGTCCACCGACGGCAGCAATGTAGGCAACGGGAGCAACCATGGTCGCCATGGGAATTCTCCAGCCATTTGTTAATCGCAAGACGTCTTCGTCATTGCGTCGTTGACCCGTTAGCGACACCATCGGAAATGACACCACATGCCCTACAGCACCTACTGAAGTGGCTGCTGCCACCATTGAACGTGCCATCGAGGGCGTGAGCGACGAGGAACGTGAGATCGACATCGTGGGTGTCAGCAATGTGCTCGGAAATATCGAGTCATCGCCTGCTCGTACCTGCCCACTGACGAACGTGGTTACAAGCACGATTGCTACTGCTCCAACTTTCCACCGCATCTTGTCCACCGTAATGCCGTTTGGCTAAATGACTTCCTCGAATAGAGCCTCTGCCAACTACCGTAGGGGGTCTGTGAGTGACGAAGTAGAAGAACAAGGTGCTGGCGGTCTCGAACAAGAGAAAGCCAGACGATTAGCAGCCCTCGATGCAATGCGCTCAAAAGGCGACAATCCATACCCGTACCGCTTCGATAGGTCTCATTCGCTTGCTGACATTCGCGCTGAACACACAGAACTAGAACCTGGGTCAGAAACTGAATCACATGTTTCTGTTGCCGGGCGCATCATGCTGAAGCGTGACCAAGGAAAACTGATTTTTGCGACTTTGCAAGACCGCACCGATGCAGTACAGCTGTTCATTTCAAAGGCCGTCGTAGGTGACGAACTTTTCGACTACATCAATGACCTCGACCTCGGTGACTGGGTAGGCGCAACAGGCAAAGTGATGACCACACGCAAAGGTGAGTTGTCCATCAAAGTAGAGAGCCTCACACTTCTGTCCAAAGCAGTGCGCCCTATGCCAGATAAATGGCATGGCCTCACTGACACCGACACTCGTTATCGCCAGCGATACGCCGACCTCATTGGTAACGAAGAATCTCGTCGCATGTTTGCAGTACGTCATGCAGTGATTGCAAGCTTTCGTCGCACACTTCACGAACGTGGATTCATTGAAGTAGAAACTCCGGTGTTGCATGTTGAGGCTGGTGGCGCACACGCACGACCTTTCCTCACTCACCACAACGCGCTCGATATGCCGCTCTATTTGCGTATCGCACTTGAGTTGCATCTGAAGCGACTCATCGTTGGCGGCATGGAGCGCGTATACGAAATCGGACGCGTATTCCGCAACGAAGGAATCTCCACGCGACACAACCCAGAGTTCACGATGATGGAGCTCTATCAAGCATTCGCTGATTACACAGACATCATGGATCTCACAGAAACCTTGTTTGTAAATGCCGCTATCGACGCCACAGGTTCTTCCGTGGTCACAATTGACGATGTACAAGTAGACCTTGCCCAACCATGGCGTCGCGTTCGCATGATCGACCTCGTGAAGGAAGCAACAGGAGTCGAAGTACATCCGTCGCAACCGCGTGAACAATTTGCTGAACTTGCAGCGAAGCATGGTGTCAAAGTTGAGAAGCATTTCGGACCCGGAAAAATCATCGAAGAACTCTTCGAAGCCACATGTGAAGCCTCATTGCGCGAACCTACATTTGTCACTGGTCACCCCGTAGAGATCAGTCCACTCGCCCGAGAAGACCGCAATGATCCATTTCTCACGGAGCGATTTGAACTGTTCGTCGGTGGCCGCGAGTTAGCAAACGCATACTCAGAACTAAACGATCCCGTTGTAC
>Ga0209033_1000680_pt1 | contig 19917 bp, 23 predicted proteins | sample LauGreFa1BDMLBDN_2_FD_188218 | JGI IMG/M metagenome (GOLD analysis project Ga0209033, IMG submission 188218) | Freshwater lake microbial communities from Lake Michigan, USA - Fa13.BD.MLB.DN (SPAdes) (version 2) | ecosystem: Environmental > Aquatic > Freshwater > Lake | place: Lake Michigan, USA...
GAGCTGTTGGTATTAGTGGTGATGTATCTGATCAAGATGAACGTTGTGCAATTGCTGGGATAGAGGCAGTCGGTTTTTTTGCAGTGGTGTGAAAGCCAATAATAAGGCATTTTAGCGATTATCTTGAATCAGCGATGATGCCTTATCTTTAATTATCTGTAGACCAGTTTGAAATTGCAACGTCCAAGAGTATAAGCTAAATGAGCTTGTGGCGAATGCTAAATCGAAATTGGTAGTAGCTGGGATTTTTATTACTAATTCAATTTTCTTCGTGTTTGATTTTTTCTAAATGATTTTCTGCATCGTCATTGTAGTCATAATCAATATTTTTGTTTCTTACAAACACCCGTGAAAAAAATAATCCTACTTCAAATAATAACCACATGGGTAGTGCTAATAATGTTTGTGAGATTGCATCCGGTGGTGTCAAAAAAGCACCGATGACAAAAGCACCAACAATCACATAGGGTCGTTTATCAGCTAGATCAGCTGGAGTAACCAATCCCGTCCAGACCAAGACAATGGTAAATATAGGCACTTCAAAACAAATACCAAAGGCAAAAAACAGCGTTAGAACAAAATCCAGATACTTGGTTATATCAGTCATAACGGCAACACCAGTCGGTGCGGCGGCGGTTAGGAAGCCAAATATTAGAGGAAAGACAACGAAATAAGCAAAAGCTGCTCCTAAATAAAATAGGAGGGTACTGGCAACCAGTAGCGGTAAAATCATTCTTCGTTCATGCTTATACAGGCCGGGAGCAACAAAAGCCCAGAATTGATAAAGAATGACGGGGATAGAAATAAAGACAGAGACAACTAGAGCTAACTTGAAGGGCGTGAAAAAAGGCGATGCAACATCAATAGCAATCATTGTGCTATTTTTGGGGAGGTGCTTCATTAAAGGCCCTGCCATAATGCTATATATTTGGTTAGCATAAGCGGATAGACCTAAAAAAATCACTAATACAAAAAGAATAACCTTTAGTAATCGATTGCGTAACTCAATTAGATGGCTGATAAAAGGCTGGGTTGCTTCTTCAGATTTATTTTGATTCATCATTGAGATCAGTGGTTATTTGAGCTTTTTCGGGTGGTTCTACTAGTGTTTCTTTTATAGAGTTTGTGATATCTGATGTTTCATTGATAGCCGCATGGAATTCTTCAAGTTTGATCTGTTCTTTTAAAATTTGACGAATCTCTTCTTCTTGTAATTCTTGTTTAATTTCAGCTTTTACGGAAGCCATCATAGCGCGTGACTTACCTATCCAAAAACCAGCAATTCGAGCTACTTTTGGTAATCTTTCTGGACCTATGACCAATAAGCTGACCAAGCCGATCATAACAAGCTCGGAAAATCCTATATCAAACATATTAGTTCTTTTCGTTTTTCTTGGAGGTTACTTCGCCTTCTATCGTTTCTTCTTCATTCTCGGAGCTTTTACTTTCTGCCTCACCTTCTTTAATGGCAGAGCGAAAACTTTTTATGGCGCCACCTAAGTCTGCACCTACATTGCGTAATTTTTTGGTGCCAAAAAGTACAATAACGATGACTAATATAACCAATAATTCTTTGATGCCGATACCCATGTTTGACTCCAAGTGGTTTATAGATATTATCTTATGTGACTTAAGCAATCACCGTAAGTTAAGTTAACAGCTTTGCTTGTGGTAGTTTAGTTAAGGTTGCTCACTTAATCTAAGATAATTAGTTAGTTTTCGCTTGATTTGTTACGTTGTGCTTTTTCATCAAGACCAGATAAACCAAAGCGACGTTGTAGTTCTTGTAATATATCTTCAGGACCTAAGTTTTGGTCAGCCAGTAATACCAAGCAATGAAACCACAAATCAGCAGTTTCATAAATAATTTGTTGTTTATCGCCATTTTTGGCAGCTATTACTGTTTCCGTTGCCTCTTCACCTATTTTTTTTAAAATAGTATCCAACCCTTTTTTGTAGAGGCTTGCAACATAAGATTGATCGGCAGACTCAAGCTTACGTTGTTCCAGAATATGCGCTAATTGTTGTAATACTTCACTCATTTTTTGTATAAATTACTTTAGGATCTTTCAATACTGGCTCAATAGGTTGCCATTGACCATCAATTAGGCGACGATAAAAACAGCTTTCCCGTCCTGTGTGGCAAGAAATACCACCTTCTTGTTCAACTTTAAGTAAGATAACGTCTTCATCACAATCGAGAAATAACGCCATAACTTTCTGTCTGTGCCCCGACTCTTCACCTTTACGCCACAATCTATTACGTGATCTTGACCAGTAAACAGCATAACCTTCAGAGACGGTTAAGTCCAATGACTCACGATTCATCCAAGCAAACATGAGTATTTTCCCAGTGTCGGCTTGTTGCGCAATAACTGGGCAAAGACCTTCTGAATTCCAGTGAATTTCATCCAGCCATAAGGTATTCATAAACGCATCTCTATGCCGCGTGATGACATGTGTTGTTTAGCTTGTTGTATGGTGTATTCTGCAAAGTGAAAAATACTGGCTGCTAAAACAGCATCGGCTTTGCCTTTTAAAACACCTTCAGCTAGATGCTCAAGATTACCTACGCCGCCTGATGCTATCACAGGAACACTGACAGCTTCGCTTATTGCGCAAGTCAGAGGTAAGTCAAAACCTTCGCGCGTACCATCTCTGTCCATGCTGGTTAATAAAATTTCACCGGCACCATAGCTGACCATTTTTTTTGCCCAGCCAATAGCTTCTATGCCAGTCGGTTTGCGTCCTCCGTGAGTAAAAATTTCCCAGCGCTCAATTTCACCTGGCTGGCTGACTTTTTTTGCATCAATAGCGACAACAATACATTGTGAACCAAAACGCTCTGCTGCTTCACGAACAAATTCGGGATTAAATACAGCAGCACTGTTAATGCCAACTTTATCGGCACCTGCATTTAGCATGCGGCGGATATCATCCAGCGTTCTTATGCCTCCACCGACAGTTAATGGTATAAATACTTCACTGGCAACTTGTTCGACAACATTAACCATGGTGTTTCGGTTATCATGAGTTGCGGTAATGTCGAGAAAAGTGATCTCATCAGCACCTTCACGGTCATAGCGTCTGGCAATTTCTACGGGATCACCGGCATCACGGATATCAACAAATTTGACACCTTTAACGACTCGCCCATCAGCAACATCTAAACAAGGAATAATGCGTTTAGCTAAACTCATGAGGCGCTATATGATTGAGCCAGTTTCTCAGCTTCAGCAAAATCTAAAGTACCCTCATAAATAGCGCGTCCGGTAATGGCGCCCATAATACCTTCATGAGCTACTGCACCCAAGGCTTTGATGTCTTCAATATTGGTGATGCCACCGGAGGCAATGACAGGAATTTTGATAGCTCTTGCCAAGCGTGCTGTCGCTTCGGCGTTAACACCTTGCATCATGCCGTCTCTCGAGATATCGGTATAAATGATAGCTTCTACGCCATCAGCTTCGAATTGTTGTGCCAGATCAATAACGTCATGTTTGGAAAGTTTGGACCAGCCATCAATTGCAACTTTCCCATCTTTTGCATCCAATCCGATAATAATTCGACGTGGGTATTCAACAGCTATATCACGAACGAAATGGGGTTCGTTAACGGCTTTGGTGCCAATAATGACGTATTCTACGCCAGCATTTAAATAAGCTTCAATAGTCTCTTCATCACGAATCCCACCGCCAATTTGAACGGGAACATTGGGATAGGCATCCACGATAGCATGAATAATATCTGCATTAATTGGTTTGCCGGCAAAAGCGCCATCCAAATCAACTAAATGAATTCTTTTGGCGCCGGCAGCTACCCAGCGTCCGGCGACAGCGACAGGATCTTCAGAAAAGATAGTATTATCGTCCATACGTCCCTGACGTAAACGTACACATTTTCCTTCTTTCAAATCAATAGCAGGTATTAATAACATAAATACAGAATCCTTAATAAGGTGTATAGATTTAGATTTGACCATCCCAGTGCAAAAAGTTGCTTAGCAGTTGTAAACCAACAGTTTGACTTTTTTCTGGATGAAATTGTACGGCAAAAATATTATTTTTTGCCAGGGCACAAGTGAATGCAGTAGGGTATTGTGACGTTGCTGCAATTAAAGAGACATCACTAGATTGAGCATAATAGCTATGTACAAAATAAAAACGACTGTTTTGAGGGATATTGTGCCATAACGGGTGCGGCCTAAAATGGACCTCATTCCAGCCCATGTGAGGAATTTTTAGCTTATTACCATGGTCATCGACTAGCGCTTCAGAAAAACGTACGACGTGTCCCGGAAAGATATTCAGGCCCAGTGTATCTTCATTTTCTTCACTGTCAGTTAGTAGGGCTTGCATCCCTAAGCAAATTCCTAGCAGCGGTTTCGTTTTGGCAGCGCATTGTATAACGTCAGATAAGCCTGATTGATTTAGAGCCTGCATACAATCACGCATAGCTCCTACGCCAGGGAAAACGACGCGATCAGCTTGTAAGATTTGATCGGCATCAGCAACAATTTTTACATCAACATCTGGTTCAGCATGTTGAAGGGCCTTTGCAATTGAGTGCAAATTACCCATTCCATAATCAATAACAGCGACGGAGGACATAAAACGAATTTAGAAGTAATGTGAATGCTAAAGACTACCTTTGGTAGATGGCATGATACCTTCCATCCTTATATCGGCGGTAATGGCTTTGCGTACGGCACGGCCAAAGGCTTTAAAGATGGTTTCAGCAACATGATGCGCATTTACGCCTTTCAAATTATCAATATGCAAAGTGACACCTGCATGATTCACAAACCCCTGAAAAAACTCTCTGAACAAGTCGACATCAAAACTACCTATCATAGCTTTTGGATATTTAACCTCGTAGAACAAGCCTGGTCGACCTGAGAAATCGATAACGACTCGTGACAGGGCTTCATCTAACGGAACATATGAATGACCGTAACGATAAATACCTTTTTTGTCACCGATTGCTTTTGCAAACGCTTGGCCTAAAGTTATCCCAATATCTTCAACAGTATGGTGAGCATCAATCTCTAAGTCGCCTTTGGCGGTTATATCCATATCAATTAAGCCATGTCTGGCGATTTGATCAAGCATATGATCAAGAAAGGGCACGCCTGTTAGGAAAGAGGTTTTACCTGTTCCATCCAAATTGATTTTACACGTTATTTGGGTTTCCAGTGTATTGCGTTCAACTTCAGCGATTCTTTGGGTCATAACTTTTCTATAAAGTGGATAAGTAAAGGTGGAAAGAGATAGTACCCACCTTATCTTGCTTGCTTTAGGTCAATTAAAAGAATTTTTTGTTATAAACTTAATTCTTTGATGCTCTTTTACGTTCATTTTCAGTCAATAATTTTTTGCGTAAACGAATGGATTTAGGTGTAACTTCAACCAGCTCGTCTTCAGCAATAAATTCCAGTGCCTGTTCTAAGGTCATTTTTTGAATTCTTGCCAATACCAAGCTCTCATCTGTTCCTGATGCACGAACGTTAGTTAATTGTTTTGGTTTGCAAGGATTAACACACAGGTCATTACTACGGGAATGTAACCCTACCAGCATGCCTTCATAAACCTCATCGCCATTAATTAGTAACAAATCTCCTCGATCTTGTAATGGATGTAAGGAGTAAGTTACTGCTTTACCAGCAACCATTGAAATCATGACGCCACGTTGTCGACTTCCAACTTCACCTGCTTTCATCGGGCCATAATGGTCAAATACATGGTATAAAAGACCAGAGCCTGAGGTCGCTGTCATAAATTCGGTTTGAAAGCCAATCAAGCCTCGTGATGGCATCATATATTCTAAACGAATACGCCCTTTGCCATCGGGTACCATATTGGTTAAATCACCCTTACGTTCCCCTAGTTTTTCCATGATAGAGCCTTGATGCTCCTCTTCTACTTCAATAGTGACCATTTCAAAGGGTTCACATTTTTTGCCGTCAATTTCTTTAATGATAACTTCTGGACGTGACACCCCCATTTCGAAACCTTCACGACGCATGTTCTCAATAAGAACAGATAAGTGCAACTCACCACGACCGGATACTTTAAATTTATCCGGATCAGCCGTGTCTTCAACTTTTAAAGCAACGTTATGTTGTAGTTCTTTATCCAGTCTGTCTCGAATCTGGCGAGTGGTAACAAATTTACCTTCTTTGCCGGCAAAAGGTGAATTATTCACCTGAAACGTCATGGTCACAGTTGGTTCATCGACTGACAATGGTTTCATGGCTTCTACAGCATCCGGATGGCAGAGCGTATCAGAAATTTCGAGTTTCTCAATGCCGGCAAAAGCAATAATATCACCAGCTCGTGCATCAGCAACCTCAACACGCTCAAGACCATGAAAACCATAAATTTGCAACATGCGACCTTTACGTTCAACGCCTTCACGATTAATGATGGTTATAGGTTGATTTGGTTTGATGTTGCCTCGTTGAATGCGTCCAATACCAATAACGCCGACATAAGTATTGTAGTCCAAGCTTGAAACCTGCATTTGGAAAGGTCCGTCTATATCTACAGGCGGTGGACTGACTTTTTCTACAATGGTTTCAAATAAAGGCGTCATATCACCGCCGGTTATAGTATGCTCTAGGCCAGCATAGCCATTGATAGCAGAGGCATAAACGATTGGAAAATCTAATTGTTCATCGGTTGCACCCAGTCTATCAAACAAATCAAAAGTCTGATCAACAACCCAGTCGGGGCGTGCGCCAGGCCGGTCAATTTTATTAATTACAACAATCGGTTTTAAGCCAAGAGCAAAAGCTTTTTGGGTTACAAAACGAGTTTGTGGCATTGGGCCATCAACTGCATCTACCAGAAGTAATACTGAGTCAACCATCGATAAAACACGTTCCACTTCGCCGCCAAAATCAGCATGGCCAGGAGTGTCAACAATATTGATGTGGTAGCCGTTCCAGTCTAGCGCTGTATTTTTTGCCAAAATAGTAATGCCACGTTCTTTTTCAATATCATTGGAGTCCATCATTCGCTCAGTCACCTTGGTATGTGCGGCAAATGTTCCTGATTGTTGTAGTAACTTATCAACTAGGGTCGTTTTACCGTGGTCAACGTGAGCAATAATGGCAATGTTTCTTAATTTTTCGATCACTTTTTGTGTTCTCTAATGGTTTAATAAAAATAAGTTAGTTTAAGCACGCTATATAGCATGTAATATGTTCTTGTATAGATTAATAAGGATTAGTTTTAGTATGTGAAAGTATCGAAAGTAATAGGTGCGTCAATTTATCGACATTAAATGCTATTAACTTTGAGTCCAAGGTAAATTATCGAAACGCCAGCCGCCAAGGTTACCTCTATGGTTATTTTGATCCAAGGGTCCTTCAAAACCATCAATGATATTGATAAGCTTTTTATATCCTATGTCCTCCAGTACTTTAGCCGCATCAAGAGAGCGTTGTCCGCTTCTGCACAATAACAAAATAGGCGTATTTTTATTAGTTATAATTCGTTCAATATCTGCAATAAATTTCGGATTGATCTGCCAATCTGGAGCCTCTTTCCAAGCAATATGGATGGCATTTGTGGGATGTCCAACAAACCCGTGTTCCATTTTTGTACGCACATCCACCAATATAGCGTCGGTATTGGTTTGTAAAAAATCCCACGCTTCTTGGGGGGTTAAATTATCTATCATTCTATTGCCAATTATATTAGTTTCTGACCAACAAACTGCACTTCATCTCTTAGGCCAAATAATGGCTCGCCGATTGAAGCATTTTCTCTGTAAAAAACAAGCTTTAATCCTGAGAATAAAGCCAATAACTCTCCACTAGCAAGAAGATAGTTGGGATTGTTAGGAGATTTACTATATATCTTTTCTTGAGTAAAAGTTTGATAGAACAGCAAGCCATTTGGTTTTAATGAGCCTATTATCGCATCACTTAGAGTTCGGTCAAGAAATCGACTCACAACAATGACATCAAAATGAGATTTGGTAAAGCTTTCAGGTACAATTTTTTCTTGGCGGGCATTGATTTTTAGCCCTTGTTGCTTAGCATAAGTTGTTAATTTATCGATGGCAACAAAGGAAATATCCAAGGCAGTCACCGCCAAACCCCGCTGTGCTAAAAAAATGGCATTGGCGCCCCATCCAGATGCTAAATCCAGAGCCATTCCAGTTGTCGGCAGTAAAAAATCATTCTCAATCAAAACCTGTGTTGCGGGTGAATAAACGGGGTTAGACTGGTTATAAATATGATTCCATTTGTTGGCCAGGCCTGCATTCATTATTCAGTTCCAGGCATACTAACGCGATGTTCTAGCCATATTTGTAAAAAATCCATAAAACTTTTCACTTTAGCCGAAAGATATTTTCTGTGTGGATAGACAGCATGAATATCTAATGGAGGTAATGGATAATTTTCAAGGACTACCTTTAGGGTACCGTTTTCAATGTCTTTGCCAACGATGTAGGTGGGTAACATAACCAACCCCAATCCATTAATGGCAGCTATACGGATTGGGTGTGCTGCATTAGCTTGCATTCTTCCGGTTACATTGATTATTTTAAGACCGCTGTCGGATTTAAATTGCCATCTATTGCGAGGAGAAATAGCCCAGTTAACTAAACAACTATGGTTTGCTAAATCCTCTGGCACTTGTGGAATGCCATTACGTTCTAAATAATCGGGCGATCCACAAACAACGAGTGACGAGTTGGCTAATTTTCGAGCAACCATGCTGGTATCATCTAAGGCACCCAGAAAAATAGCTACATCAATACCCTCGTCAATCAAATCTCCAGGGCTACCCTGCAAAATCATTTCAATGGTTAAGTCGGTATGTATTTTTAAAAATTCAGCGACTGCTCTTGCAATATGGGTGGCTCCAATTGCTGGAGGAGCGCTGATTTTTAGAAGTCCTCTAGGCTCTGTTTGCAAATGTGTTATAGCGGATTCCATTTCGTCAACATCTAAGAGCACTTGTTGGCAACGTTGAAGATAGGATACCCCCACATCGGTTAGGCTTAAACTTCGTGTCGTGCGATTAATTAAACGTGTCCCCAAACTGCCTTCAAGTTGCATAATATGCTTTGTTGCCATGGCTCTTGAGATGCCTAGATCACGTGCTCCGCCAGCAAAACTTCCTGCTTTGGCAACGCGAACAAAGACGTTCATGCTGGTTAATTTATCCATCTAATTTCACTATATAAAGGACTGGGTTGGTATTTAGATGCCTAATTATGATTTAGTCATTTAATGTTGATAAAGTTCTTGACAGAGCAAATTGTTTTTTTATAAGAAACAATCTATTTAGTAATAGCTATATTGTATACTATAAATATATCTGTATAGTAGCAATCAAGCAATAAGTCAATTAACAAGCTGAAATTAAAATTTAAGAAAGGTTAGTCAGATGAATAAGCTCAATATAAACGTAATTATTGGTTTACTATTCATTGCCGGTATCTGGGTGTTCATTTATGGTCAATTTATTATATCGACCGTTTTGTTTGGAAGTGCCTTTATTTATAGCAACATTGCAACCCGAGTAAAATTAAACAGCTAAGTGTAAAACAGTTAACTACCTCCTGGTGTTATACCTCAGAGCAGTTCCTCCTCATAACGTTCTGCTCGAACTTTTACCTCCCTTGTGGTAACGCAACGGGAGGTTTTTTTTGCCTAGCGATTAATAGCTAAATTTAATTTAAAGGGTTTTTAGAAGAAGTAACTTATTCTTTTGGGCGCCATAATAAATCACTAATTTCACATTGTGGTGCAAAGCCTGATACAGCTTTTTTCAAGATACATCTAACTTGTTCAAAATCATCGTTATTTGTAGCGTCTTCAAGTGAAGATAGCATTTTATTCAATTCAGTCCAAGAAATAGTCTGCTCTTCCGCTCTCATGATGCCGGGATGAGTGGTTTTTGAAACATTATCACCAATCAAAAGTTCTTCATATAGCTTCTCACCAGGTCTCAAGCCAGTAAAATTAATTTCTATTTCGCCTGCGGGGTGATTTTCATCTTTTACTTCCAAACCACTTAAATGGATCATTCGTTTTGCCAAATCAAGAATTCTTATGGGTTCACCCATGTCTAACACGAACACATCGCCACCCTGCGCCAAAGCACCGGCTTGAATAACCAGTTGAGATGCCTCGGGAATGGTCATAAAGTAACGGATAATACGTGCATCTGTGACTGTTAATGGCCCACCTCGAGATATTTGCTCCCTAAAAAGGGGTACTACTGAACCAGATGAACCGAGTACGTTACCAAATCTTACCATGGTGAAACGTGTTTGTTTTTTATGGGCTATATCGATACTGAGGGCTTGTAAAATTAATTCAGCAAAACGTTTAGTTGCTCCCATTGTGTTAGTTGGCCTTACTGCTTTATCAGTTGAAATTAAGACAAAAAGTTCAACATTGGCATTTATTGCAGCTTGAGCAGCATGTAAGGTTCCGAAGATATTATTTAATATAGCTTCGCCAGGATTTTTTTCTACCATGGGCACATGTTTGTAAGCAGCGGTATGATAGATGGTTTGAACCTTAAAAGTTTTACATACATTTTCAATGCGCTTGGCATGCGTAACTGAGCCTAAAATGGTAATAATTTCAATTGGCCTAGGGGGGTTCATGCCCATTATCAGATGGAGCAACTCTTTTTCGATTGCATAAAGGTTGAATTCACTTATTTCATAAAGAATTAAAGAGGTTGGTTGTATTCTAATTATTTGTCGGCATAGCTCTGATCCTATAGAACCACCGGCGCCTGTTACCATAACCACTTTATCAGTAATAGTGGCTTTAAGTAGTGCTTGATCAGGTATTACTGGGTCTCTGCCTAACAGATCTGCTATATCAACTTCTTGAAGAGCATCAACGGTAACCCTGCCCTGAGCTATATCAGATAGGCCGGGCATAGACATGACATGAACAGCATATGGTTCAAGTAATCGGATAATTTCACTAATGCGAGATTTTTTGGCTGAGGGGATGGCCAGTAACACATTTGACGCTTCATGACGTTCTATTAAATAATTTAAAGAACTGAGTGGATATATTCGTAAGCCGTTTACCTTGCGTTTCTGTAATGACGTGTTGTCATCAATAAAAGCGACAACATTGAAATCACGTCCATGTCCAAGTGCAGAAGCCAGTTGAATCCCAGCACTACCGGCCCCATAAATAATGACATTCTTTTTCAATAGCTTAAGACCTTTTCGCCCGCCCCTCAATTGAAAATAAGTTTCACCTAACCACCAGCGGGCAAAAAAACGAATACAGCCAACCAGCAACATAACAATGAGCCAATTTAGTGGCGTGACAGTCCGAGGAATCCCTTTGATACCAGACTCATACAAGACAAATGCAAAAATCAGTGCGTAAAATGAAGTTGCTTGAACAATCGTCCATAAGGCTTTCATTTCGAGGAAGCGAATAATGGCTCTATATAAACCTAATCTGGCAAATATAGGGATGGCGATAATAGGGGTTGCAACAAACAAATACCATTCATTCCCTTTTGGTATATAGAGTTCGCCCCACCGTAAAGAAAAAGCCATCCATAGTGAAGTTAGAACGATAAATATATCGGTAGTAATTAGAATAATTAATTTGTGCTGTCTTGAAAGATCAATAAACCAGTGAGCTAATTGTCTATGCATAAATGATTAATGTCTTTTCAGAATCTGTGGCTCAAATGATACCACTCAAAATTAGTGGATAATGCCATCTTTTTTTAATACCTTTAAAAAGGTAAAAAAAATAATTTTAATATCCAGCCAAAATGACTGATTATTTAGGTAATCGACATCAAGTTTAACTTTATCAGGAATCGGCAGCTCATCTCTACCATTAATCTGCGCCCAACCAGTGAGTCCAGGAGTTAAGTTATCAACATCTTGTTGGGTTCGTAGTGCGATCAAATCATGTTGGTTAAATAAGGCAGGTCTGGGCCCCACGAAGCTCATATCACCTATAAGAATGCTCCATAATTGGGGTAGCTCATCCAGACTGGATTGACGCAAAAAAGACCCAACTGGAGTCAAAAATTGCTCTGGGTTGGATAATAGGTGGGTGGCTACATTCGGGGTGCCAATAAGCATTGTCCGAAATTTTGGCATTTTAAAAATGGCGTTATATTGCCCAATACGGTCAGACCAAAATAATATAGGGCCTGGAGAAGTAAAATGCACTACTAGGGCTATTAAGAATAATGGTAGCGCCAAAATTAAAAATGCAAATAGTGCCAGAACTAAATCAAATAAACGTTTTGTTTGAAACATGCTTCGTTATAGTAATTTTTGGATGAATATTAATTTCTATTAAAGACTTGCTCAAGTCTAGTAGGCTTTACATGATTATTAGCAGTAGATTTTAAGTTTATAGGCATGCAATAAAAGACACTATTGATTGAGCTCTGTGGCATTGTAACAATATTGAATATAGGTAAGCTTTTTTAAATTGGTGGTTGATGAGTGCCTGTAACTTTAACCTGCACAATATCTCCTACCGATAAAACACCACAATTATTATGTAGGGCATTTTGACCAAAGTAAATCTTGCCTTCCCATTTTCTGACACGGTTGAGCGTGGTAAGTGGCTCTTTACCTATTTCTGCAGTTTTAGGATTAATAGTTGGAACGGAGCAGCGTGAGCAGGGTTTTGGCAATCTAAAATCAATGTCTCCAATCCTAATTTCTCGCCAACTATCTTCTGCATAGCTAGGACAGTTTGCAATAGTAAGATTAGGCCTGAAACGTGACATCGGTAAATCTAATTGCATTATATGATTTAAAGAAGCCAAAGAGCTTTCTGAAATGATCAAAAATGGAAAGCCGTCAGAAAATGAAACTTGATCAGTGGGTAGGCTATAGTTAGGATCAACTGGCCGAATCATATTATCTCCCTGATATACTAATCGGCACTCCAGATTTAGAAAATGACTTAACCACTGATCGGCTTCTGGGGAGGCATTTAGTGCATCGAATTGGTCATGCCATATAGTGCTGTTAATAATAGCGCCTTCAGTGGGCGCTAATGGTATTAATAGATCTTCCATTCCGACAGCAGATAAGATTAAGTTTTTGTCTGTTAGAGCTGTTTGTATTAAAGCCATTTTTGGTAGCTTTCGTTGACTTAAAAATTGTTGATCAGTGTCAATAAGCATCCATTTTCTGTCGTATAAAAGTCCGGTTTTAGTTACGGGCCAACTTTTTACAGTAATACCAGCTAATGATTTGACGGGATACAGTGTTATTTCACTTAATGTAATTTGTGTCATGTTTGATTGATGTTTAAATTTACATGTTAAAAATTAAATCAGCTTTTACGTAAAATTAGTGAAAACTTATAAAAAAATGGGGAATCCGTTAGAATTGCCTGATATGAATTTTCTTTTCTAAATATGATGCCATTAATTAATTTACCCTCAATAATTATTGTTAATATTTTATTGATTTTGGGATTAGCTAACTCAGAATCAGCTTATGCAAAAACCAATCAAATTATTGACATCGCTTATCTAACGCAAGAACAGGTCGTTCCACCATCTTTATCTAATTTAGATCCGTTTATCAAAGATAAAGGGGTTATTGGAGCTGAGTTGGGAATCGATGATGATAATACCACTGGTAAATTTATTGGGCAGCAATTTAACTTAAAAAGGATTGTTGTGCCTATTGATGGCAATATTATTAGAGTATTCGATAAAGAGATTAGTAAAAAATTTCAATATCTTGTAATTAATTTATCTGCTTCTCAGGCAGCCCAACTTGTTGATTTGCCGGCGGCAAAAAAAATGCTTTTATTTGATGTCGGTACAATCGATGATGCGTTGCGAAATGAGCAATGTCGAAGCAATGTATTGCATTTTTTGCCTAGTAGAGCCATGAGGGCTGATGCATTAGCGCAATATATGATGAAAAAACGGTGGACAAAATGGTTTTTGGTTGTAGGTTCTACACAAGAAGATCTTTTGTTTGCTAATGCTCTCAAGCGATCTGCCAAGCGTTTTGGTCTTGAGATAGTAGCAGAAAAAACTTGGGATCATAGTTACGATAAGAGACGTACGGCGCAATCGGATGTGGGAGTATTTACGCAATTAGAAGATGATTACGATGTCTTGGTGGTTGCAGATGAGCAAGGGCAATTTGGTGAATATCTGGACTATCGAACATGGGTTCCAAGGCCAGTGATAGGTACGCAGGGGCTGGTTGCTACTGCATGGCACAAAACTCATGAGCAGTGGGGCGCTATTCAGATTCAAAATCGGTTTAAAGAAAAAGCCCATCGTTGGATGGAAGAGCAGGATTATGCGGCTTATTTAGCCGTAAGAGCTATCGGCGAGGCGACTACACGTACAAAAACCAATGATCTATCTAAGGTTAAAGAGTATATGTTAAGTGATAGTTTTGCTTTACAGGGTTATAAAGGTAATCCTTTGTCCTTTCGATCATGGGATGGGCAGTTACGACAGCCCATTTTGCTGGCTGCTCCTAGATCTTTAGTTGCGGTGGCTCCAATTGAAGGGTTTTTACATCCTAAAACTGAGTTGGATACCTTGGGTTATGATCAGCCGGAATCACTTTGTAAATGGAATAAAGAATAATGAAAAATAAGTATTTGGTTTTTTTTTTAATAATGGCGTTAAATGCCACAGTGAGAGCTGAGTCTGTTTTTGTTACCTTGGAAAAAGATAATGCGTTAGCAGTGATTGACCCGATTGCGGGCAAGCTGATTAAGACTGTGCCGGTGGGTCAACGACCCAGAGGTATCGCCATTAGTCCGGATAATAGGTCATTGTACATTGCGACCAGTGATGAAAACATTATAAAAATTCTAGATGTCGAAACGTTAAAAGAAGTTGGACGCTTACCGTCGGGCGAAGATCCAGAAACTTTTGCTTTAAATCCCGCGGGCGACAAGCTTTATGTTTCAAATGAAGATGATAGCCTGGTTACAGTTATTGATATCGCAAAAAAGAAAGTTGTTAAGCAAATCACAGTTGGCGTAGAGCCCGAAGGCATAGCGGTTAGTCCTGATAATAAATGGTTTGTTAGTGCCTCAGAAACCACTAATATGGTGCATTGGATTGATACTGAAACTAACGCTATAGTAGAAAACATTCTGGTTGACCCGCGTCCGCGTGCTGTTAAATTCACAGAGGATAGTCAGCAATTGTGGGTCACTTCAGAAATGGCAGGTACTTTAATGATTTTGGATGTGAAGACGAGGCAGATCATTAAAACTATCAAGTTTCAAGTGACAGGGCTAACTGCCGATAAAATTCAACCAGTAGGTGTGGTAATAGATAAAGATAATAATAGAGGGTACGTGGCTTTGGGGCCGGCAAATCGTGTAGCCGTAATCAATGCCAAAACGTTTGAAGTAGAGAAAGTATTATTGGTAGGGCAGCGAGTATGGAATTTGGCTTTTTCTCCCGATCAAAAACGTCTCTACACAACAAATGGCATCAGTAACGATGTGTCGATTATTGACTTGGAGAATCAAGTTGTAACCAAATCAATTGGTGTAGGAAGTTATCCTTGGGGTGTTGTGGTAAAACCATGAAAACAGATCTGGCATTATCTATAGAAAATTTGAGCTTTTCATACAGCGGTAAAAAAGCACTTGATCAAGTGAGTTTTGATATCCATTCCGGTAAGTGCGCATTCCTTTTAGGGCCAAACGGTGCAGGCAAGAGCACTTTGTTTTCATTAATTACTCGTCTCTATGATACCCGTGAAGGTCGTATTGAATTGTGCGGTTTTGATATTAAACAACATACACAAAAAGCCTTGGCTAAATTAGGGGTGGTTTTTCAGCAAACAACGCTGGATATGGATTTGACCGTTATGCAAAACTTACGTTATCACACTGCTTTGCAGGGGATGGGGCGTAAACAAGCTTTGCAATGCATTCAGCAATCACTAGAACGCCTAAGTATGTTTGATCGCCGATTTGAAAAGATACGTCAACTTAATGGTGGTCATCGGCGACGCGTTGAGATTGCCAGAGCTTTGCTGCATAAACCTGCATTGTTATTACTGGATGAGCCCACTGTGGGATTGGATGTTCCTAGTCGATTGGCTATTGTTGAATATGTACATCAGTTGGCTATCGATGAAAAATTGGCTGTTTTATGGGCGAGTCATTTAATCGATGAGATATACCCTGATGATCATTTGATAGTGCTACATAAAGGACAAATAAAAGCTAAAGGTACAGTAAATGAGGTGCTTGGGATAACAAATACGTCGATAATACAAGATGCTTTTTATAATTTGACTCAAGGAGGCCGTGCATGAATATGCTACATTATTGGCGTGCGATGTGGGGCATTATTGGTCGTGAATTATGGCGTTTTATTACTCAGCGTGAGCGCTTTATTTCTGCATTAGTCAGGCCTTTAGTTTGGCTGTTTGTATTTGCGGCAGGATTTAGATCAGCACTAGGCTTGGCCATTACTCCGCCTTATGAAACCTATATTCTTTATGAGGTTTATATCACTCCGGGGCTTATTGGTATGATACAGTTATTCAATGGCATGCAGAGCTCTTTATCAATGGTTTATGATCGAGAAATGGGCAGCATGCGAATATTAATGGTATCCCCTTTGCCGCGTTGGTTTTTATTACTCAGTAAGTTATTGGCAGGTACTGGAGTTTCAATACTACAAGTCTATGTGTTTTTGGTTGTAGCTTGGTTTTATGATATTCATGCACCTTGGCAGGGTTACTTGTCGATATTACCCGCATTAATCTTATCTGGATTAATGTTAGGTGCACTAGGATTACTTCTGTCATCCTTTATCAAGCAGCTAGAAAATTTTGCGGGGGTCATGAATTTTGTAATTTTCCCGATGTTTTTTATGTCAACAGCACTCTACCCTTTGTGGAAAATGAAAGAGTCCAGTGTTCCGTTAAGCATAATTGCACAATATAATCCTTTTTCACAGGCCGTTGAATTAATCCGTTTTGCACTCTATGGGCAATTTAATCAAACTGCATTTATCTATGTTTTTGTGGCATTTCTCATTTTTATGAGTACAGCAATCATGGGTTATAACCCTTCAAAAGGGATGATGATGAAGAAGGGAGGTGCTTAAGGCTTCGATGTTTATTAAGCAAAGGTGTATATAAGAATTCTAGCCGTCATAAAAACTCAAAATGTGATTTATAGGGATTATAAAGAACATACCACCCTGTTCAATCAAAAAATACTACGACTTAATTTGATCTTAAAGTATAGTGGTGGCACAGATAAAGATCAAAAATTAAGCACTTGAAAAGTTCTGTGATTATGATAAATTTACCGAGTAAGTAGATTTAGCTAATGAATAACCTGCTTTTGAGTAATGATTTTAAAAGCTTTTACCTGATAAGTTAATATCGGCGTTGAAAATTTGCTGAATATAAACCATCACTATAATAACTAAAATACACCCGTGTGAGGATCAGAAATGAGTAATGAAGAAAACGAGAAACAAGAAGAAAGTGTTAAAGCAGATGAAAAGGTAAAAGAATCTATAGATACTGCAAAGAATATTGCTGGTAATTTGGCAACTTCATTTCTAGCATTAAAAGAAACAAATCCAAAAGTATTTTTTGGTAGCATTGGTGGTGTAGTGATTTTGCTACTTATAATGATGTCAGGTGGTGACGATTCAGCTCCAAGTGTTTCTGGGCCAGCTATGAAGAATCTTACGGTAGGACAGCGTTATGTATTAAAAAGCGCTAATGCCTATGATCCTGGAGCAACCGTTCGTTTAGTATCAACGCCAGGTGCTATAGCAGCTTATGATGATACTGAAGAAGCTGATAGATCAGGTGCTTGTCAGCATATGGCTCAAGGAACCCCCGTTTCCGTCCTAGGTTTTACTGATGCTTTTGGAAAACAAAAAGCGTATGCAAAGGTTAAAGTAGAAGAAGGTGAGTGTAAAGATACTGAAGCATGGGCTTTATCAATTGATGTACAGTAATTAAATATTATTTGACAGTTTTTTATAAGTATATATAATTGCCGGATAATTAACGTGCGGGAATAGCTCAGTGGTAGAGCACAACCTTGCCAAGGTTGGGGTCGCGAGTTCGAATCTCGTTTCCCGCTCCAATATAAAAGAAAAGCCGCGAACTATCGCGGCTTTTTTATTTAACCTTTATGGCTGCGTAGCAAAATGGTTATGCAGTGGCCTGCAAAGCCATCTACGGCGGTTCGATTCCGCCCGCAGCCTCCATAGGTTAGTTCAAACAAGTGCAAAGACATACAGAAACCCGCAATTCATATGGATTAGCGGGTTTTTTATTGTCCAGCGAAATGCACTAAAATACAGTAACAGTCGACAATATTTACAGTAACATATACAGTAATCTCAGTTAAGTAACTAAAAGTTACTGCTATTTATATTTGGAGTTACTGCATGGCTAGAGATCTTTTGAAACCTGTAACAGTTCATAACGCAAAACCTTCCAATAAAGACCAGCGGCTTAATGATGGTGGTGGGCTATATTTACTAGTTAAAATTAATGGTGCTAAATGGTGGCGGTTTGACTACACGTTTAACAAAAACCAGAAAAATTGGCACTTCAAAGATTTAAGTGGGTGCGAGTTGGCTTTTCTTAGGCGCCAATCGAATGATTTGGGTTGATGACAGAGCACATAACTGATTTGTTCTGCTTTTTGACCACTGGCTTTGCCAACTGAGACTGCGAATGGATTATCGGCATTGTATTCTGCAGTTGTCATAGATAAGCCAATAACCCGAGATGTTTTTTTTGTTAAAGATCCGTGGCGAAAGCACGAGAAATGGGTGAATATCAGGCATTTCATGGCTGACTTGTTTCACTAGATAACGCAAAGTCAAAAAATGATATTAATGTCCCGGCATGGAAGTTACATGAACTTAAAGGTGATTTAAAAGGGCATTATTTAATCTCTGTAAGCGGAAACTGACGCTTAACATTTAGATTTGAAGGTGAAGACGTTATCTTGCTGGATTATCAAGATTATCATTAGGAGATTACTATGACGATGCACAATCCTCCCCATCCAGGACTCGTTCTTCATGAAATTCAAAAGTAACTCGCCAGTTTCCATTAACACAAATGGACCATCTGTCTTTGTCTGAGCCCTTTAATCATAAGTACAGTTTAGAATGTTGCGCTATACGCAACAAATATTTATATAACGCACAAAATATAATTAAAATTTGGTATCTATTTATTTTGTGTTGTTAGGGTGTCTTATTGATTTCCCTTTTCGCTTTTGCCAAATCAAAAAATTTATTAATGGAATGGTTGTCGCCTTAAAGCTAAATATCTTGTTAGGAAATAAGCGTTAATTCGAGTTCACCAATTAAATAGTATTCGTTGCCTTCGTAAACCCAACCCGTTTTTTCTAAGGTATCTGTCTCAATTAACTCTTCTAGCTTTACTTCTTCTTCAGAGGAAAGGCCTTCGGGATAGGTATATTCTCCTTTACCATTGCTAGATTCTTCAAATTCAAACGCATAACCATATTCATTATTGTCAGGATCTAAACCTTCCTTGTTGACCAAGTCAATTTCAGGTTTAGTATTGGATTCAATTGTAAATGAGCCAGTTTTCCAAACAATATCATGGATTAACTCGAGTTTACTTTTACTCCAAGCTTCAGTTTCATGAAATGAATTTTTATGTTTTGAAGTTAATCGCCAAGTTTTCATTAAGATATCTTTATTATTCGTTAAGTTGAAAGATCATTATATAAGCTTATTTTTGGCAGAACTTCTTTACATAACCGTAATCAATTATATCTTGAAAAGGTTTCCAGCAATTTGACGAAATAATCATCTGGTAACCTTAAACCACCCGTGAAAGGATTATTTAAAAGGTAAGCTATATAAAGATTCATAGATAAGATCAATGCAATCATGG
>Ga0209033_1000684_pt1 | contig 19866 bp, 13 predicted proteins | sample LauGreFa1BDMLBDN_2_FD_188218 | JGI IMG/M metagenome (GOLD analysis project Ga0209033, IMG submission 188218) | Freshwater lake microbial communities from Lake Michigan, USA - Fa13.BD.MLB.DN (SPAdes) (version 2) | ecosystem: Environmental > Aquatic > Freshwater > Lake | place: Lake Michigan, USA...
GGCTATTGTTGATAGCCTGCAAGTGCAGTCGGATGCTCAATCAACAACGCTCCGGTTTATTGTTTCCGCGGATGTTGCTGTCGAAGCCGCTGTGCTCGACCAACCGCAGCGAATCATTCTCGAGTGGCCGGATGTGAATTTCCAGCTTGCTCCCGATTCTTTCCCCAAGGGAGTTGGTGTCGTCAAATCCCTGAGGGCGGGTATGGTCAGTCATGAACGCTCACGGGTTGTGATCGAACTATCGGAGCCTGCTTTGCCTTTGAAGATCCGCTCCGAACCGGTTTATTCGGGGGCAGCCCGGGAAATCATTGTCGAGTTGTTTCCGACCGGAAGAGCGCAGTTTGAAGAAGCGGTATCGAAGCGTCGGGAACAGGCGGCACGGAGGGACCAAGGGGCGCCTGAGTCGGCCGCAGGCGATCCGGTGGATCAACGTCCGCTGATTGTTATTGATCCGGGGCATGGCGGGCCCGATCTGGGCGCGACTGGGGTAACCGGCATTTTCGAGAAGGATATTGTCCTCTCTTTCGCCAAAGAATTGACGCGGAAGTTGAAAAACATTGGGGAGTTTCGGGTTGCGATGACGCGGGAGCGTGACGTGTTCGTTCCACTCGATGATCGGGTGAAATTCGCCCGGGCACGAGGCGCAAGCCTGTTTTTGTCCATCCATGCGGATACGCTTTCCGGCAACTCCGAGGTGCGGGGTTTGACGGTTTACACGGGCTCTGACCGGGCGAGTGATCCCGAATCAGCGCGGCTGGCAGAGTCGGAGAATCGGTCGGATATCGCCGCCGGCCTTGACGAAGCCCAATCTGTTGAAGCGGTCACGGATATTCTGGGCGATTTGATGATGCGGGAAACACGCGCCCATTCGAATTTGTTTGCGCGCACGCTTGTTGGCCAGATGACCAATGCCGCAAAACTCAACAAGAATCCCATCCGCTCGGCTGGATTTCGGGTATTGCGTGCGCCCGACATCCCTTCTGCATTGCTTGAACTTGGATATATTTCGAGCCCATCCGACATCGAACTGCTCACCTCCGTTGGCTGGACCGACCGGGCCACCGATCGCCTTGTGGGCGCGATCATGGACTTTTTTGAAGCGCGCCGAAACCTTGGCGGTGCGGTATCAATCGAGCCCTAGCCGTCTTTTGACCATATTTCTTGGTCAGTAGGAAAAGAGTTTGCAAAACTATCGCGTTCTGTTTGTTGACGCGGTATATCAAGCACAATGGATGACCTCGGTGTACTGCGAGGCCATGTTATTCAGGATCGGTTTTAGATCACCCTATGCGTCATATTCTTCGTCTGTTCGGTTTTCTCTTTACAGTTGGTGCAATCCTGTTCGCGGCCGGATCGGCGGTTGTCGGGGTGGTGCTTTGGCATTACTCGCAAGCATTGCCGGACTATACGCAATTGGCAGCCTATGAGCCTTCGGTAACGACGCGCGTCCATGCGGGCGACGGGAGCCTTCTGGCCGAGTATTCGCGCGAGCGGCGCCTTTACATCCCGATCCAAACCATGCCGAAGCGCGTGATCAATGCATTCATTTCAGCCGAGGACAAGAATTTCTACCGCCATGTCGGCATTGATCCCGAGGGAATTGCCCGTGCGGTAGTGAACAATATCGCCAATCCCGGGCGGCGGCAGGGGGCCTCGACAATCACGCAGCAGGTCGCCAAAAACTTCCTGCTCTCCAACGTTCAGACATTTGACCGCAAGATCAAGGAAATGCTGCTGGCGCTCAAAATCGAGACGGCCTTCTCCAAAGATCGTATTCTTGATCTCTATTTGAATGAAATCTATCTCGGCCTCGGTAATTACGGGGTTGCCGCGGCGTCGCTGAATTATTTCGGCAAGTCCGTTGATGCACTCACGCTGTCCGAGATCGCCTATCTCGCGGCACTGCCCAAGGCGCCGAACAATTATCACCCGTTCCGCAAAACGCAGGCTGCGCTTGACCGGCGAAATTACGTGATCGATCGGATGGTCGAAAATGGCTATGTGAGCAGCACAGAGGGTGACGAAGCCAAACAGAAAACGCTTGGCGTGCAGTTACGGACGGCGCCGGCAGGGTTGGCAAATGCCGGTTTCTTCGCCGAGGAGGTGCGGCGGGAATTATCGGACCGCTACGGCGAGAAAACGCTTTATGAAGGAGGTCTGTCGGTTCGCACGACACTCGACCCCAAGCTGCAATCGGCAGCCCGTCAGACCTTGGCTGACGGGCTTGTGCGCTATGATGAGTCGCGCGGCTTCCATGGGGTCGTGCAAAAAATCGATATTGCGTCGAACGATTGGGGCGTGGCGCTTGCGGCAGTACCGGTGTTGAACGATGTCCAGCCATGGCGTCTGGCGACAATTCTTGACGTTTCGGGCGATTTGGCGCGGATCGGATTGCAGCCGGGGAAAGACGCTTCGGGGCGCGTGCTGTCTGATCGTGAAACAGGTGTTCTCGCGGCCGATGGGCTGAAATGGACACGCAAGACGGCCAAACAACTTCTGGCGGTCGGTGATGTGGTGTATGTCGAGGCGATAGCAGGCAAGCCCGGCCAGTTTCGCCTGAGGCAGGTTCCGGATGTGTCGGGCGCGCTCGTCGCGATGGACCCCTATACGGGACGTGTTCTCGCCATGGTGGGCGGATTTTCTTTTGACCAGTCGAAGTTCAACCGCGCGACGCAGGCGCTTCGTCAGCCGGGTTCGTCATTCAAGCCGTTCGTCTATGCTACCGCCTTGGACAATGGCTACACGCCCTCGACACTTGTTCTTGACGCGCCGATCGAGATCAATGCCGGTCCGGGACAGGAAATCTGGCGCCCGGAAAACTTTGACAAGCAATCCTATGGTCTCAGAACGCTCAGATATGGCATCGAGCATTCAAAAAACCAGATGACCGTGCGCCTTGCCCAGGATATCGGCATGCCGCTTGTTGCGGATTACGCACAACGTTTCGGACTATATAATAATCTTCTCCCGGTCCTTGCGATGTCGCTTGGTGCGGGCGAGACGACCGTATTAAAGGTCACATCCGGCTATTCCATGTTCGTCAATGGCGGCAAACGCATCACGCCCACTTTGATCGACCGGATTCAGGATCGTTGGGGCAAAACGGTCTATCGGCACGATGCGAGGCAATGTCCCGACTGTTCGGCTTCGTCTTGGCAGGGGCAGACGGAACCAAAGCTCATCGACGCGCGCGAGCAGGTGATTGATCCGCTGACCGCCTATCAGATCACGTCGATCCTCGAAGGCGTTGTGATCCGTGGGACGGGGGCATCCATCGCCTCGGTCGGAAAGCCGTTAGCTGGCAAAACCGGAACGACAAACGACGCAAAAGATCTCTGGTTTGTGGGTTTCTCGCCTGATCTCGCCGTCGGCGTTTACCTTGGTTATGACAAACCGAAATCGCTTGGCAGTCAGGCACAGGCTTCAACCTATGCTGCGCCGATCTTTCGTGATTTCATGAAAATCGCTTTGGCGGATAAGCCTGCAACGCCGTTTCGTGTTCCCGCAGGCATCAAGCTTGTTCTCGTCAATGGTGAGACCGGTGGTCGGGCGGACAAGGGCGATGAAGGCTCGTTAATAGAGGCGTTCAAGCCGGGAACGGGCCCTTCCGATTTCCGGATCGTCGATGGATCGGCACCGAACGGAATTTTTCTTCCGACCCCTGAAACAGAGCGGGCCGTCGGCACGGGTACGGGCGGTGTCTATTGATCAATCTGCCCTGAAAACCCATTTCAGGGTTTACACGCTCGCAGTGGACGTCTACTCCTCGCCGCTCATCTTTTTAGGAAAGTCTTTTCCGTTATGCGCGCTGAAATTGAAAGCCTCGCCGAAGCCGCCAAGCAATCCATTGGATTGCTGAGGAGGCATCTTTGACGTCGATACCGCCACACGCAGGCTGAGCGAACTCAACGCGCTCGTCGAAAGCCCCGAACTCTGGAACGATCCGGAGAACGCGCAGAAACTCATGCGCGAGCGGACCGAGCTTGAAGATAGTCTCTCGTCGATCGGGCGTCTCGAAACAGATCTTGATGATGCCATTATGCTCATTGAAATGGGCGAGGCGGAAGGCGATGCCTCCATTATTGCCGATGCCGAACAGGCTGTTCGTACCGTTCAGACCGAGGCTGCACGCCGCCAGATCGAGACCTTGCTCTCGGGCGAGGCCGACCAGAACGATACCTATCTCGAAGTCCATTCCGGCGCAGGCGGCACGGAGAGTCAGGATTGGACCCGCATGCTCATGCGGATGTACACGCGCTGGGCCGAGCGCCGGAAATGCAAAGTCGAGGTAATGGATGTCGCCGATGGCGAAGAAGCGGGGATTAAAGGCGCGACACTTCTGATCAAGGGCCACAATGCCTATGGCTGGTTGAAAACCGAAGCCGGTGTTCACCGTCTCGTCCGGATCTCGCCGTTCGATTCGAATGCCCGCCGTCATACGAGTTTCGCCTCTGTCAGCGTCTTTCCCGTCATCGATGACCGCATCCTGATTGACGTTAAGGAATCAGATTGCCGGATCGATACGTTCCGCTCCTCGGGCGCGGGCGGCCAGCACGTCAACACGACGGACTCGGCCGTCCGTATCACGCATATTCCTTCCGGCATCGTCGTGGCCTGCCAGCAGGAGCGGTCGCAGCACAAAAACCGCGCAACGGCGTGGAACATGCTTCGCGCCCGGCTTTACGAAGCAGAACTGAAAAAGCGCGAAGAAAAGGCGATGGCCGATCAGGCCGCAAAAACCGATGTCGGTTGGGGCCACCAGATCCGTTCCTACGTGCTGCAACCCTATCAATTGGTGAAGGATTTGCGCACGGGTGTCACGTCAACGAGCCCCTCGGACGTTCTCGATGGCGCACTCGACCCCTATATGGAAGCAGCCCTCGCGCAACGCGTTTACGGCGGCGAAGTGGATGTTGAAGATATCGATTGAGGTGATGGCGGGGAGAATGCAAATTAACTTCCTTCTCCCGGCCGGGAGAAGGTGGCGCGGGACGCGACGGATGAGGGGCTGGCGCCCATCGCGTTGACCGCGAGGCCCTCACCCGTCTGCTCCGCAGACACCCTCTCCCTGAGGGAGAGGGGCTTTCTATCGTTTTTTACAGTTTTTGTGCCGCCGCCAAAACTTCCGCGGCATGGCCGTCGACCTTCACCTTCGGCCAGATCGCGGCGATTTTTCCGGTGCTATCGATCAGGAAGGTCGTCCGTTCAATCCCCATATACTTCTTGCCGTACATGCTTTTCTCGACCCAAACACCATAGGCTGCCAGCGTCGTTTTGCTCTCGTCTGCGGCCAGCGAAAAGCCGAGATCATATTTCTTTTTGAACTTGTCATGGCTCTTCGCACTGTCCGGCGACATTCCCAGAATGACTGTATTCACTTTTTCAAAATCTTTGCGTAACTGATTGAATTCAATCGATTCTTTTGTGCATCCTGACGTGTCATCTTTCGGGTAGAAATAGAGCACAATATTTTTTCCTTCGAGGGAAGATAGCGAAATCGAGGTTTCGCTATCACCCGGGAGCGTGAAATCGGGAGCCTTGTCACCGATCTTGAGAACTGCCGTCATTTTGCCTTCCTTTTATCGAATCATAGTAACAGTTAGATATACGCCATTCGTGTTTCGCTGGATTGCTTCAGTCCGGCAAGGTGTGTTCAGTACAATCATTGGCCACTCCCGCAAAAGTGCAGGGGTGCCATGGGATAAGCGAGTTGATACAAGATGGATCAAGCCGCCGACCCTACACCACCACAGAAATCGTCTTGGCGCCGGGTTTTCGGAAGAAAACGCAAAAAAGCCCATTGGTCGATCCGCCTGCCATATCATGGCCTCAAAATGATGGCCGAGATTGTTGGCGGAATTCTACTTGTCATCGGTATTGTGGGGGGCGTTTTTGTCTGGCAATTGTCAAGCGGGCCGATTTCCTATGAGGCGCTAACCCGCCAGATCGCACTCGGGCTGCAGGGCCGTCTGCCTGCAGGATTTTCCGTTCGGATATCTTCGGCCCAAATCAACGAGTTTTCCGAGGGGCTCGCGCTTTCCGTCAATGGTCTTGTCATTCGCGATGAGGGGGGCCGCACGGTGATCGCTTCGCCCCAAGCTGATATCAGTTTTGACGGATTGTCGCTACTCACAGGGCAGATCGTTCCACGAAGTATCGAATTTGTCGGCCTCTCGGTCGCGCTAGTCATACTTCCGGACGGGCGTGTCTCGATATCGACCGAGGTTCCGGCTTCCGAAACGGGTGCCCCATCTCCGGAGCAGGAGATTTCGACACCCGACTTGCAACCAACTGCGCCCACTGTGCCGCTGTCCCTTGTGTCGTTTGTGAATGCGATCTCAACGCCCGTCGGTCCTCTCAGCATTCTCGAACGCGCGGGAGTTCGCAACGGCTTGTTGCGGATTGACGACCAGCGCCGTGGTCGGGTCGTCCGGTATCATGATTTGCTTCTGTCCTATGCGCGCCCCGATCCTGCCGCTGTGGACCTGTTCGTGTCTGCGCGAGGCGATCATGGGGTCTGGACGGCACGAGGCACGTTGACGGGGGCGGCGGGAGAACCACGTCGACTTGCCATGCGCACGACTGATCTTGCCGTATCCGAACTGCTCGGATTTGCCGAGAAGGGTGTCGTTCCATTTCAGACCGATATGCCGCTTTCGATTGATGTGTCGGTTGATGTTGCGGCTGATGACACATTGCTGTCGGTCGATGGTGCGATCACCGGGGGTAAGGCCGCCCTGATTTTCGATGATCCGAAAGCGCCGCCCATGCAAATCGATGCCGTCAAAGGGGAATTCCGACTTCTTCAGGATGGCAGCCAGATCGCGATTCCGGCAATCGAACTCGTCAGCGGTGCCAGTAAATGGAGCCTGTCCGGCAAGATTGACGTGCCCAAAACCGTTAATGACGGTTGGCACTTTGCATTCGAGAGCAATGGTGCGACCCAGATCGAGGCAGGCAACCTCAAAAAGCCCGTTCGGGTGGACCGGTTCAATCTCGAGGGACGTGTTCTGCCGGGGTTCTCGGGGGCCGAGATTGAACGCATCGATATTCGCGGCCCCGATTTGTCAATTGCCGGTCAGGCCCGGTTCGGGAGCGTCAATGCGCATAACGGGTTGAAAATGACACTGACGGCGGGCCGCTCGAAAGCCCAGTTTCTTATGGCTTTTTGGCCTGTTCTGGTTGTCCCCGAGGTGCGTTCCTATCTGGGGACAGCGATTGAAGGAGGGATGATCGAAAATTTCTCCTACACGCTTGATCTCGACCCCGCAGGCCTCGCGGCAGCTTTGGCCAAAGAGGTGATACCAGACGGATCGGTTCTTCTCACGGCCGATCTGAGTGATGTCACCATGCGGATCGACAAGGATTTGCCGCCCCTCGTCGATCTCGCGGGGATTGTGACCGTCACGGGGCAGACGGTCGGCGTTGAATTGAAAAATGGTGCCATTGCGGTTGGTGGTAATCGGGTCTTGCCGGTGGTTCAGGGGACTTACCGTGTCGAGGATACGGCACTGGTCCCTGCGGTGGCGGATATCGTCTTCAGGATCAAGGGAGGGGCTGACGCTTTCGTGGCTGGGCTGAAAAGCCCGGCCCTGCGAACCGTGTCTGCGATCTCACTCGATTCATCTGCCGTCAAAGGGCAGGTCGATATGCAAATCAAACTTCGGGTCCCGTTGAAACCTGATCTGCTCCCGGCAGATGTTCAGGTCGATGCTGAAGGAAAGTTGAGCGGATTTTCACTCGAAAAGGCGTTTGGCCGCGAGCGTCTCGATAATTCGGTCGTTGCCATTAACGTGGATCGTGACGGCACAAAATTATCGGGAGAAGGATCTGTCGCCGGTGCACCAGTGAGATTTGATATTGTTCAGCCGGCCAACACTCCTAAATCGACGGCAAGGATAAAGCTGACGGTCGATGATGCATGGCGGGCAAAGGCTGGCATGAAAACGGCCGGTATGCTCTCGGGGCCTGTCACAGTCAGGCTCGACATTCCCGATCTCGGCGCGACGGAAACGGCAGGAAGCGCTGAAGCTGATTTTACCGCGGCATCCATTTCGGGTCTTTTGCCCGGTTGGTCAAAACCTGCCGGCAAGGCACTCAAAGCTGATTTCAAATTGGTGATGGCTCCCAAGGACGAGATTCTTCTGGAGTCTTTGACCATCGAGGATCCATCCATCACGCTGAAAGGAAGTGTTCTTGTTGCTGGCGATGGACAAATCAAATCCGCCCGATTGTCGACACTCAAGATCGCGAAGGGGGACAATGTCAGCGCCGAACTCGAGCGTGTTGGTGCCGTCTACCGGATAGCGGTGAAAGGGGAACAATTTGATGCACGTCCATTGATGAAATCCGCTTTTTCGCCGTCAACCGGCTCGCCTGCCACGGGTCAGGACTTTGATATCGATCTGAAGATTGCCTCTCTGATCGGGTTCAATAGCGAGATCCTTAAATCGGCTGATATCAGGGCCCAGTTGCGGGGTGGTCTGGTTCGTGATCTGAAACTCGCCGGGAATTTGGCAAAGCAGGCCGTTGCCGGTCAAATGGCCAAAGGGGAAAAGGGTGAACCTGTCATTGTGCTGGAAAGCGCCGATGCCGGGGCACTTCTCAGGTTCACGGACATCTACCGGAAAATGAATGCCGGTTCCATGATGCTTGTCCTGTCGGCGTCAGGGGAACCTCTGATCGGCAAGGTAACGATCCGCAATTTCGCATTGCTGGAGGAGTCCGCGATTGAAGGGGCTTTAACCCAACCGGGGGGCGGTGAGGGAACTGCTATTGTAACGGATCCGAAGAATGTTCAGTTCAACCGTTTGAAGGCCGAGTTTTCAGCGGCATCGGGACGCGTCACTCTGAAGGATGCGACAATGTGGGGAACGGTTCTCGGCGGCACACTTGAGGGAACCATCGACTATCCGAAAGATATGGTTGATTTGCGTGGAACCTTTGTGCCGGCCTATCTGGTCAATAATTTTTTCAACAAGATACCATTGCTGGGAGAGTTGCTTGGGGGTGCGAATGAGGGAGTTTTCGCTGTCACCTTCTCTGTCTCAGGCCCCGTTGCCGCACCTTCAGTTCAATTCAACCCGCTTTCTGTAGCGGCTCCCGGTTTTTTAAGACGTATTTTCGATGTAATCGGTCCGATCGAGGCACCCGTCCCGCCGGCCGAGATTCCGAAACAGTGATGGTGCTATTCCGGGCGGAGCAAGACATGTTTCTTTCGTCCGAGGGATAATTTGATCACGCCGTCCCGCAGATCCGAGAGGCCAATCATGGCGCGGGGGTCCGAAACAGGGTCATCATTGACACGTAATCCGCCGCCTTGAACGAGCCGGCGCGCTTCGCCCGTCGACCCCACCAGTCCGGTTGTGACAAACGCCGCCAAGACGCCCATTCCCGCGGAGATATCGGTATGTGCAACGGCGATTGTCGGTAATGTTGCAGCGGTTTCCCCTTGTTCGAATGTCTTGCGCGCGGTTTCTGCTGCTTCATTGGCGGCTTCTCTGCCATGCAGCAACGCGGTTGCCTCTGTCGCGAGCACTTTTTTCGCTTCGTTGATTTCCGCTCCGTCCAATGTCTCGAGACGCCGGATCTCGTCGAGCGGCAAAACCGTAAACAACCTCATGAAACGGCCGACATCCGCGTCTTCCGTGTTGCGCCAGAACTGCCAGTACTCATAGGGGCTGAACATATCGGCATTGAGCCAGACGGCACCGGCAGCCGTCTTCCCCATTTTCGCGCCGGAGGCTGTCGTCAGAAGCGGCGTCGTCAGGGCATAGAGCTGATTCGTGCCCATGCGCCGACCCAAATCAACGCCGTTGACGATATTGCCCCATTGGTCCGAGCCGCCCATTTGCAGATTGCAGCCGAAACGACGCGCCAATTCCACAAAATCATAGCTTTGCAAGATCATGTAGTTGAACTCGATGAAGGAGAGTTCCTGCTCGCGCTCAAGCCGGAGCTTGACCGAATCCATCGTCAGCATCCGGTTGATCGAGAAGTGGCGACCAACATCGCGCAACATGTCGATATAGTTGAGCTTGGTCAGCCAGTCGGCATTATCGACCATCATCGCATCGCGTGCGCCCGCGCCATAGCTCAGAAACTTCGAAAAAACGCCCTTGATACTGTCCTTGTTTGCATCGATTTGCTCGATTGTCAGGAGTTTGCGGGTTTCATCCTTGCCGGAAGGGTCCCCGACACGTGTTGTGCCGCTGCCCATCAGGGTGATCGGCTTGTTGCCCGTCACCTGTAACCAATGCAGCATCATGGCTGAAATCAGATTGCCAATATGGAGCGAGGAAGCGGTGCAGTCATATCCGACATAGGCGATCACATCGCCCTTGGTTGCGAGCGCATCAAGGCCTGCAAAATCGGAGCATTGATGAACGAAACCGCGCTCGAAAAGAACGCGTAGAAAATCGGATTTCGGTGAAAATTCAGACGACATGCCATACCCCTGCTCTGGGGGCGGAGATTTAAGGGTAAAGTGCTGCGAGGGCAAGGATCAGTTCGTGGTGCTCCCGCCCCTATATCCCCAGATCTGGTTCCATGCGCCCCAAAACGGTCGGAACCGGAAGCGGATCTCATGCTCGCCTTGTGGCAGCGCCACCGCGCGAAAGAGCCCATTCGCTCTCAGAACGGGCGCCGGGATGCCGTCGATCTCGGCAAACCACCACGGATGCCAAACATCATTGAGCAGCAAATAGCCCTGATGATCCGATTGTGTTTGAACCACAATCTCCGTCGTCCCGTAATTGCTGATCACAGCACGCGCCTGTGCGTGTGGCTGATCACCCGCCTGATCGGCAGTCACCTCAGGGACTATTCCCGCAACGCCCGGATCAAGCAGCACTGTTTCTTTCGGATCAAATCCTGCAGGCCATTCTCCTGTCCGGATCAACCCGTCTTGATCAAAACTCTGTGCCTTCACCACTATCATCACGCGCGGCAGGGCGTCGGGATTTTCATAAATCAACCCGTCCGGCGTTTGCGCGAGTAGCAAAAGTGCATCTTCAGTTAGTTTTGGATCAATCTTCTCGATATCTACGCCGGTTACGATGTATCGAAGGCCGAGAAGGTCGGCCAAATGCGAGTCATAAGACGGCATGAGAGCGGAGAATTGCCGCTGGCCGGGCTCGGCGACCGTATCGCCCGCACCTGTTGCTTTCGCATAGTCATCAAGACGCACAGGGTTGTAGCCGAGCGTATTCTCGAGGCGATGTGTCATGCTCGCATTCGGCCATGCAAAGCCAAGTCCGGCAAGTTCAACCCTGTCCCGACGGTCTGCTGTGGCCGCCGCTGCGATCCGCGCCTTTAGAAATTGGATCGTTTCGTTCGTGCCATGTTGGTCAAGTATTGCGAAATCGGCCGGGGGCAGGGCGGTCGATTCGTTTGGTCCGTTATGAACGCCGAGGTCAACCGTCAAAACGCCGGCAAGCAGAATCACTGACAAGGTCGAATGCCAGGCGCTCCGCGTATCGACAAGGCGCAATGCGACGAGCGATATCAGCATCGTTGCAACCGCCAGCAGGATCGGGATAATCGCCTTGTCTAATTGCCCAAAAGCAAATGCGACCAACAAGCTTGTTGCAAAGACGAGCAACAGGATAATGCCGGCGATTTTCTGACTTGAACGGCCGAGTGGTCGCGCGCTTCCGTCGAGCACGCGTCCCAAAATCCAACCGGCAAGAATTGCAGCCAAAGTCGAGATGAAAAATGTCGCATCGGCTGCCCGCCTGAAAAGCCCCGCCCCGGGCAGGCTCGCATGCAATACCTCAAAAACAGGCGTGTACCACCCAAGTGCGTAAAACAATGTCAGCACGACCAAGAATGTCAGAATTCTAACCTCTTTGGCGAGGGCAAATCCGCGGAGCATTCCCCAGCCTAATAGTGCCAGAACGGGCAGGGACCCGAGATACAGAACACTCATGTTACGGGCGAGAAACAAGCCTGTATCCGCCCAGATCGCGCTAGGGGCACCCCAGAACTCTAAAAAGGGGCCATCTGCCCCGAACAGATTGGGAACGAGCAGCGTCAGAAGGGCGGAAGGATGCAGAGAGCCACGTGCCGCCGCTTCATAATCAAGCCCTGCACGGGTCGAGTGCTCGACGAGCAACGCCGATAGGCTAACCGGAATAAGTGTAAGCAGCAGAAACACCAGTGCCGCCGCACTTAATGGCAAAAATACCCGTTTGAACTTCTCGGTCCTTTCGGGACTTTCAACCAACCGCGAGACCGTGTAAGCCGCGAGCAGCCAAAGTCCGAGCCAGGCGACCTGATCGCGCCCTAAAGCCATCATCGCGGCGATAAATCCGAGTGCGATGCCGTTCGCCAGTCCCCCGCGCGAGATTGTTCGCTCAAGCAACCAGAGACTGATCGGCCACCAGGCGAGGCTGATGATCTGGCCGACATGCTGAACCCGCCACGCCGCTGATCCGCCATGCACGAAGATAATCGCGGCAATCAGTGCGCCGCCCCAGAACCAGCGCCGTTCACGGAAAAACAGGATGATGCCTACCCCGCCAATCGCCTGCATAGCGAGTACCGTGCAGTCCAGCACATAGGCGGTAGGCGAGGCATCAAAAAGTGCAACCAGCAGAAAGGGGAGAGAGAAAATCAGCGATTGCGGATCGGCAATCTGCGGGGATCCTGAAAATATATAGGGATTCCAGAAAGGGGATTGTCCGGCATGAAAGCTTTGCGCCAAAAACTGCAAGTGCGGCAGAAAATGCGCCTTGGCATCCCAAGGAATCGTCGCGCTCCCCGAAAGCCAAGGCCAGCCAAGCACGATGCTCGAGACAAGAAACAGGACAATTGTCTGCGCGAGCGGCCAGTTTGTGTTGTGCCCAGTTGATCCGTTATCCGCCACCCAACCGCTCCGGATTTGGGACAAGGTCAGTCCCTGATTTTGGCCCGCACAACCTTGTCACCATGATCAAGGGCATGCCCGGCACGGTCGCGTTTTGTGTCGAGATAGTGCGAATTTTCCAACGTACGCCGCCCGAAGACACGTTGTTGGCCGGCCACCTCGATACCCGCCCTGCGCAACGCGTCAACCTTGTTCGGATTGTTCGTAAACAGGTTCACGTGAGCAACCCCAAGTTGCTTGAGGATCTCGGCAGCGAAATCGAAATGCCGCTGGTCCTTGTCAAAACCGAGTATCTCGTCGGCTTCATAGGTATCGTGCCCTTGGGACTGCAACCGATAGGCTAAAATTTTGTTCGAAAGACCGTTCCCGCGCCCTTCCTGGTCGAGATAGAGCACGATGCCGCCGTCATGTTCAGCCATCCATTGGACGGTTTGCCGTAACTGATCGCCGCAATCGCATTTCAGGCTCCCGAACAGATCTCCGGTCAAACAGGCCGAGTGCAAACGCACCGATACAGGTTTTGATAGGTCCGGCTTGCCAATGATGATTGCGACCTGATCGCGCAAACCCTCGCCACCCCGGAACACGACAAATTCGGTTTCCTTTGCCCCTTCCAGTGGTACCGCCGCGCGGCTGACCAGTGTGAGGCGGGCACTGGCGCGCTTGCGGTATTGCTCGATCGCCTCAGCCCGAACACTGAGCAAACCTTCGCCAGCCATCGCTCTGTCCGTCAACGGCACAATGATCACGGCGGGAAGGACGGCAGACAGCGAGGCCAGCTCGAGGCCCGCCCGATCGATCACACTCGTTGCTGAAACCGGCGCATCCGCCCGTGCCGTTACTTTGAGTGCAAGCGTTTCGATCCGGTCACCATCAATCACGGGCAAAGCGAGCGATCCGGCGGTATCCCGTTCGACACCCAGTCGCCTGAGCCTCGCTGATGGCAGCACAATCCGGGCAAGACCCGATGAAAACGGGCCGCTGCGGAGTGCGACCTCTCGGGTAATCGCTTCGACGCCAATTACAAGACCTGTCTGATCGCCATCGATAACAATCACAGGCCGTCCGGCGCGCATTTCTCCAATCGCGCGCTCGACAGACATTTGGTCGTAATCGGGTATGAGACGGGGGATCGGATTGGACATGACGTTAAACTGCCTGAAAATCGGGAATAAAAAAAGAGGCCTTTGAGAGGTATGATCGAATTATGACTTATTTACGTATAAATCGGCGTTTAGATTTGTGTAAGTGTAGCCGCATTCTCGCTTTATCAAACCGACAAGGGACATTGCTTGACCTTCTCCATCACTTCCGAAACGTTTCAATCACTCGGCGCGGGCCCAATCGTTATCGGTCAGCTCGGGCAGTCGCTCGACGGGAGGATTGCGACGGCCTCGGGGCATTCACGCTATATCAACCGGTCCGGCGCGCTCGAACATCTCCACCGCCTCCGTGCAGAGGTCGATGCGGTCATTGTCGGTGTTGGAACCGTCATCGCCGATAATCCTCTCCTGACCGTCCGTCGTGTTCCAGGCACCAATCCCGCCCGTATCATCCTCGACCCGCACAACCGGACACCCGATGATGCGCTGTGTTTGACTGATGACGGCAGTCGTCGCCTCATCTTTTCGTCTGAACCACGCGCCCGCGCCGAAGGCATTGAAACTTTACAACTGCCTCACGGTGACAACGGATTTTCACCTCACGCTGTGCTCGAGGCGCTCCGCGAACGGGGCATGAGCCGCGTCCTTGTGGAGGGCGGGTCCGTAACATTGTCGCGATTCCTTGCCGCGCAAGCACTTGATCGGCTGCATCTTTTGGTTGCGCCGATGATCATCGGTTCAGGCCTGACGGGCTTGACGCTTCCCCCCATTATCGACTTAACTTCAGCGTTGCGCGTCTCAGCGACGGTCTACCCGCTCGGTGGGGGGGATATTCTTGTGGACTGCCATCTGCGTGCACCATGGGAGGGTGATCATGAATGATGCGACTCCGGTCAAATATGCCCTGCTCCTCCGTCTTTTACATTGGGTGATGGCCGCGCTGATTATCCTGCTCCTCCCGCTCGGGTTCATTCTTGAAAATCTCGACGGTCATCCGCTTCAGGGCTTCGCCTACGATCTCCACAAATCGCTTGGCATCAGCGTCTTCATCCTTGCCGTCGTCCGGGTTGCGGCTAAGTTGGTTGTCGGTGTCCCTGATCCCGAGCCCTCACTGCCGCGCTTGCAGAAAACGGCGTCGAAATTGGTCCATGGCGCGCTGTACGGACTTGTTTTTTTGGTGCCCGTTTTCGGCTATCTCGGAACGTCCATTTGTTGCAGCCCGATCGTGTATTTCTGGCTGTGGGAAGTGCCCATTCGTATCGAAGGCGGCAAGGACGTGGCGAGAGCCATGTTCGAGATCCACGAAATCGCCTCGATCACGCTGGCAGGTCTAGCCGGACTGCATATCACGGCTGCGCTCTACCACGCGTTCATTCGTAAGGATGGCGTTTTTGCGCGCATGGCGCTGTATTCCCGTCAGTCGGGTGGCGCAGCAAACAAATCCTGATGGCCGATATGCGCGGAGTGGGCTTTGCTCCGTGATGCGAGCCAGTCCGAGGCCTGTTCTTTCGAGATAACGCCGCTCTCGCATGAAGCCGAAGCGATCCCGTCAGCAAGCGCCACTATCAAGTCGCCGTCACGCTCCTGCGTGAGACGCCAAGAGCTGTCAGCCACGCCAACCTTGAACCGGAACGCTTCAAGATGGGAACGCAGCGCGGCGGGTGCATCTGGTCCCAGCGCCGCACCAAATCCCTTGTCGCGATGTTGATGGGCGAGAAAGCCCGCATGGACAGCCGCGTCAAGCGGAAGCGAAGGCTGCCAAATTTCAGCACCGTCATAGGTTAGCAGCGCATAGACTGAACAGCGTTTTTTAGTGATCATATCAACAAAACGCGCGAGCCAATCATCCGAAACCAGATCAAAAAGCGCAGAAGCCGTCACAAGATCAGGATCGTTCTGGAAAATCCCTTCCATGTCGCGTGAAAGGTCACGTTGCAAAAATTTGATGTATAAAGTGTAGCCGTCTTTTTCAAGTCTCAACGTTCCGTCAGCTTCTGTCCGAGCCTCATCCGCCCATTGCATCAGGGTCTGCTTGCCGACCTCAAGCAAGGCCAAATCATGATCAACCAGCTGCCAATGCTGCATCTTGGGATAAAGCGCATAGGACGCCCTGAGATTGGCGCCTGTTCCGCAGCCGAGATCGAGAATGGAGAGCGTTTCCTTGCTGGTAAAATGCGCGGCCACGCTCGTGGCAAGCTCAGCGTTCCGCGCGCGCAAATCGGCCGACTCCCGAAGCTTGAGCCATCCCGCATCAAACCCGCTCATGTCAGTGCCTTTTCGATTACAGCCGCGACACAATCAGCCGCCGTTTCCCAGTCCGGCAATTTTGAGCGCGCGTCCCATGCCAAAGCGCTCATATTCGTCCGCGCATCCGCATTTATCAGCAATTCCCGAAGCGCGGCCCCGAACGCTTCGCGGTCGCCCGAAGGCACACTCTTGATTGCACCCGCAGGAACTTGTCGGGCCGAAGGCACCGCATCCGTCGTCACGCAGGGCAACCCGCTCGCCACAGCTTCCATCAGCGCCATCCCATAGCCCTCATAATGGCTCGGGATGACAAAGAGATCGGCCCCCATTAGCAAAGTCTCGATCGCGTCATCCGGCAAAGCACCCGTAAATTGAATACGATCACCCCAATCATTCGCCGAAGTTCGCTCCACAAGTGATGCCATGAGGCCCTCGTCCTCGACACGTCCCGCAATCGTCAAACGCCATGAAAGATCAGCGATCTGCCGGAGTGCTTCCAATAATCCGTCATAATTCTTGCGCTTCGAAACGGAGCCGATTGCAACCAGATGGGGGATATTTCCGCCACCACGCGCGCGCTGCATATTCCGTGTGCCGGGCAGGGCAATCACGATATTGCGCTCCGGAACGCCGAAGTCCCGCGCAAGCAGTCCGGCTGTCGCGTCACTCGTGACGATCACTGTTCGGGCAAGAGCGAGCGCGGCTTTCTCGCTTATGTGCAGTTCATTCCGCCTGCTCTCGTCCAATCCGGTCTCGTAGGCGAGGGGGTGATGACACATCGCAATGAGCGGGCCCTTTGCCTGTTTCAGAAGCGTTTCCGGCATCGCCCCGAACGCCAACCCGTCAATCAAAAGCGCGGTTTTCTCAGATAGAGAGTGAAAAAGCCTTTCGCAAATGGCGATATCTTTTGCTGTTGGAGACGGCCACTCACCACCCAGTTCAACAGGCACCAACGGGAATGCGCGCTGCTGCAGATGATGTAAAATCTGTCTGTCATAGGCATACCCCCCGGTCGGCGTGTCGAGAGCGCCGGGGATGAGAAACCGTGCCTCAATCACGGGTGATCGGTCCCTCGAACCACGCCCGTGCGATGTGTGATTCGTGCAACGTCACGCGGATGGCCGTAATGCCTTCCGATCCCGGACCGAATGCACCCGCCCGCGCGGCATCCGCCATTTTGCCGAAAATATGATGGGTGAGAAACTCCGTCGTAGTCTGCCGTCCCTTGAATTCTGGTACTTCGTCGAGATTCCGGTAATTCAGCGGCTTGAGAACAGCTTTCAACGCGTCATGGGCCCGCCCGATATCGACGACAACCTCGTCCTTTGTGAGATCGGGCCGGAAAAACGCGACATCGACGATAAAGGTCGCTCCGTGCAGGGCCTGCGCCGGGCCAAACAATTCGCCCTTGAAAGAATGCGCAATCATGATGTGCTCGCGAACTTCGACTGCATACATAGTTATGTCCTTTCGTAATTGATTGTAATTCCAAGGGCATCAGTCGATCTGTTGAACAATCCCGGCAACACCTCAACCACCGAGCTGAAGGGAACGTCATGTGTCAGGAGTGTGTCATATCGATGATCATCAAGGAGTGTGAGCGCTTTTGCCAGACGTCTTTGGTGGCTCCAACGCACACGCCTTGTTGGTGATACGCTTCCTACCTGTGATGAGATCAGTCTCAGCCGCTTGCTGTGAAATGCTCCCCCGAGCGGCACACTAATCTGGGCCGAACCGTACCAACTCATTTCCATAACGCTCGCTTCGAAGCCCGCCGAATTGAGCGCTGTCGCCAGTCCTTCTGATGTGGCACTGGTATGGAATACAATATCCGCCTCACGAGGCGATGTTTCTGGCCCGGAGAAATTCACCCCCAAATTAGACGCAAATTTTTTGCGCGAGGAGAGAGGATCAACCAGCGTGACCTCTGCTCCCGGCATGCGTCCGCAAATTCCGGCAATCAGGCAGCCGACCACCCCTGCACCAATGATCACAATATTGTCGCCCGGAGCAGCACCCGAATCCCAAACCCCGTTAAGTGCCGTTTCCATATTCGCCGCTAATGTCGCTCGGCGTGGGGGCAAGCTTTCGGGCACTGGGACAAGTGTTGTCTCGTCGGCGTAGAACCAATCCTGATGCGGGTGCAGCACAAATACTGTCTGGCCATTCAAGTGGGACGATCCGTCCTCGACGCGGCCAATGGTTGAGTAGCCATATTTGACCGGGAAGGGAAAGTTCCCTGCCTGCAGTGGAGCGCGCATGCGCTGCCATTCGCTTTCCGGCACAAGCCCCTCGAACACGAGACGTTCGGTGCCACGGCTGACGCCACTGAACAAACTTCGAACCAGAACCGAACCGGCTGGCCTTTTTCCCAATTCTTCCGTCTCGATCGCAAGTTTTCCACGCGATACTGTCCAGATGGCTCGCGATGTCTTTCCCTGAGGACCAGGATCGGCTAGTTCGGACATTGTTGAACCTCGTTAGATGGGATAAACGAAACTGATGTCTCAAAACGATCTTTCCGAGCCGTCAGATGCCGCATTTGATAATCGTGCCATGACGCCCGCTGGACTGCAAACGACCGCTTCGCTCGCCAATCGCCGTCGCTTTGTTTTTGCTCTCAACGTCCTCTCATATATGGCGATTTTGGGTGCGTTGGCGAATGTTCTCGGCGTTGGTGGTTGGTCGGTAATTGACATCCTCTTGATGGTCTCGTTTGCAGTCGTCCTCCCATGGAGTGTCCTCGGTTTCTGGAACTCCCTGATTGGTTTTTTGCTTCTCCGTTTCGTCAAAAATCCGCTCGATAACGTCGCACCCTTCGCCCGTGCAGGTGACCGTGCGACAGCGATAACACTCCGGACGGCGATCGTTTTGACCCTTCGAAACGAGGATCCGTTTCGGGCGATTGCGCGGCTCAAAACAATCAAAACGAGCCTTGACCGGACAGGCCTCGGTGATCATTTCAGTTATTTCATTTTAAGCGATACATCCGACCCTCTGATTGCCCGCGACGAACAGCTTCAACTGAGCCAGTGGCAGGCAATGCTGTCTGATCCCGGGCGGGTGATTTATCGTCGAAGACAAATCAATACCGGTTTCAAGGCCGGAAATATTCGTGATTTTTGTGCCGAATGGGGCAACAAGTTTGATCTGATGCTACCTCTTGACGCGGATAGCCTGATGGCGGGTGAGACGATCGTCAAACTTGTCCGGATCATGCAGGCCTACCCGAAAATTGGGATTTTGCAGAGCCTCGTTGTTGGAATGCCTGCCGAAAGTGCCTTTGGTCGCCTGTTCCAGTTCGGAATGCGACATGGCATGCGCCCTTACACCATGGGAAGCGCCTGGTGGCTTGCTGATTGCGGCCCCTATTGGGGGCATAACGCGGTCGTGCGCATCGAACCGTTCCGACTCCACTGCCGGCTGCCGCTCTTGTCCGGGACATCGGCACTCTCAGGCCACATACTCTCGCATGATCAGGTTGAGGCCTGTTTCATGCGGCGTGCCGGCTTCGAGGTGCGTGTTCTGCCGGAGGAGGGGGGAAGCTGGGAGGATAATCCCCCGTCTGTGATCGATTTTGTGCGACGTGATCTCCGGTGGTGTCAGGGGAACCTGCAATATCTCAAGCTTCAGTCATTGCGGGCCCTG
>Ga0209033_1000689_pt1 | contig 19815 bp, 26 predicted proteins | sample LauGreFa1BDMLBDN_2_FD_188218 | JGI IMG/M metagenome (GOLD analysis project Ga0209033, IMG submission 188218) | Freshwater lake microbial communities from Lake Michigan, USA - Fa13.BD.MLB.DN (SPAdes) (version 2) | ecosystem: Environmental > Aquatic > Freshwater > Lake | place: Lake Michigan, USA...
TAGCACTTTTGCTCTGAATACTAAAAAAATCACCACTTAACTGTAACGAACAAGTTATACGAGAGCCATGATGGACTTGGAGTGGTTGCTGTTGATTTCGATAAGGCACGAAAACACCAGCTTGAACATTTTGTTCTATAAATTCAAGCGCGCACATGAAGTTATCAAGCCCATTTGCCCTTGGGTCACTCAGAGGATAATCACTAGCTACCAAAAGCATGGGTAGCTTAATGGCATTATAATAAAAGCTTAAAGCTGCTGCTGTGTAAGCAAGCGTATCAGTACCATGTGTAATAATAATCCCATCATAACGATCAGGTTCCATTACTTCAATAGCTTCAATGAGTGTTTGCCAGATGCAAGGCGCAAGATTTTCACTTAATATCTGTATGGGCTGAACAGTGCTAAAATGAAAATCCTCAGGATTTTTGCAATGCTGCTGAAACAACTCAAGCAATTGATAGGATTTAGAACTAGCTGTATTAATAGTGCCATCAATGGCAATTGAGCCGATAGTACCGCCAGTAAATACAACCAAAATATTTTTCATAGTATGATGATCGAGTTAATTAATCGTTAGAGAATATCAAAGCACACTGTTCAAGAAAATGAAAATATCACTTATCGTCGCGATGGCAAGTAATCGTGCTATTGGTCTGGATAACAAAATGCCTTGGCATTTATCAGCAGACCTTAAAAAATTTAAAAAAATCACAATGGGCTCGCCCATATTAATGGGCAGAAAAACGTTTGAATCTATTGGTAAGCCCTTGCCAGGTCGGACTAACGTCATTATTAGCAGAAACTGTAATTATCAGCAAGAGGGTTGCTTAGTCTTTAATGATCTTGAGACCGCTTTAAAAAAAACCTGTGAAAACTCAGAAGAGCTTTTTATTATTGGTGGCTCTTATCTTTATAAAGCGATACTTCCGATAGCTGACGTGATTTATCTCACACTGATCAATAAAGCATTTAAAGGAGATACTTTTTTTCCTGAAATTAATTTGAATGAATGGTCTGAGGTGGCTCGGGAAGACATTATAAATGATCCTGACACCGACTTTAATTACAGTTTTTTAAAGCTCGAAAAAACGATCAAGAATATACGCTAGCAAAAACTAACAAGAACACATTGAAAACAGTTAAAATAGTCGGCTTTAACGATCCTTTTGTGAAAGCAACAGCTTGGTAGCTACTAGCATGCAAACTAAATATAACACTGATGACTTGCGAATTTGCGGGATTGCAGAAGTCATTCCGCCTGCTCAAGTACACGATGAAATGCCAATCACTGAAAAGGCAGCCCAAACTACCACTCAGGCAAGAACGGAAATTCATAATATACTGACTGGCAAGGATGACCGATTACTGGTCGTAGTCGGCCCTTGTTCGATTCATGATCCCAAAGCAGCATTAGAATATGCCAGCCTTTTAAAAGCCATTAGAGACGAGTTAAAAAATGATCTTGTGATTGTCATGCGGGTTTATTTTGAAAAACCCCGTACAACAGTCGGCTGGAAAGGTTTAATTAATGATCCCAACTTAGATTCTAGCTTCAATATTAATAAAGGCTTACGCGTCGCCAGACAATTATTGCTGGATATAAATATACTCGGTGTACCTGCAGCCACTGAATATCTGGATTTAATTACACCTCAATATGTTTCTGACTTGATTGCTTGGGGCGCTATTGGCGCCAGAACTACCGAAAGCCAGGGACATAGAGAGCTAGCCTCAGGGGTGTCATGTCCAATCGGCTTCAAAAATTCAACAGACGGTACCATCAAAATTGCCATTGACGCAATCAGAGCCGCCATGAGTCCGCATCACTTTTTATCACTGACTAAAGCCGGACGATCTGCAATCTTCTCAACTACCGGCAATGAAGATGTCCATATCATTTTAAGAGGCGGCAATGGCCGCCCCAACTATGATGCGGTAAGTGTCGAACAAGTTGCTGAAGGTCTTATCAACGCTAATTTAAAACCCAATATCATGATTGACTTTAGTCATGCCAACAGTTTAAAACAATGCCAACGACAACTAATTGTCGGTCAAGATGTTTGCGGACAAATAGCGAATGGTGATCACAAGGTTATGGGCGTGATGATAGAAAGCCATCTCAAATCGGGCAGTCAAGACGTAATTGATGGACAACCGTTAACTTACGGACAAAGTATTACTGACGGTTGCTTGTCTTGGGAAGATACGACTCCATTACTACGAAGTTTGGCTGCGGCTGTCCAAAAACGTAGGCAAGGTTAATATTATGATAATTTATGTTAACGGTGAACAGCATGATTATGCTGAAGACTCCACTGTAGCGGACGTTGTTAAAGAGATGAGCTTGATCGGTAAAAAAATAGCCATTGAACTCAATAAAGAAATTTTACCTTTTCAGCAGTATGCGGCTCAAGGATTAAAAGCTGGAGACCGCTTGGAAATTGTGCACGCGATTGGTGGTGGTCAACATGATTCTTTTTTACTTGCTGGTATAACCTATCATTCACGCCTACTGGTTGGTACCGGTAAATACAAAAACATGGAAGAAACTCGATTAGCTATTGAAGCCAGTGGCGCTCAAATTGTTACTGTCGCAATTCGCCGTACTAATATTGGCCAAAATCCTGGTGAACCCAATTTATTGGATGTTATTTCCCCTGATAAATACACTATTTTACCTAACACAGCAGGTTGTTATACCGCTGAAGAAGCCGTCAGAACTTGTCGCTTGGGGCGAGAACTACTGGGAGGCCATAAACTAGTTAAACTTGAAGTATTAGCTGATCAAAAAACACTGTTTCCTGATGTATCAGAAACCTATATCGCCGCTGAGCTATTAGTTAAAGAGGGATTTGATGTCATGGTTTATACCAATGATGACCCCATTGCCGCTAAAAGACTTGAAGATATAGGCTGTATTGCTGTTATGCCTTTAGCTGCCCCTATCGGTTCGGGCTTAGGGATCAGAAATCCTTATAATATTCTAACCATTATCGAAAATGCCAATGTGCCAATTTTAGTAGATGCAGGTGTTGGCACTGCTTCAGATGCAGCCATTGCCATGGAGCTAGGCTGTGCTGGTGTCCTTATGAATACAGCCATTGCTGAAGCTAAAAATCCGATTCTCATGGCCTCAGCGATGCGTAAAGGTATTGAAGCTGGCAGGGAAGCTTATTTAGCCGGACGAATGCCAAGAAAACGCTTTGCTTCAGCATCATCTCCCATAGATGGTTTGTTTTTTTAATAATGCGTATTCCTGAACAAACCATTCCTCAAAGGATTCGTAGCTTTATTCGTAGGCAAGGCCGACTTACACCCGGACAACAACTAGCATTAGACAATCATTGGAATACTTTTTGTCTTGATCCTAAAGTTAATTATAATGTTGCCGAAATATTTGGTCGCGAGGCCCCTTTGTTTATTGAAATAGGCTTTGGAAATGGAGATAGTTTGGCCAAAATGGCATCTGCTAATCCCGACAAAGATTATATTGGCATTGAAGTTCATACGCCAGGTGTGGGGCACTTACTAATGTTGTTAAATGAGCAAAGCATTAGTAATGTCAGAATTTATTGCCATGACGCCATCGAAATTTTAGAGCAAAAAATCGCCGATAACAGTTTAACTGGGGTACATCTATTTTTCCCAGATCCTTGGCATAAAAAGAAACACCATAAAAGACGGATTGTAAGACCCAGCTTTGTTGAGTTATTGGACAAAAAATTAAAATCGGGCGGTTATTTTCATGCCGCAACTGACTGGGAAAATTATGCTCACGCTATGTTAAAAATTTTATCGGAAAGCTTAAGCCTATTTAATACCAGTGCCACTAACGATTACTGTCCACGACCTGAATACAGGCCGTTAACCAAGTTTGAACAGCGCGGATTACGCTTGGGTCACGGCGTTTGGGATTTAATCTTCTCGAAAAAGTAGTCTTTCTTTTATTTATTGACATTACTTCCCAAGTTACGAAAGAAAATTTTCGTCAATACTTGCACTGTCGAAATTACTGGGGAGCCACCCCCGTTCGACACAATCTCGAAAACACCATGCAGGTGTCGTTTCAGTTTTGTAACTCCAAAAAAACCAACCCGCATATTTTTCAAAAGTCATTAATTGCGTTGCCGCATAAGCGCGGTAAGCCATTGATTTTTGAAAACCATCCATAGCTTGCAGCTTATCTTTAACCGGACCCTCAGCCCAAAGCGAAATAAATTTTAAATGTAGCCCTAAACTCCATTCACCTAAATATACCGAGTGTCCTAGGTTAGCATTAATATCATCAGCTTGTTGCCTCCAGTCATCGATACTGATACGAAGATGGCCATATATATCCAAATCAATATCAGACTGAACAAAACACTGATAACGATGGATATCCAACACCACATTGCTAAATTCCGATGTTATTAAAAAGCCCTCATACTCATGAAATGAGCGAAAACCATCATGAAAAATAATGGCAACATCCTCAGCGCGGCAATACTTTCGAATTCTATGGTAAGCCTCTGTAGTATATTTTTTTAAAAAACTTGTATCGATGTCCCAGCGAGGTTCATTCAACACTTCAATACCATGCAAGACAGAACGATTATTGTAACGCTCAGCCAATCGCTCTAAAGTTAGCAATGAATAATTGATGTACTCTTCTTTTGTGTGCCATTCACATACATCCTGAATACCACCATTATCAAAGCCATTTTGACAGCCTGGTGCTGCATGTAAATCCAAAACTATCGATAAACCATAGCGCTCTGCCCAACCAAAAGCATTATCGAGAATAGCCAAGCCGCCTTCGACATAAGGATAAGTTAACGATCCATACGCACGATGATAAGGATAATCAGGAGCAAACAACCAATGGCCGATTGGTATCCGCACGGCATTTATACCTATCCTTGCCAACCAAGCAAAATCCTCCGCCGCAATAAAAGTATTCCAGTGATTTTTTATGGATTGTTCTGCTTTTTTACCCAATTCGACACAATAAGAAGTTTCATCTGTGGCTTTAAGTCCCTCAAAAATACTGGGCGTCATCCATTTTTCAAGCACCAACCAACCGCCCAGATTAACACCACGCAATTTTTTGCTGAATTTATTAAGAATGCTTGGGCTCAAAATACCAACCTTTTTCATTACTGTGAAAATTTACAGACTAATATGCCGACTATGAAATGCCTTAGCTGTCGGTTGACTGGTAATTGTTAGTAACGTTGCCTCAGGTAAATGCTGACAGATCAACGTTAACATCAACACCTCACCTTCCGGATCTAACGAATCGAATGCTTCTTGCAATAGAACCCATTTCGGGCGGTATAACAACAAACGAACCAATCCCAAACGTTGCTGTTGATCACGGGTTAATACTTTTTCCCAAAAATCATTTTTATCAAGCTCATTTATTAATCGTTCAAGCCCGGCAAGTTTCATCAAGGCTTCCAATTCATTACCACTAAAAGCATCAGGTAGTGAGGGATAACAAATTGCATCTCGCAATATGCCATCTGGCAAAAACGGGCGTGGTGGCATAAAAAACATAAGCTCATTATCCGGCAGATCAATACTTCCTCGTCCCCAAGGCCAAAGACCCGCAATCGCTTTGAAGAGTCTGGCGGCTATAAATGCATTGCCAGAGATCAAGATCCGTTCACCCAGCCTAATTTCGTCATTCAAACCACATATCATGACTTTTCCATCTAGTTGAGAGATACACAGATCCTCAAAGCGCAAAACAGACTCGGTATTTTTTTTCATCAAGATTCGTTGCGGATCGGGACGAACTATCTCTGCTTCCAAATCTTCCAAGGCTTTCACTAACCCTAAAACTCGCTCAACCGATGCACGCCACTGCGCAATTCCAGCCATATTGTTAACTGGCCATGACAATGCTGCCGACATTTGCTGAAATGCTTGTACAGATTGCATTAAAGCACCTAAAGTAATACTACCAAGAATATATCGCGGAGCGGCAATCAAGATGGGAAATGCCATTGACATGACACCATAGCCAGAGTTGAACAGGAGAATATTTGCCCAAGCATTAGTTTGATGATCATACTTATGGATAATATCTTGAAAAAAAGTAAAAAACCGCTTTTTCTCATTAACCTCACCATGAATCAAGGCAATTGCCTGCGAGTTTTCTCTCGCTTTCACCAAGCCGAACCTAAAATTAGCCTCAGCAGTTTGCATCGCATTAGTTGTCAATGTCAACGGTCGACCTGCCCACCAACCCAATATTGAAGCAAGCGCTGAATAAATAATCGCCATCCAGACTAAATAGCCATAAATAGGAAATTTAAAAACAATCAAATCAAGAACGATAGTACCGGATAGATCCCAAAGTATCTTAGTAAAACTGATGAGTAACAATAAGCTATAAAGTAACATGTGGCAGAGCGCAATTGCTTCATCCGTTGCAATACGAATATCCTCAGCTATTCTTCCATCTGGGTTATCATGCTCGACTGTCTGTATATGCGTAACTAGGTAATGACGACCATCATTCATCCATTGACCGATCACTCTATCTGTCAACCAAGATCGCCAACCAATTTGTAAATGCCTCTTCATCTTTAGATGCAAAACTGTGACTACCATAGTGGCCAAGAATATTAAAACAAGATAGCCAATCTGTTTAAATAAATCCAACATAGAATGCTGTTCAAGTGCATCAAATAAAACAGCACTCCATTGCGTAACAATGACTGCAAGCCCCATCTGCATGACTGTCAGCGCTATTAAAGCTAAAGTTTGAAAACGGATAGTAACCTTGTTTTCAGAGTTCCAAAAAGGGCCAGCTAATTTTAAAAATTGAATGAAAAATCCACTTTGAGCCGGCATACCTGATTCTCCTCGTTATTGTGCATAAACACATTAAAAACGACTTTTTTATAGCGCCAATACGCATCATATTTCTTAACAGGCCTAATAATTAAGTTACCCATTAACCAACAATCAGTGATCAGCCTTTCAAATCTATCCCAGTTAGTTTAGATCCTATATTCTTTTTAGCACTATTCTTAAGTAAGCATCCACAAAAAGTGATGGTGTTATTTGTGACAAATCTACCTCTAATCTGCCTTCCCTATCCACTCCTCTAATGCTTCAATGATGCTTTGAGCTTGATCTTTACTGGATATATTAAATTTTGATTTTTGTTGGTATTCACCATTACGCTTTTGGTAACGGCGAATAGTATATTTATCTGGACCATATTCTTCTTTTGCACGATTCCAATCTTGATAACGATACATGATTGTAGCCCATGCACCTTTTGTCAGAACCTTTTTATCTAATTCTTTAACGGTCTCAATACCCCCATCTTCATAGGTTACCGTTAATTCATCTACAGTTTCAGCCATTTCATTCTCATCTAATTAATTTTTAATTTGCAGTTTATCACAACGACTTTTTTAGACTCTTTTTTTCCGATAATTTTCTGTTTAGGTTGTTATTATTACTCCGTAAATAAAATGATCAGCCATAAATATAACATTGAAGATTCCCAAAATTGATTTTAAAAAGCTAAGTGTTATCATTCACAAGGCCCATTATAAAAATTATAAGCAACGTCTAAGGTAAATAAATGATTGGATATATTGAAAGTTATGATCCCGACAATCAAAACGGGTTAATAAAAAGCGAAGAGACATCTTATACGTTTCATTTAAACGATTGGATGCCTCAAGTACCCCCAGAACAAGCCGATGAGGTAACTTTTGAAGTAGAAGATACAATGGCTCGTCAAATCAATTTAGTAGGTGCCCACCTAACCCCCCCAAAAGCCGTTAAATATAAATATGTTGCAGGGGCATTAGCCTTGTTTTTAGGCTTTAGCGGGATGCACAGATTCTATCTAGGATTTTATTGGTTGGGAATTGCTCAGTTAGCACTAACTGCCGTAACAGTTGGATATGGGGCTTTATGGGGATTTGTTGAAGCTATTTTATTGTTTACAGGCAATATTAATAAAGACGCCAAAGGCCGTCCTTTAAAATAATTTCTTAACATTAAACCGCTTAAAAATTTACAAAAAAAAACTCTTGCCTAGGCAAGAGTTTTTTTGCATTAACTTAATAATACTTACTTTGGGTAAACATTAACTGCAGTTAAGCCCTTCGGACCAGTTTCGATGTCAAAAGACACAGTTTGACCTTCAGTGAGCGTTTTAAAGCCTTCTCCTTGAATGACAGAATGATGAACGAAAACATCTTCGCCACCATCAGAAGGTGCGATAAAACCAAAACCTTTAGTGTTGTTGAACCACTTTACAGTGCCTGTTGCCATTTTGAAAAACTCCTAAAAATAAAAACTTACGGTTAACACAGAACTACAACATTGATAACCGGAACTTCATCTAGTTCAATATCTTTACTCTGCTGGTGCAAATTGTACTGCTATTTTCGATAGGATGCTATTTATTGAAAGGTTTTGTATAGGCCATCCAATACTAATGAATTAGGACTAACCATACCAATAATTTTATTATTTTCAAGAACAGGGGCTCTTACCAAGTTATAATTAGCAAAAAGCCTCGAACAATAGCGTATATCCATATCTGGGTGCACCGAAATTATTGGCTTGCTCATAATTTCATAGACATTAACCCGATCAGGCGCGCGGTCTTTAGCAAGCACATGTCGAGCTATATCTGCGGAGGTAACCATACCATACTCATCATGTTCATTTCGTTTATTAACAATAAGAACCGCCGTTTTAAGGGCTTTCATCTTTTTTAAAGCTTCAGCTACCGTTGCAATACCATCTATCGTACCAAAATCGGTTTTCATAACATCTTTAACACGAATCAATTTGCTATTTTCTATCATATTTTATCCTCAATTTCATGCGTCAATTCTTCAACCTGCCGCATAACGCCTATCGCATCTTCAACATCAATCTGAAAAGCAATCCCAGTGCCGGGTTGACTATCAAACTCTGCAACCTTAGCAATTTTTTCCAAGATATCCCGACTCAGATGTTCTTCAACTAAAAACAAGAGAACATCCCGTTGAGTTTCCAGGGTCAAACCAAAAAAAGTTTTTGATTGAACTAAGCCTTCACCCCTGGCCTGATTTATTACGGTAGCACCTTTAGCACCGCTTTGGCGTGCCGTATCGAGTACTATTTCAGTTTTATCATCTTCGACAAAAGCAATGATTAATTTAAAGTGCATGGATTTCCTCAGGATTTAGACGAACGACTACGACTATAAAGCCATTCTGCAATTTGCGCATAACTCAGTACAGCAATAATGGGAAATAAACTGGCAAAAGCGATTAAACCAAATCCATCCAATAATGAATTTCGTCCAGGAATAGTTTCAGCTAATCCAAGTGCCAATGAAGTCACCAACGGAACAGTAACCATAGTCGTTGTTACTACCCCCGAATCGAAAGCCAATCCAATAATAAGCTTAGGAACAAACAAAGTTTGTATGAATACAATTAGATAGCCAGTAATTATAAAAAAATAAAGCTCAGTGCCAGTAATAATACGAAAAGCACCCAGTGCTAACCCAACTGAGGCTCCCATAGCAACGGCAATTCTTAATCCCCACGCTTGAATGGCACCCCCTGAAATTTGCTCGGCTTTTATTGCAACAGCCAACAAAGCGGGCTCAGCTAAAGCCGAAGCAAATCCCAAGCAGGCAGCAAAAACAAAAACCCATTTATATGAATGCCATGACAACGTTTGCTCAAAAGAATTAAGTCCTACAAGTTCCGGCGCAGTGAGTTGTGACGCCATTAACTTACCTAGAGGAAATAATGCCATCTCAAGGCCCTCAAGAAAAAAACTCATCCCAAATAAGACAAAAATAAAACCAATCAAAGTTTTTTTTAGATTAACTAAAGGCCTACGGATAACAAATAATTGAAACCCAATTAAAACAATAGCAATTGGCAAAAAATTTCTACAGGTGTCAGCAAAACTTAATGCAAAATGTAATATCCATTCAATCATACAAACATTCCATAAGCCATAGCAAAAATCATCGGCGTTAAGGAAGCAAGGGCAATAAGTCCAAAACCGTCAATCATTGGGTTACGACCTTTAATAGCTGTTGCCAACCCTACACCTAGCGCCGTTACCAAAGGCACAAGAATAGTGGAGGTTGCAATACCCCCAGCATCATAAGCAATACCAAGCATTTCAACAGGTGTAAAAGGGGACATGATTGCAACACACGCATAAGCAACAAATATGGCATAATAAATTGGCCAACCTTGGATAATTCTTAGAACACCCACTAAAATGGCAAAACCAACTGAAACAGCAACCGTAATTCGTAATCCTAACGCGTAATTAGCTTTTGCTACATCTGTTTTTTCAATCATACTACTGACGCTAGCTATATTTGCCGCTTTTTTGGCTATCACCATAAGGCCTGGCTCAGCAATCGCCGCACCAAAACCCAAACAAAAAGAAAAAGTCAGTAACCAGAATAAACTACCTTTACGGGCAAAAGCATAAGCCATTGATTCGCCCATTGGAAACAAACTGAGTTCTATGCCTTGAATAAATAAAGTAAGGCCAAGAACAATAAAAAATGCCCCCATCATCAGACGGGCAACATTCAATACAGGTTGCTGAATAATGAAAATCTGGAAAATCAAGATAACTGCAATTATCGGCACTAAACCCAAAAAGCTGCCTAACAATTGTTTAAAAAACCGATTATTTATCATCGAAATTCCAATCTCATAAATATGTCTTGATTGCCTGTACCCCAAAGTAAGACTATCTGTCTAATAACAGAGTTATTCATCAAACATCCTTTCTAATCAATCTCTTTTTCTTTTTCAAATTGTAATGCCGCTTGATATAACAGTTTTTTTCTAACTCCAGTAATTTCAACTGCCAATGCAACGGCCGTCTTAATAGAACACTCTCGTAATAAAATAGTAAGTATTTTCTCTTGCTCCGGCGTTACTATTTGCTCTTTTTTATCTTCAATAGCGCCATCCACAATAACAACAAACTCCCCTTTTCTCATATTGTCATTTTGTGTTACCAACAACAAAGCATCACCCAAACTGGTTTTTACGATAGTTTCATGAAGCTTGGTTAATTCTCTTGCAATTACAATTTGGCGATCTAAAGGTAATATTTCGGCCATATCCTGTAATGTAGCCAAGATTCGATGACAGGATTCATAAAATATCCATGTTTTTTTGGCCTGCAGTCTTTCACTAAAAAAAGCTTTACGCGCAGATGAAGTTCTGGGTAAAAATCCTTCAAATGAAAACTGTGTAACAGGCAATCCTGCTGCAGACAAGGCCGTAATTAAGGCACAAGCACCAGGTATGGGCACAACATCCAAGCCCGCTTCCTTTACCATTTTCACCAACGGCATTCCAGGATCGCTTAACAATGGCGTACCAGCATCCGAGACTAGAGCAATGGATTGCCCCTCACGTAATTTCTCCAGTAACACCAAAGCGGCTTTATCTTCATTATGTTGATGTAATGAAACCAACTTATTAGTGATCCCATAGTGTTGCAAAAGCATTTTCACATGCCGGGTATCTTCTGCGGCAACCAGATCTACCTTTTTTAATACCTCAACCGCTCTAAAAGTCATGTCGGCTAAATTACCTATTGGCGTAGCAACCACGTATAATTTGCCGCAACCACTAACATTTGATACTGACATTACTATTACCTTTTAACTATAAAGAGACCACATAAAGCAACAAACTGTCATGATAGTGCTAAATTATATCAGTATCTCGTTTTTTTAATGGCTACTGTATTCCCCCGAATAGGAGAGCATCTGTGCTTTTTACCAAACTCAAGAGCAAAGCCGCACATCTAATTCGCGGGGAAAATGCTGAAGAACAAGCGCATCAATTCCTCATAGAAAAAGGACTTAAACCCATTTGCCGAAACTATCGCTGCAAACTGGGCGAACTCGACATCATCATGAGTGATCAACAATCACTAGTCATTATTGAAGTTAAATACCGTAAAACGGATCAATTCGGCAGCGCTTTAGAGAATATCACACGCACCAAACAATCCCGTATAATAGCCGCAACACAAATGTATTTATCAACCCAAAAAGTAGACTGTCCCATCCGCTTCGATGTTATTGCTATCTCTGGTAATGGAAAGATAGAGTGGGTACAAAATGCTTTTTAACTTATTCATCACGTCATGAGTATACAAGACAGGATTATTAACCATTTCTCTGACAGCATCCAAACCCAACAAGATGCTATGGCTTCACTTTGCGAGTTAATAGAGTATGCATCTCAATGCTTGGTTACAGCTTTGCTAAATGATAAAAAAATATTCACTTGCGGTAATGGTCGCTCTGCTACCACAGCACAAGCGCTGTCATCAGCGATGATCAACCAATTTGAGCGTGATCGCCCTTCATTTCCTGTTATCGCATTAACAGCTGATTCAGCTATCATCACTGCCATAGCTAATGACTTTCAGTTTGAAGATATTTTCTCAAAACAATTAAGAGCGCTAGGACAAAGTGGCGATATATTGGTAGCCTATACGGATGGCACTAATTCAGCCAATATTGCCAAAGCTATTGCCGTCGCCCATGAGAAAGATATCTCAATTATAGCCCTGACCGGCAATAATGGCGGCATCATCGCTCCCTCGCTACGCGAAACTGATATAGAGATTCGCGTACCCTCGGAATCGAGCGCACGCATTCTAGAAACGCATATCCTGATTACGCATTGTCTTTGTGACTTAATTGATTATCAATTATTCGGTTGATAATCCTTTTACCTACTCCATAGGCTAAACCATGAAAAAATTATTTCTACTTTTTTTACTGCTTAATACACTCTTGATAGTCGCCTGCTCATCCGTTGCAACCAATCCGGATAGCTTAGTTGAACAAACACCAAAACCGGATCGACGAAGCCATGAAGCCATCTCGATTGATAAAGTTATTGAAACTGAAGCGACTGCTGAGCTCAATTCAGACGATGAAATAGCCAGTCAATCTCACGTAACTATTAATACCTATAATGGCGCTACGCTGATTTCTGGCGAAACCGCTAACGAATCACTAAAAAATAAAATTGTTTCAATTGTCCAAGTTATACCCAATATCACATTAATACATGATAATTTAATTATTGCACCACCGAGTGATGCGAACTCACGCGCTAATGACCAATTGATTACCGATACCATTAAAACTTCATTAGTTCAGATTAAAAGTCTACCTGATTTTGATCCTGCTATGATTAAAGTCGTTACTGAAAACGGCACCGTTTTTTTAATGGGTATAGTACGTCGTGCAGAAGGTGCTATTGTGATTAAAATTACCAGACTACAGCCTGGTGTTAAACAAATCATTACGCTATTCGAATATGCTGACTAATACCCCAAACCCAAAAATATCGTAACTTACTGATATAAATCAGCACTACCATCCATGTCACCTGTCTGTTGATACAAAATCGGATGCCCTTTATGAAGATTTGCTGCTGCCGTAACCTTACAAATAACTATTTTATGGTCGCCAGCATCGGTGTAATGGCTAACCTGACAATCAAAATAGGCGAGACTTGTCGATAAAATAGGGGCACCTGTGGTATCGACTTGCCATTGAAAACCCGTCATTTTATCTCTGTCTGAACGGCCAAAATGCTCAGCGATAGCAAACTGCTCCTCTCCCAACACATTAACCGTACAAACCCCTGAAGCTAGCAATAACTGATAAGAATAATGCTCAGGATTTATACTAATCGCCAATAAGGGTGGCTTAAAAGAAACCTGCATTACCCAAGCTGCCGTAAAGGCATTTTGATGTACTCCATCACTAACACCTATTACATAAACACCATGACTGATGTATTTAAATAAGTTATCAAGATTTTCAATCATATCTATCGCCCAATTGACTTTCAATAAAAAGTTTAATTAACCCACCAGCTTTATACGCATCGATAAATCAACGGCTTTAACATGTTTAGTCAAGGCGCCAATTGAAATATAGTCAACGCCTGTCTGGGCAATACTATGAATATTATCGAGATCAATATTACCGGAAGCCTCCAACTCGACGGCACCGGCTGTCAATTTAACTGCAGCGCACAAATCGGCGAGACTAAAATTATCTAACATAATCCGATCCGGCTTTGCAGCAAGTGCTTCAAGCAATTCCGACATAGACTCCACCTCTACTTCCACGCATACAGAGCTAAGTTTACGAGCCATCTGTATGGCTTTCGTGATTGAACCGGCTGCCATAATATGATTTTCTTTGATTAACACACCATCATACAAACCTATGCGATGGTTATGACACCCTCCACATGCAACGGCGTATTTTTGAGCCTCTCTTAAACCGGGAATAGTTTTACGGGTATCCAAAACCTTACAACCGGTGCCAGCAACTGCCTCTGCATATTGCCTCGCAACTGTTGCTGTTGCTGACAATAGTTGCAACAAATTTAATGCCGTACGTTCGCCCGTAAGTAATGCTCTGGCTAAACCACTGACTTTACATAATACCGTATCCTTTTTAACAGCCTCACCTTCTGCCACCAGCCAATCAATGGCCACATTATCATCCAGGTACTTAAATACGGCATCAAACCAAGCTTGACCACTTATTATAATGTCTTCACGCGTCAGCACTTCTGCATGTGCATAAGTCGTTTCGGGAATAATTCCAGCGGTTATATCACCAGATCCGATATCTTCTTCAAGAAAGGATTTTATATCTATATTTTTTAACAGATCTTTCATGGGGGTTAACTATTAACAGATTAATACGAGGCTTTATAAAAAATTAATACCTTAACTTAATTACGTTGATCAAACGACTCTAATTTCTTTGGTCTAAGATCTTAACAAGCAATAAAATTTATTATTTTTTATGTTAAATTGGATGATAGTGGTTAATTTAACACGTATACTTGCAAGCAGTTTACTTTTCATAACTATAGCTACAGAACATAAATATATATCAATTTACTTGGCTATATGACCAATCTTAAGAAAGTAACCATTTAAGGCAGGTGATGGAATTTTTCTATTCAAAATATAATCCCCAAATCAAGCTTTCCTCAATTGAGATGCATGAGATTAGCCTTCAAATCAATGAAGCCTTTGTCCCGACTTTACCGGTGGAGACTAGAAACCTTACTGACCCCTCTGATATTTCTTCAGAAGAAATGCTTGAGATCAGTGAGAACATTAGTGTCGACTTTGCTCCCAAATCCGCTAATAACAGTCAGAAATTCGTCCTGTTACCCGTTGACCCTCATCATATCCATGCCTACTGGAATCTGGGCGACTACTTGCCAGACGATAGAAAGAACAGTGCATGTGAAGATCAACTAACCTTGCGCATTTATTCCGAACCTGGCCAAAAAGCGTTACCGAAAACCTCCGTTTGGATTGATATACCCATTAATAGTACCCGCTCTCAACAAAACATTTTTTTACCCAACCGTACTCAAGAAATTAGTTACAGCGCATCGATTGGCAAACGTGACCAAGATGACTGCTTTACGGCATTCGTTCATTCCAACTCTACACCTATTCCGCTTGGGAAAGTAATGCCCACGCCAATTGAAGATGATCAGCCCACTTTTAAGCCTCTACCAGAAACGATAGAAGTAAATCAGGCCACCCCACTTGCCTGGAAACCAAACCGTTCGGGCCAAAATAATCATTAGCAAGCACATGAAAACCGGATTTCTTAGCCTTATACTCCATGCTCACCTGCCTTATGTTCGACATCCAGAACATGAGTGCTTTTTTGAAGAGAACTGGTTGTTTGAGGCGATTACTGAATGCTACATCCCCTTAATCAATGTTCTGGATAGGCTGGAAAAAGACCAGATAGATTATCGCCTTACCCTGTCACTTTCGCCACCGCTTATTTCCATGCTCCGCGATGACTTATTACAGGCACGTTATTTAAAATATTTACATAAATTACTAGAACTAGCCAAAAAAGAAGTTATCCGAACCGAAAAACAACCCGAATATCAAAAACTAGCACAGTATTACCTGCACATTTTCCAACACACGTTGGATACCTATCAAAATCAGTATCACTGCGATTTATTAACTGCTTTCAAAAAACATCATGCAACCGGCAAGCTTGAACTGATAACTTGTGCAGCAACGCATGGTTTTCTGCCTTTATTGAACATTAGTGAAACAGCCGTCCGCAATCAAATAAACACAGGCATTCAAACATTTAAAGAGAATTTGGGATTCTTACCCACCGGTTTTTGGCTGCCTGAATGTGCTTACTATCCAGGCGTTGAAACACTATTGTCTGAAGCTGGCATTACCTACTTTTTTGTTGATAACCACGGCATAACCAATGCCAACCAAGCACCTAAAAATGGTGTTTATGCGCCTTTGGATTGTGGTAATGGAGTAACTGCATTCGGTCGAGACCCTGAGACGTCTAAACAGGTTTGGAGTTCTCATGAAGGTTATCCTGGTGATTATGATTATCGGGAATATTACAAAGATATCGGCTTTGATCTCGACTTTGATTATATAAAACCCTATATCCTCGATAATGAAATTCGTATCAATACCGGTATTAAATACTATCGGATAACCGGTAAGGACTTGCCAAAAGAACGCTACAACCCCGAAAATGCGTTGGCAAAAGCACAGCAACATGCTCAAGACTTTATCAATAAACGGCAAGCGCAAATTGAAACCCTTAACACCACCATGGATAGACCGCCAATCATTGTCGCTCCCTACGATGCTGAACTCTTTGGCCATTGGTGGTTTGAAGGGCCACATTGGCTTGAGAGTGTTCTACGCTTGGCAAATGCTCCTGACAACAACGTTCAGACCCTTAGCTGTAGTGCTTATTTAAAACAACAAACTAGTCATCAAGTGGCGACTCCTTCTGCTTCAACTTGGGGCGATCAAGGTTATTCGAGTTACTGGCTCAATGACTCCAACGCTTGGATCTATCCTTTCTTACACCAAGCAGAAGCAGAAATGGAAAAGCTCGCCTCTGATCTAAAAAACTTAACCGTGACACCTCTCCAGATCCGTGCCTTAAATCAGGCTGCGCGATCTATTTTACTAGCACAAGCCTCTGATTGGCCGTTTATCATGAAATCAGGAACCACAACCGAGTATGCCATTAAACGTATAACAGATCATCTTGCCCGTTTTAACTATTTACATGACTGTATTCGAAAAAACCGGATTAACGAACGCCATTTGGTCGCATTAGAAATCATGGATAATATTTTTCCGAGTATTAATTTCAGGGATTACAACCCTAACAAAGCAAAATGAGTCAACTGGATACAACAGAACTTAAAGAGCTCGTTAAACGTTATCAAAAACTACTGATATCTCAGCAAACAATCATGCTTTCAACCGCTTCAAGCAGCGGCGTCCCCGATATCAGCTATGCCCCTTTTATACGCAGCGACTCAGGTGTTTTTTATATTTATGTCAGTGAAATGGCTAGACATACTACTCATTTACTGACCAACCCACAAGTATCATTGCTCTTTATAAAACCTGAAGCTGACTGCCAAAACCTATTTGCACGGGAACGAGCAATATTAAACTGTACCGCGCAAGAAATACCCAAAAGTGATAAAACTTACGAGCAACAACTGGATGCTTTACAAGCTAAATTTGGCGACGTGCTGAGTTTATTACGCACCTTAACTGACTTTCATTTATTTGCCTTACAGCCAGAAAGTGGACGCTATATCATCGGCTTTGGACGCGCTTTTAACATTCAAGTCAACACTGACAGCTTGCAGCCTATTTAGCTATCACTAAAGGGGAAATCACTTGTTAATCTTACAACTAATCATCAATCAATGGGATAAAAGCCAACGTAGCCCAGCGCATATTAAGTTACGAGCCACCATTCCAGATCGCTATCTCATCAATTTTCCACCGGCTTTTTATGCTTTCGATCAACAATGTATTATAGATCAACAGGGAGATGATATTCAGGGCACTCGTCTTAACTATTCACTCGATACTAATGGCAAGCTGTTAATTGATCGTTTTCAAATTGATTTAGACCATCACATTCTGACTTATTTGGGTAATAAGTCCGTGGTGAAATCTGAAGTTATTGGTTCTTTGAATAATCAATGGCTACAATGTCACTATAATTGCCGCTATGCTATCTATGAGTCAGACTACTATTATTGGTTGTATGAAGCAGTCACCTTAAATGCCATTCACTTAAATCAACTGGATGAGCATATATTTTTAACTACCCAACCTACCATCATTTATGAGGATATAAATGACTTGGATGCCTCCAAAAAATCCATATGAAAGCCATCAATAACCCATTGACCGAAATAGAAAAGGTAACGCTAAACCATTACAATGAAAATGCCAATACGTTTTGGCGCGGGACAAAAGACCATGATGTCAGCCAGAATACGGCGGCTTTTTTAGCGCCTTTTCCAGATAATAAAAAACTGGATATTCTAGATCTGGGCTGCGGTCCCGGCAGAGATATCAGTTATTTCAAATCATTGGGTCACAGACCAGTTGGACTAGACGGTTGTGAAATATTTTGTAACATGGCGCGCCGCTACACCGATTGCACCATACTTCATCAAACATTTCTTAGCTTGGACTTGTCTGGTTTTGAGTTCGACGGTATTTTTGCCAATGCTTCTTTGTTCCATGTGCCCAGTCAAGAACTACCTCGCGTCCTTAAGGAATTAAAAACTGTATTAAGACCTGACGGTGTTTTATTCTTATCCAATCCGCGAGGCAATGATGAAGGCTGGTCTGGACAACGATACGGCCATTACATGGAACTAGATACCAGCAAACAATTTCTGGAAGCCGCAGGCTTTACCTTAATCAATCATTATTACCGCCCTTTTGGCAAACCCCTTCATGAACAACCTTGGCTTGCCATTGTTGCTCAAGTCAATAACCATCCATCAGACTATACTGGGACATAAAATGATTATTTTAACGAAAGACATCCTTTTGAAAACACATCTATTAGCATTGCTGATAAGCACTACCCTAAGTTTTTCCGCGACTGCAGCAAACACTTATACAGTTGATCCCAAACACACTTTTCCCGGCTTTGAAATTAATCATCTGGGTTTTTCAATTCAACGAGGTCGATTTAATAAAACTAGTGGCAAAATTACACTTAACCCTGAATTATCAGCAGGCAACATTGATATCACCATTGAAACAGCCTCAATCGATACAGGCTTTGCCGAGTTGGAAAAGCATTTACGTGGTCAAGATTTTTTAGATGCTAAACGTTATCCTAAAATAACCTTTCTAGCAAATAGACTAAGCTTTGACAAAAACCAACTGATTGCCGCTGACGGCTTGTTAACGCTACATGGCATAGCCAAACCCGTGCATTTAAAGATTGATCATTTTTATTGTGGAATGAACCTGATTACGCTTAAAAACACCTGTGGAGCCAATATAACTAGTACGCTTAAACGCTCTGATTTTGGCATAGACAAATACGCTCCAAAACTAGCTGATGAGGTCAGTATTGTCATACCCATTGAAGCCACCAAAGATTAATCCCCGTTAACCAAAAGGAAAAACGATGAAACTTTATTATAGCCCCGGTGCTTGCTCCTTATCACCCCATATCTTTGCTTGCGAAGCAGAATACCCACTTGAACTGATCAAAGTTAATTTAAACAACAAACTCACTGAGACCAACGAAGATTTTCAATAACTAAACCCTAACGGCTACGTCCCTCTTTTATTATTGGATAACGGCAATCAACTAACAGAAGGACCTGCCATTGTTCAGTATCTTACTGGCCAAACCCCTGAGCTATTATTTTA
>Ga0209033_1000690_pt1 | contig 19745 bp, 22 predicted proteins | sample LauGreFa1BDMLBDN_2_FD_188218 | JGI IMG/M metagenome (GOLD analysis project Ga0209033, IMG submission 188218) | Freshwater lake microbial communities from Lake Michigan, USA - Fa13.BD.MLB.DN (SPAdes) (version 2) | ecosystem: Environmental > Aquatic > Freshwater > Lake | place: Lake Michigan, USA...
GCTGCAGCAATTTTATTAAATTCAAAACTGTCCATATTCTAGTGATTTTTATAATCTAAATTGTATAACATCATAATCTTTAAAGTAAAAAATTTTTTTTAAAATCTATTTTATGCGTCTTACAGTCGCATAATTTTAATTATGAACAATACAGTTATTTTAATACCAAGTCATTTACGAGCAACCAGATTACCCAATAAACCGTTATTGTTAATTAATAATAAACCTATGATTGTTCATTGTTGGCAGAGAGCCATCGATAGCAAAATCGGAGAAGTTTACGTTGCCACAGCAGACGAGGAAATTGCAAAAGTTATAAAAGACGTTGGTGGAAAAAGTATTTTAACTAGCAAAGAGCACAAAACAGGCTCTGATAGAATTTTTGAAGCTATAGAAAAAAATTTTTCTAAAAAACCAAGTAACATTATTAACCTGCAAGGAGATATGCCGAACATTGATCCATCAGCAATAAAATTGTTAGATAAATTTATGAATAATAATTCGTATCAAATAGCAACTCTTGCCACAAAACTTAATTCTATAAAAGATTTAGAAAATAAAAATATTGTAAAAGTTGAAATCAAAAAAGAAATACAAATAAATAATTTTGATAATGCATTAGATTTTTTTAGATTAAAAAATATTGATAAAAGTAATTTTTATTATCATCATGTTGGCATTTACGGTTATCAATATGAAACATTAAAAAAATTTATTTCTTTAAAAAGAAGTGATAATGAAATTAATAGAAGCCTAGAGCAAATGCGCGCTATGGATAACGACATATCTATAAGTGTGGGTTTGACAGATTCTTATCCTTTAGGCGTAGATACTATTGAAGATTTAGAGGAAATAAGAAATATTATGAAAAATGGCCAATAAAATAATTATACAAGGAGAGCAGGGCGCTTATTCGCATTTAGCGGCAGTAAAGATTTTTAAAAATCCTGATATGATATGTTGCAAGACCTTTGAAGATGCTTTTGTTAAAACTAAAAGTATCAAAAATAGTAAATTATTAATTCCAATTGAAAATTCTATAGCAGGTAGAGTTGCAGACATTCATTACTTATTATCTTCTTCTAGATTAAAAATAGAAGGAGAGCACTTTCAAAAAGTTGAACACTGCTTATTAGGATTAAAAAGTGTTTCTATTAAACAAATCGAAACCGTACGAAGCCATGCACAGGCAATTGGGCAGTGTAAGAAAAATATTTATAAATTAAAATTACAGCCAATCGTGGCCGCTGATACTGCTGGGTCTGCAAAATATATCTCTGAACATCAAATTGAATCCGAATCTGCGATTGCCTCAGCTCTTGCTGCAAAGATTTATGGATTGAAGATTTTAAAGAAAAATTTTGAAGATTTAAAAGGTAACGTTACAAGATTTTTAATTATGTCAGCTTCAGCAAAACCAAAATTATATAAAAAAAATAAGAAATATATCACTTCTTGTATTTTTCGCTTAAAAAGCGTGCCATCGGCACTGCATAAGGCTTTAGGAGGCTTTGCTGAGAATAAAGTTAATCTTACAAAACTTGAAAGTTTTTCAACTGGAAATTCTTTTAAGCAGGTAAGTTTTTATCTTGATATTGAAGGGCATATTGAAAATTTAGCAGTAAAAAAAGCTCTAACTATTTTAAAAAAACATACTGAAAAATTAGATATTTTAGGTGTTTATTTTGCCAATTCATTTAGATATTAAAATTATTATAGCTGTCGTTTTTTTTTAATTATCTTGTTATAATATTTTGGGAGATTGGTGGCAGGTGGAGGTTACGCTAATCCGGTCAGGTCTGAAAAGAAGCAGCCGTAACGATAATTTTTCAGGTTGTCCTCAGTCTCCCGTTTTTTATGGAAAATAATCGTAAAGGTTTATCATTAAAGTATCGACCACAAAGTTTTGACGAAGTTATAGGTCAAGACGTAATGGTTCAGATTATTAAAAATGCGATCAAAATGGATCGTATTCCTAATGCTTATTTATTAACAGGTATTAGAGGAGTTGGAAAAACGACGACTGCAAGAATAATTGCAAAAGCTATTAATTGTAAAAATTCTGAAAGCCCAGAAAAAAAGTGTGAAGGCTTTTGTCATTGTGAAGCTATAACAAATTCAAATCATATCGATGTTTTAGAAATGGATGCTGCTTCTAAAACTGGAATTGATGATATTAGAGAATTAATTGATTCTGCTAAATATTATCCTACGAGTGCTAAATATAAAGTTTTCATTATTGATGAAGTTCACATGTTATCAAAGCAAGCATTTAATGGTTTGCTTAAAACTTTAGAAGAGCCACCTCCTCATCTTAAATTTATTTTAGCAACCACTGAGGTTAAAAAAATACCATTAACTATTATTTCAAGATGTCAAAGATTTGATCTTAGAAGAATTAAACTTGAAGAAATGATTTCTTTCTTAAAGAAAATTTCGGAGAAAGAAAAAGCAAAAATTAATGAAAAAGCTTTAATGTTAATTGCAAAAGCATCAGAAGGGTCAGTAAGAGATGCTCTATCTATATTAGATCAGGCCATTTCAACATTTAATGTTTTAGGCGAAGAGATTACTGAAAAATCAGTCAGAGCAATGTTAGGTATAGCAGACCGTTCAAGAATTATTGATCTTGTACGTTTTGTCATTGATGGTGATAAAGAGAAAGCCCTTCAGGATGCCCAAGAAATATTTGATTTGGGAGCAGATTCAAAATTAGTTTTGCAAGACATGCTTGAAGTTATTTATTTAATTTCTAGAAGCAAAAGTTTTGGCAAAATTGAAAACGACTTAACAGTTTCCGAATCTGAATCTGATTTAATTTTTAAACTGTCTAAAGATATTGATTTTTCTTATATTTCAATGATCTGGCAATTTATTCTTAAAGGAATTGAAGAATTAAATTTTGTTCCAAATCATTTTCTTTCTTTTCAAATGTTAATTATGAGACTAGTACATTTGAAAGATCTACCAAGTCCAGAGCAAGTAATTGAGGACGCTTTAAATTCAGACACACGCGCAATAGCGGAATCAAATGAGAAAAAAGATGATTTTAAAGAAATTAAACCCGGAACAATAATTAACAAGCAAACTTCAGCAAAGACACAAATCAAAAGTATTATACAAGAAAAAGCCGAAGATATTGATCGCAATCCAAAAATTTTAGAAAAAAAACAAGAACTTGGAAAACTTGAAATAATTAATTCATTTGAAAAATTAGTGCAGATTACAAATGATAAAAAAGAAATTGAATTAAAATTTGATTTAGAAAGAAATGTTCGAGTGGTAAAATTTGAGACTGGTAAAATTGATATTTCGTTTAATGAAAAACTATCTAAAAATTTTGTAAGAACTTTAACTGAGAAGCTTAAGCTGTGGACAGGCGAAAGATGGATTATATCTTTGTCAAAAGAAACAGGTAAAAATACAATTTTTGAAAATAAGGAAACACATAAAAAAAAATTGCTACAAGATGCGCTTGAAAGTGAAGTTTATAAAAAGATAAAAGAAAATTTTCCAGATGCCGAACTTAGCGAAGTTGAGGAGACTAAGTAATGGATTTTGGTGGCATGTTAAAAAAAGCTCAAGAGATGCAGCAAAAAATGGCTGAAGTTAAAGCCTCATTAAAGAATATTCAAGCAGAAGGAGTCGCAAATAATGGTGCTGTGAAAGTAATTATGAACGGTGATCATGAGATGATTAAAATAGAAATTGATCCAAAGCTAATGACAGAAGAAAAAGAAGTTTTAGAAGACTTAATTATTATAGCTACTAATAATGCTAAGAAGGTAATCGAGGTAAAATCATCAGAGGAGATGTCAAAAATAACTGGTGGTTTAAAACTGCCTCCAGGATTTAAACTTCCTTTTTAGTAATGAAAAATAATTCTCATCCAGATTTAGAAACATTAATGTTTCTAATTGCAAAGTTGCCAGGATTAGGACCAAAGTCTGCAAGACGTATTGCTCTTTATCTTTTAAAAAACAGAGACAATATTATGAAGCCATTGTCTGGAGCCTTAGATAAAGTTTATCAAAATGTTGCTCGTTGTAATAGTTGTGGAAATTTTAAAACTAATAAAATTGAGTGTAATTGTAGTAATAAAAATAATTATGAACAAATCTGTGTTGTAGAAAATGTGGCGGACATGTGGGCTCTTGAAAGCACCAATGTTTATAGTGGTCAGTACCATATCTTAGGAGGTACGCTATCGGCAATTAACGGAGTAAATCCAGAAGATCTATTAATAGGTTCATTAGTTAACAGAATTAAAGCTAATTCTGTAAAAGAAGTTATCCTAGCAACAAGCGCTACAATCGAAGGGCAAACAACAGCTCATTATATTAAAGACAGTATTAAAAATTTAAATGTGAAGGTAACAAAGTTGGCTCACGGTCTACCAGTGGGTGGAGAGATTGAATATTTAGATGATGGAACATTATTTTCAGCATTTAAATATCGTAGTTCTTTGAATAGCGATTAGCATCAAGCGCTTGATTAATTAAGCAGATTTAGTATTTTTTTAATTATGACTATTAGGCAAATCTTAACAGAGCCAGATCCTCAATTAAGAATTAAATCAAAACCAGTTGAGAAGGTTGATGCGGAGATTAAAAAATTAATGAAAGATATGTTGGAGACAATGTATGCAGCTCCTGGAATTGGTCTTGCAGCCGTTCAAATCGGAGTCCACAAAAGAGTTATTGTAATTGATATAGCAAAAGAACCAGAACCAAATAATCCGATGTATTTTGTAAATCCAGAAATTGTTTGGACATCACAAATAAAATGTACTTTTGAAGAAGGCTGTCTCTCATTGCCTAAACAATTTGCAGAAATTGAAAGACCAGAAAAATGCCACGTAAAATATTTAGATCAAAATGGAAAAGAACAATTATTAAAAGCAGAAGGCTTACTTGCTACATGTATCCAGCATGAAATTGATCATTTAAATGGAATTTTATTTATTGATTATTTATCAAAATTGAAAAAATCGTTTATTTTAAAAAAACTCTCAAAAGCAAAAAAGGAAGAAGTTTCAGATCACATTAATTTTTAGGTAATCCATGTCATTAAAAATAATTTTCATGGGAACACCAGCATTTGCTGTTCCTGCACTAAAAGAATTACTTAAAGAAAAATTAAATATTATTCATGTTTATACGCAGCCACCAAAAAAATCTAATAGAGGTTTAAAAATTGAAAAAACTCCAGTGCATTTAGAAGCGGAAAAGAATAATTTAAAAGTTCACCATCCGAGCTCATTAAGAGATGAAGGGGAATTAGATTTTTTTAAAAACATAAGCCCTGATTTAGTGATCGTTGTTGCTTACGGACAAATTATCCCTGAAAATTTTTTAAATTTATCCAAGAAAGGTTTTATCAACATTCATGCTTCTCTATTACCTAATTGGAGAGGCGCAGCACCCATTCAAAGGTCAATTATGAATGGCGATAAGTTTACAGGAATCTCAATTATGAAAATTGAAAAAGGTTTAGACTCAGGACCTGTGATGTTGTCTGAGAAGATAGAGATTAATAATCAACTTAATTACGGTTTATTAAGTGATCAGCTGTCGATTTTGGGTTCTAAATTAATCATTAAGGCTATTGATCTAATTGAAAAAGACAAGGCTAAATTTGAAGAACAAGATCACGCCAAAGCCACTCACGCTAAAAAAATTACACGCGAAGATGAAGAAATTAATTGGAATAATAACGCGGATAAAATTGTACAACAAATTAATGCGCTAAATCCAACGCCAGGGGCTTGTTTTAAATTTCAAAATGAAAGAATTAAGATTTGGAAAGCAGAGGTTATAGATCAAAAAGGAAAAATTGGCACAACACTTAATGACAACCTTTTAATTGCTTGCAAAGATTTTGCAATTCAAGTTTTAGAAATACAAAGACCTGGAAAGAAAATTCAAAAAGTAAAAGAATTTTTATTAGGCTATAAAATTCCCAAAGCATCACAATTGATTTAAATGCCAAGATTAAAATGCATAGTTGAATACGATGGTACTCATTTTGTAGGTTGGCAAAGACAATTAAATGGTAGATCAGTTCAGGAAGCGATTGAACAAGCAATTGAAAAGATAGCTGAAAAAAAAATAACAATTTTTGGAGCAGGAAGAACAGACACAGGCGTTCATGCAGTTCATCAAGTTTTTCATTTTGATTTTAATAAAGATATTGATGTTAAAAAAATTACTGATGCTTTAAATTTTCATTTAAAAAATGAATCTATTAGTATTTTAAAAACAGAATTAACTAATGCTGATTTTGATTCAAGACGAGATGCAAAGCTAAGAATTTATAAATATGTAATTATTAATCGAGAATCACCACTGTCCATAGAAAAAGATAGGGCTTGGCAATTAAAAATAAAACTTGATGAAATAAAGATGAATGATGCTGCGCAAATTTTGATAGGGACTCACGATTTTACAACTTTCAGATCAGCTTCGTGTGGAGCCAAATCTCCAATAAAAACTATGGAAAAAATAAATATTTTTAGAAAAGATGATTATATTTACAGTTATTTTGAATCGCAGTCTTTTTTACAACATCAAGTTCGTTCTATGATGGGATGCATAAAGCTTGTGGGGGAAAATAAATGGTCAAAAAAAGACCTACTAGATGCGTTAAATTCTAAAGACCGATCTAAATGTGCACCCCCAGCACCAGCTGCAGGATTGTATTTAGAGAATATTTTTTATTAATCTAAACCTCTAGTAAAGCTTCAACGTGATATTTGGCGCTTTCCTGAATAGCTGTAAGATTGTAGCCACCTTCCAAGATTGAAACAATTTTATTGCCACAGACTTGTTTTGCAATTTTCATAATTTCTTTGGTTAATGTGTAATAGTCTTTAGATTCTAAATTAATGTTAGCCAAAGGATCATTTTTGTGAGCATCAAAACCAGCTGACAATAATATAAATTCAGGTTTAAATTCATTTAATTTGTCATAAACTCTTTTATAACTATCAAAAAATTCTTCAGAGCCTGTTCCAGCTTTTAGAGAGATATTTAAAATATTATTATATTTTCCAGTTTCATCTTCAGAGCCTGTGCCAGGGTAAAATGGAAATTGATGTGATGAAATATATAAAACTTTTTTTTCATTATAAAAAATATCCTGAGTTCCATTTCCATGATGAACATCAAAATCTATGATTGCCACTTTATTTAATTTATATTTTTCTAATAAATAAGTTGCGCCCACAGCAACGTTATTAAATATGCAAAATCCCATAGCCTGTTCTTTTTCCGCATGGTGTCCAGGAGGTCTGATAACGCAAAAGGCATTATCAAATTCTTTATTCATTACACCATCGATTGCATTAATTATTGATGAAACAGCATCATAAGCTGCTTCTTTACTGCTCTTAGAAACAATTGTGTCTCCATCTAGAAAAGCCAAACCCTCTTTTGGAAATGATTGATTAATTTTTTTAAAATATTTTTCTGAATGAGTAAGTTTAATATATTTTTCATCAAAAGAGCCTACGTTTTTAAAGATTAGTTTTTGAGAGCGTATTTTTTTTAAACCACTTATAATTGACGGAATTCGTTCAGGGCATTCTGGATGACCAGGACCTGTGTCATGGTGAATGGAAGAATTGGCAGTGAATATGCAGGTTGTCACTTAAAGTAATTAACAAGAATATCTAAATATATATTTTTTAATTTCTTTAAATCAGCAACTCTAGCCATTTCATCTACTTGATGAATAGTTTTTGCAATTAAACCAAATTCAATACAGGGAGATATTTTTTTTATAAAACGAGCATCAGAGGTACCACCTGTTGTTGATAACACGGGATTAATTTTAGTGCTTTTTTTTATGACATTTTTAATCATGTAAACAGTTTTGCTAGGTTTTGTTAAAAAAGATTCTCCTGAAACATGGTATTTAATTTTGTAACTTGCTTTAAATTTTTTAGTAATAGAAGAAAAAACTTTGTTTAATTTTTTTTTTAGAGAGCTTGATGTGTGTAAATTGTTAAATCTTATATTAAAAGATGCTTTTGCTTCAGCAGGAACGACATTGTCTGCTGTATTATTAATAGTAATTTTTGTAACTTCAAGATTAGATGGTTCAAAATCTTTATTACCGCTGTCTAGTTTTAATTTTTTAATATTGTTTAAAACCTCAACTATAATTGTAGAAGGGTTATTATAAGTATATGAATAAGCAACGTGTCCTTGGGTTCCCAAAATTGTTAAATGACCTGTTATACTTCCTCTTCTTCCAATTTTAATCATATCGCCAAGTCTATTTTCATTAGTTGGCTCTCCTACTATACAGAAATCAATTTTTTCTTTTTTTTGTATTAATTTTTTTATAACTTTTTGAGTACCATTAATTGCAATAGTTTCTTCATCACCGGTTATTAAAAAACTAATTGATCCTTTTAATTTTTTATTTTTTTTTAAAAATTCACTAACGGCAGCAATAAAACAAGCAATTGAGCCTTTCATATCGCTAACACCACGACCAATTAACTTTTGATTTTTGATAACACCACCAAAAGGATTAACAGTCCAAGATTTTAAATCTCCAACAGGAACAACATCTGTGTGTCCTGCAAAACAAAAGTTAGGGGAGCTTTTGCCAATTTTTGCATACAAATTCTTAATTTTTGCGGTTCCCTTTTCTTGGAACTCCATAATCTGACATTTAAAACCTAATTTTTTTAGATTTTTTGCAACAACATTAATTGCGCCATCATCTTTAGGTGTAACGCTTTGACATTTCACAAGATCTCTCGCTAAAGAAACTTCACTAATAGTCTTTAGCATATCAATCTCTCAGTAAGTCGTTTATTGAAGTTTTGCTTCTAGTTTTTTCATCGACAGTCTTAACAATGACTGCACAGTATAAACTTGGTTTGCTTTTATCCTCGTTTGGAAGTGATCCCGAAACTACCACAGAATACGGAGGAACTTTTCCATAAATGATTTGGTTTGTTTTTCTATCTATAATCTTTGTTGAAGCTCCAATATAAACCCCCATAGAAATTACTGAACCTTCGCCAACAATAACTCCCTCAGCCACTTCTGATCTTGCTCCGATAAAACAGTTATCTTCAATAATTACAGGGTTTGCTTGAAGAGGTTCTAATACTCCACCTATTCCAACTCCTCCAGAAATATGACAATTTTTTCCAATTTGTGCGCAGGAACCAACTGTTGACCAAGTGTCAATCATGGTTCCATCATCAACATAAGCTCCAACATTTACAAACGATGGCATCAGCACGACATTTTTTCCAATGTATGCAGATTTTCTAATCGCTCCATTTGGCACAGCCCTAAATCCAGCTTCGATATGTTTTTTTTTATCCCAAAGAGCTGTCTTACCATCTACTTTATCAAACCAGGTTGCGTAAGGGCCTGAAAGAATTTTATTATCTTGTGTTTTAAAACTTAAAAGAATTGCTTTTTTTATCCATTGATGAGTATGCCACTCATTATTTTTTTTCTCACAGACTCTAATATTACCCGAGTCCAGTTTTTCCAAAGTTTCATTAATTGCAGAAATAATTGTTTTGTCAGAATTTTTATTAATATTATTTCTGTCTTCCCAAGCTTTTAAAATAGTATTTTCTAGACTCATGTTTATTTAATTAACAAATTACACTGCTCAAGAAAATGATCTAATTCTTTTATTTTAAAGTGTACATGATCCTCATCATGGCCTTCTTTTGCCCAATTATCTTCATTTATTACCCATCCTGTTTTCATACCAAGATCATGAGCTGGTTTTAGGTTTCTTGCGATATCTTCAAAAAAAATACTTTGTTCAGGAATAATGTCGTATTTTTTAATAAGCCTTTCATAAGGAGATCTCTCTGGTTTTGGAACAAAATCTGAATCAACAATATCAAATATTGAAAAAAGATTTTCATCAAGTTGCAAATTACTAATAACATTATTTGCATGTTTTTTTGAACCATTGGTAAATATAATTTTTTTCCCAGGTAAACTTTTGATTTCTTTATTTAGTTTTTCATTTTTATTTAAAGAACTGTAATCAATATTATGCACAAATTCTAAAAAGTGATGGGGGTCAATATTATGATGCTTGATTAAGCCATTCAAAGTAGTTCCGTGTTTTTGAAAATATTCATTTTTCATTTGAATAGCTTCTTCATGATCAACATTTAAATGTTGAGTGATAAAACTTGCCATTAGTTTATCAATTCCTGAAAATAAATTTGTAGATGAAGGATAAAGAGTGTTATCTAAATCAAAAATCCAAAATTTTACGTCCTTTATTTTATCCATTATTTTACTATAAGTGTTCCAGCTCCAAGATTTGAGAATAATTCAAAAAGAACAGCATGAGATTTTCTTCCATCAATAATAACCACTCCGTTTACTCCAGATTCAATTGCACTAATGCATGTCTTAATTTTTGGAATCATCCCCCCAGTAATCGTTCCATTATCAATAAGATCCAAAGCTTGTTTTGTAGATAGTTGTGATATCAAATTACCATTTTTGTCATTTACCCCGGGGACATCCGTCATTAATAAAAGTCTTTCAGCCTTTATTTGGTTTGCAATAGTTCCAGCGGCTGTATCAGCATTCACATTATAAACTTGGCCCTTATTATCCATTCCCATAGGAGCAATAACAGGAATGATTTTTTGTTTAAAAAAATTATTTAATATTTTTGTATCAATTTTTTTTGGATCTCCAACAAATCCTAATTGTTCATCTATAGCTTTATCTATGTGAATTACATTATTTTTTCTAACAGTAACGGACTCAGCTTTTGCACCATAATTTATAATTGCATCTCTTAAATCTGGATTTATCTCATTTAACAAAACATCTTCGACAACTTTTATTACATTTTCATCAGTTACTCTTAATCCAGAAATAAATTTGCTTTCTAAATTTTGAGCTTCTAGTTTTGTTTTTATTTGAGGACCGCCACCGTGAATAACTGCAACATCAACATCTAATTTTCTTAAAATTGCAGCATCTTGGGCAAACGCTTTTGATAAACTTTGATCAGACATTACCTGACCACCGTATTTGAGAATTATTTTTTTATTTTTATATTTGTCGAAGTAAACTGATGCCTCTTGAATTGATGGACCAAGTTCTGGCCAAAAAGACTTAATATCCATCAAACCGTTTTCACCGTAGTTTTCTTCATAATGTAATACTGTTGAGCCATTGTAAGGACGTTACTTACAGTCCAGTACACAACTAATCCAGAAGGAAAAGTTGCTAACATAACTGTCATTATCAAAGGAAAGAATGCAAAAATTTTTGCCTGTATTGGATCTGGTGGAGTTGGGTTTAGCTTCATTTGAAAGTACATGGTGATACCCATTAATATTGGCCATACGCCTATCATTAAAAACGAAGGAGGATTCCAAGGTATTAAACCAAATAAATTGAAAATCGTTGTTGGGTCTGCAGCTGATAAATCTTTAATCCATCCAAAAAATGGCGCATGACGCATTTCCAGAGTTACAAAAAGCATCTTATAAACAGCAAAGAAAATTGGAATTTGAACTAATATTGGAAGACATCCTGACAAAGGATTTACTTTTTCTCTTTTATACAAGGCCATCATTTCTTGCTGAGTTCTCTTCATATCATCTTTGTAGAGCTCTTTTATTCTTAACATTTCTGGCTGAAGAACTTTCATTTTCGCCATGGATTTAAAAGAATAGTTGTTAAGTGGAAAAAATAGAATTCTTACAAGAAGAGTTAGAATTATAATTGCAACACCGAAGTTTCCAACAATTTTAAAGATATAGTCGATTACAAAAAATAAAGGTTTTGTAATAAAATAAAACCAACCCCAATCAATTGATAAATCAAAACGATCAATTTTTTCTTTTTCAGTATAATTATCAATCGGGTAAACTTCTTTTGCACCGATAAATATTTTTAAAGTATTAGAAGTGCTTTTTTGCGGATTTGCTATAGTTGGCTCTGATATTATAAAATTTGCTTTATAACTGTTGGCAAACGAATATTCGCCTTTAAAAGATTTTCCGCTTTCAGGAATAATAGCTGACATCCAATATTTATCAGTAATACCAAACCAACCACTCTTGCCAGTGTATGTTTTTTTCTCTTTTTCAATTGTTGAATACGTTTCTTCTTTTAAGTTTTTATCGACAACTCCAATTAATCCTTCATGCAGAATATAAAAATTTTCTGTATTAGGCTTTGTATTTTTTGTTATTTGAGAATAGTGAAATAATTCAATTGTTTTACTTTTTTCATTTCTGATTGTTTCTGTAATTTTAAATAAATATTTATCATCTAATTCAATCTTTTTAGAAAAAACGACACCTTCTCTATTATTCCACTCAAGAGTTACAGGAGAAGCGGGAGTTAATTTTTTACCCTCTCTAATTTGCCAAACACTATTGTTATCAGGAACTTTAACATCTGACTTTGTAGTTGCCCAACCCGATTCTACAAAATATCCATCCTCAGATTTTTTAGGGCTAAGAACAACAATTGGTTTGCTACTTTTATCTAAGGTTTCTCGGTAGTTCTTTAATATAATGTCATCGATTAGCGCTCCTCTTAAAGATATAGAGCCAGACAAATTACTATTTTCGATGAATACTCTATCACTTTCTTTTAATGCGTCGCTTCTAGAAATAGATTTTGTTGGATTTGCTTTTCCAGTTTGAGGAGTTTCTGGTTTTTGAATATTAGTTTGTGTTTCCGTCTTTCCTTGAATTTCAAGTCTCTTTCTTTGAGCCTCATCTGTATTTTCAAAAAACATTGACCAACCAATCAAGATTGCAGTTGATAATATGACCGCTATGATGACGTTTCTGTTTTCCATTATTTATTTTTCTTGTTTACGACAGGATCGTAACCAAATCCGCCGCCTAAAAATTTAATAGGGTGACATCTTAAAATTCTAAGAATTCCTTTAAAACATCCTTTAATAAAACCAAATTCTTTTAAACTCTGCATAAAATATTCAGAGCAAGTCGGATCATAATGACAAGCGTTAGGAAAAAAAGGAGATAATAAAAACTTATAGATCTTAATAAACTTTGTAAGAATAAAAGAAAAAAAATTATCTATTTTTTTTATCATTATTTTAACGAGCTAAATTTATATCCAAGTTCTTGTACAATTTTAGTAAAATCAACATCATATATTTTTGATTTTGCAAAAACAGCATACTTATATTTATTGTTAAATGAATCAATCTCAGTAATCGCTTTACGTGCAGCCATTTTTAATCTTCTTCTAATTTTATTTCTTTTTACTGCATTTCCAAGCTTTTTGGCCGATACAAAACTCATATGAATTTTATTTGTTTCTGGAGCAGTATCTTTGTTGGTGTAATAAATTGTGAATAAGTCTGAACTTACTTTTTTTGCAGATAGAATTTTTTTAAATTCAAGATTGCCTCTAAGACTTTCAAATTTTAGAGTCTTGGGCATGACTTAAGCAGATACAGATTTTCTTCCCTTAAATCTTCTTCGAGCAATAACTTTTCGACCACCTTTTGTTGCCATACGTGATCTAAAACCGTGTCTTCTCTTTCTTACTATTTTGCTTGGCTGATAGGTTCTTTTCATTGTGATAATTAGAATTTGGCTATTTATAGGTAAATTGTTAAATCATGTACAGTAAAAATTTTTATTTAATACGTTTTAAAAATGACAAAATTATCAAAACTTAAAATTATTTTAGGATTAATTTATCTTTTAATAGTGGGTTTGGTGACATTTCTGTTTTTTCATTATGAAGTTTATAATTATGTTAGCTCTGATTTCATAAAAAATGATCGCAAAGTAGTTATTAATTTTATTGAACAAAATATTTTTATCTACTCTTTTTTATTTTTCTTATTTTCTGCTATTTGGTTCTTTTTACTTGGTTTTGGTTTTCCGTTAGTGATAGCAGCAGGTTTTATATTTGGTTCTTTTTTAGGCTCAATCCTATTGCTTATGGGTTTTGCTATCGGTTCAACTGCCTTATATGTTTTTGCAAATCATTATTTTAAAGATTTAGTGATTAAGTATTTTTCAAGTAAATATAAAAGTTTAGACAGTCATTTTAAAAATAATGATTTTGCCTATTTATTATTTTTAAGATTAGTTCCTGGAATACCTTCGCAAGCAGGCACACTGATTCCAATATTATTTAATATGAAACTTAAAAATATATTTCTTTCAAATATTTTTGGTGTGGCACCATCAATATTTATTTCAGTAAGTTTAGTGTCAGGAATTAGTTCTAAAATTGAGGAGGGTTCACAGTTTAATTTAGATTTACTCTCGGATCCAAAAGTTTCTATACCCTTAACTGCGCTTGGTATAATGGTTCTAGTAGTTAATTTTATAAAACAAAAATTTTTTAAGAGCAAAATTTGAATAAGTTTTTTAAAAATAGTCTTTTAGAAATTAAAGATATTTGTATTCCTTTATATAAAATATTAATTCCGTTTATTTTTATAATTAAAATTCTAGAAGAAATTGGAATAGTAAAAATTATTTCAAATTTTTTCGAACCTATTGTTCAATTATTGGGTCTACCAGCTGAGTTTGGCATAGTTTGGGTTACAGCTATTATAATTAATGTTTATGCTGCGATTGTCCTTTTTATTAATATCGTCCCATCATTAGACTTAACAGTTGCTCAGGTTACAGTCTTAACCGTAATTATTTTAATTGCTCATAATATATTAGTCGAAAGCGCCATCTCTCACGCAGCCGGTGTTTCTTTCTTTTATGCATCAGTATTGCGGATAGGAATTGCTTTTTTGGCTGGGTTTATTTTGCATAGAATTTATTTCTATTTTGGATTTTTACAGGAAAAATTTACCTTAGTTTTAGAACAACGCGTTATTCCAACGGATTATTATTCTTGGATGTTAGGACAGGTTGAAAATCTAATTTATATATTTTGTATTATTTGTATTTTAGTTTTTTCTTTAAATCTTTTAAAAAAAATTGGTGTTGAAAATTTAATCAAAAGACTTCTTGCAAATCCATTAAAGTTAATGGGGATCAGTTCTAGTGCAATCAACATCATTATTGTTGGTTTAACCATTGGGCTTCAATTTGGAGGGGGATTGTTAATTAAAGAAGCAAAATCAGGATCAATTAACAAACAAAGCATTCTACTTTCTTTATCTTTATTAAATTTAGTACATGCTGTTATTGAAGATAGTATCTTGATGATTATTATTGGAGGTCACATTTCTGGAGTGTTATTTTTTAGAGTAATTTTTTCTTTATTAATTGTTTTTCTAATACTCTTTTTATACAAAAAATTTCAGGGTTTATTTAATAAACTTGTTTTTGTTAAGATTTAAATTTAGACGCGCAAAAAGTTGCAATTAACCCAGCAACACCTAAGAACGAAAACGCAAAAATCCAATTTGTTTCTGAATTGATAGGCTGGTGATTATTTGTAATATCAATAATAAATCCAAAGACAGCAGGCGTTATAGATCCAAATCCAATTCCTAAAATAGAACGATAAGCAACAGTTCTGCCCACACAATATTTAGGTGTACTCTCTGTTAAGGCGGCAGTCAAAACACCAGAATCTCCAATTGCAAAAAAACTGTAAAAAATAGAAATTATAACAATTAAAAATAAATCTAATTCTGCTGTCCAACCAATTAAAAAAGATAAAATCGCGCTAAACAATGAAAAAGAAACTAAAATTTTTTTTCTTCCTAAATTATCAGAAAGATATCCTGCAATTACAGAAGAGAAAACACCAGATAAATGAATTGCAAACCCAATAATAATGCCAACGCCTACAGTAGTGATAGATACTTTGTTTACAATTATAACACTTAAAAAAACAGGCAGCCAAGACCACAGACCAAATAGTTCGATAGCATGAGCGGTATACCCTGTTATTAAAAATTTTGTTTTGGTATTTTGATTTAAAGAAAATTTTTTATTTAATTCTGAAAATTTATATTTTTTTAAAAAATCTTCATATACGGCAGTTAAAAGAAAAACTGCTCCAACAAGACTAATTAAAGATGCAGTTAAAAAACTTATTTTATAACCATAGTTAGTTGTAATAACGTAGCTCAAAGACAAAGATATTGCATAACCAAAGGATTGACTGCCAAGCATTACACCCATAGCAGCACCTTTATTCTTTGATTTAAATTTTTCAGATACTAAGAGTATAGAGGGACCGTAAATACCGCCTTGAGCAAAACCAATAAAAAAATTAATAAAACTTGCCGTCCAAAAGTCTTTAGCAATTAAATAAAAAACAAAACTGGATAAAAAATTTATAACTAAATAAATAGAAAGAATTCTATTTGGATTATAAAAATCTGAACAATACGAACTTATAAATAGAGCAATAGCAAACCCTATAACTAAAGAAGTTTGTATAAAACCAGCCTCTGTCGCCGACAATTCCCATACAGTAATTAACTGTTGTATAGAACCAACGTACATAAAAAACGTTAAAGCAGATAATATTCTGCCTATGGCAATAAGTTTTAGCCAATTCCAATTGTTTGTTTGCATGAATAAATCCCTATGATTATTTAATTAAAAAAAATAAAATAAGATATTAGATTTTAGTTTTTCTATTATTTAAGCGCCCGTAGTTCAATTGGATAGAATGCCAGACTACGAATCTGGAGGTTGGAAGTTCGACTCTTTCCGGGCGCACCAATCGTGATTTTATTAAACTTTGATATAAACTTATAAATTTGATACCATTAAACTATGAGAGTTAGCAGAAATTCAAAATACATAATTCCACATTTAGAAAAGTTTTATGAATCAACTTCATATTATTCTTATTCATTAATTCGATTTGTTGCTGGGGCAATGATGATACCTCATGGCTATAGTAAATTATTTGTAAATTTAAATGGAACAGTTGATTTCTTTAAAAGTGTCCAACTAGAGCCCGCTTATCCATTAGCACTCTACATTGGTATTTTAGAATTTTTTGGTGGAATATTTTTAGCATTAGGTTTTTTAACAAGATTTGTTGCAATCCAATTAATTGGTCTTTTAGCAGTTGCAACTTTTTACATTCATTTAAAAAATGGTTTTCTTTGGATTAAGGGCGGGTATGAATATCCATTGTTTTGGTTAGTAATAATGATTGCCATATTTTTTAAAGGTGGAGGCAGAGCTTCAATAGATAGTTCTCTACCAAAAGAATTTTAATCTGTGTTTAGATATTTAAATAATCTTCCATTAAACAAGGCGGTCATTGTATTTTTAGTTCTTATTGCTGCAGTGATATTATTGATCAGCTTGTACGTTTAATTCTTCTCTCACTAAAAGATTAATCGTTTTTTTTGTAACTTTAATTTGTGCTGGTAAATAACCTAGAAATTCACCATCATACTGCACGGGAGTTTTAGTTTTAGAACTTATAAAAATATCATCACTTTTTATTTTAATAAGTTTATTACTTTCTTTTAATTCTTTATTTAAAAGAAGAGTAAAGAAATAGCATAAAAAATTTAATCTTGTTAAGTTGCAAAATAGATAAACAATTATTTTTTTATCAAAAATATTAGTATCTTTTGATAATTTAAATGCACCGCCATAATGCATTGCATTTGTTGCAATCATCCAGTTTGCTTTATATATTTTGTTATTAGCAAGTATTTTTAGTTCATTCTTCTTAAAAACAATTAACTTTAAACTAGAAACAATAAAAAATAATAATTTTTTAAATATATTTTTTAATACCAAAGATGATTGAATAGTTTCTACAATTTCAGCATCATAACCAGCGCTTGCCATCAAAATAAAATTTTTGTTATTTACATTAGGTACATAAACTTTTTTGATTTTATTAGATAAAATAATTCGAGCTATTTCTTCTGCACTTCCATGAATTCCAGCTTCTAAAGCTAAAATATTAGCAGTACCAAATGGGATTATCGCAAGTGGTTTTTTATCATTCATTCCATTAACAACTTCATTAATGGTGCCATCTCCTCCTGCTGCAACAATAATATCAAATTTATTGATATTTACTTTACAAAGAACAGTTGCGTGACCTGCTTTTTCAGTTTTAAAAATTTCAACATTGTTTTCTTTAGATAAAATTTTATAAATTTTATTTAATTTATATTTTTTTAGAAAACTGATTTTTGCATTACATATGATGCAGATTTTTTTCATATAAATCTTTCTAAATAATTATTATTCGATAAGATATAAAAAAAATATGTTAAAAATTATATCTACTATTGGTTTTTTAGTTACTTTAGTATTATTCTTAAATTCTGATATCACCGTTGAAATTCTCTTTATTATCAACATCTTTTTCGTAATAATATTTTTTTATAAACCAATATCTACAACAAGATCTTTTCAAAAAAATAATACAGAAATTTCAGGTGATAAACTCACCAAAAATGATCTTCAGGAACTGTTTATCAATCAATTAGAGGACATAATCATTATTTTAAATAAATTTAATATTATTACTTATAGTAATAAAGCTGCAGTAGAAAATTTCGGATCTAATATTGAAGGAAAACATATCGGTAGCGAGATAAGAATACCGGAATTATTAGATGCTATTGATAATAATAAAATTGATAAAGAATTAAAAAAAATTGATATTGAATTAAAAATTCCAGTTTTTAAATTTTATAAAATTAGTATTGCTTCTATCAAGTCTGATCACACTTTAGTTATTATTAGAGATTTTACTGAAATGAGGAAAAGTCAAAATATGAGATCTGATTTTATAGCAAATGCAAGTCACGAACTTAGAACCCCGCTTGTATCTTTAAAAGGATTTTTAGAAACTATTACCGATTCAGCAAAAGATGATCCAAAATCGCAAAAAAAATTTTTAGAAATTATGAAATCAGAAGCAAATAAAATGGAAGTTTTAATTGAAGATTTAATGTTGCTAAGCAGAATTGAACTGCAAGAACACATAAGATTAAAAGATAAAGTCGATATTAAAGAAGTAATCGAAAATGTTATTTTATTAAATTCTAAAAAGATTAGTGAGAAAAAACTTAATGTTAATTTAAATATAAAAGAAAAAGAAAGGTTTGTTATAGGAGATAAAGAAAAATTATCAGCAGTATTTTTAAACCTTTTAGACAATGCAATTAAATATAGTGGAAATTCAAAGTCTGTTAAGATTGAAAGTTCTGAAAATACAAGCGGTTTAAAAAATTATACTTCAATCTCAGTTATTGACGAAGGATTTGGAATAGCACCAGAGGACATACACAGAATTACAGAAAGATTTTTTAGAACTGAGAACGCTAAAAAATTAAAAATTGAGGGCACTGGATTAGGTCTGGCCATTACAAAACATATAATAAATCAACATCGTGGCGATTTAAAAATCACAAGCAAGTTCGGAAAAGGTAGCGAATTTATTGTAAGCTTGCCTAAACATTAGTTTATTTTTAGTTATTTTCTAATTTAAGAAAGATTATTCAACTAAAAAGTTAACTTTGTAACAAAACTGTCATCTAAATGTAATAATTTAATCAATTAATAAGAATAAAAATGAGAATTAATTAAACAATTAAGGAAAAATATGAATAAATTAAAAACAATATTAATCACTGTAGTTGGCATTATGATCACATCTTATGCAGTTGCACGTGATCAAATAAAAATAGTTGGATCTTCAACAGTTTATCCATACACGACAGTAGTTGCTGAAAGATTTGGAAAACAGGGGAAATTCAAAACACCGGTTGTTGAAAGCACAGGAACAGGTGGCGGATTTAAA
>Ga0209033_1000694_pt1 | contig 19691 bp, 20 predicted proteins | sample LauGreFa1BDMLBDN_2_FD_188218 | JGI IMG/M metagenome (GOLD analysis project Ga0209033, IMG submission 188218) | Freshwater lake microbial communities from Lake Michigan, USA - Fa13.BD.MLB.DN (SPAdes) (version 2) | ecosystem: Environmental > Aquatic > Freshwater > Lake | place: Lake Michigan, USA...
CTGGTAGACCAAGAAACTTCGAAGAGCCAGAGGACTTGTATCAGCTCTTCAAGGAGTACAAAAAGTATGTCAAAGAGAATCCGAGGTATTCATATGCTCTTTCAAATAAGACTGGGAAGGCAGAACCGATTCCTTTGGAAGCTCCATTGACAATGAGTGGATTCAGAGTATTCTGTCATGACAAGGGTCTTGTTGTGAATGATTATTTTGCGAATACGGATGGGAGATATTCAACATTTACTACAATCTGTTCACGCATAAGCGATGAAATTAGAGATGACCAAATCAAAGGAGGGATGGTCGGGCAATTCAATGCTTCCATCACACAGCGACTGAATGGTCTGACTGAAAAGACTGACATCACTTCTGGAGGGCAAAGCATCTCCGAGGTGAAGGTGAATATAATTAGACCTACTGAATAGATATATTATTATCTTTGTAGGTCATTGGCTATAGGATAGAAACTGTCCTATGGCTACTGCATTGCCTAAATTTTGAGCTATGGCTGAAATCACAATCGACAGCACTGTCATCTTCGAAAAGAACTTCAATGCACTGGCTGACCCCAGTCTCCGATTCATCATTAATGAGGGTGGCTCACGCTCGAGCAAGACCTACTCGCTGTGCCAGATGATCGTGGTGTACTGCCTCCAGAATCCTGGCAAGGTGGTCAGCATCGTGCGAAAAACATTCCCAGCATTGAGGGCAACTGTCATGCGAGATTTCTTTGATATCATGAAGCAGATGAACATATACAATGTGCAGAGCCATAACAAGTCAGAGCACATCTATACCTTCGACAATGGAAGCATCGTGGAGTTCTTTTCTGTGGATGATGAGCAGAAGATACGAGGAAGGAAGCGAGACCTTGGCTGGTGCAATGAGGCCAATGAGCTGTGGTTTGAGGACTTCCAGCAGCTGAACATGAGAACCGAGCACAAGCTCATCTTCGACTACAATCCATCAGAGTCATCTTCTTGGCTCTATGACCTACCGATGGAGGAGAGCATCATCATCAAGTCAACATACAAAGACAACCCATTCTTACCGGAAAGCATCAAGCGACAGATTGAGGACTTGAAGCGAACCGATGAGGCACTCTATCAAATCTATGCCTTGGGTGAGAAGGCCATCAGCAAGAGCAACATCTACTCAAACTGGACATTCGTCAAGCATAGGCCAGCGAAGTTCGTCAACTTTGTATATGGCCTTGACTTCGGATACAATCACCCCACCGCACTGATGCGAGTGTACTGGTGTGACAATGACATCTATATCGAGCCAGTCATCTATGAGAGCTACCTGACAACCACCAACCTCATCGAGAGGATGGAGCAGATTGGCATCGAGAAATATGTGACCATCGTGGCTGACTATGCTCGACCCGAAATCATTGCCGAGATGAACAACGCTGGATACGATGTGCAGAACGCAAACAAGGTGGTCAAGAAAGGCATCGACAACATCAAGACATTCGGTGTGATGTGCGAGGATGACCCACGCATCAAGAAAGAATACGAGAACTACAAATGGAAAAAGGTCGGTGACATCATAACCGATGAGCCAGTGAAGCTCTTCGATGATGCCATGGATGCTGTGCGATATGCTGCCACCCACATTCGCCAGGAGTACTATACCGATGACAGTTACTTTGCGTTCTAAACACTTGGCCACAAATCTGCAATATAAGTATGGCAATATACAACCAATCATGGCTTCACACCATACTGCATGACCTCAATGGTGCAGTGGTCAATGAAGATATCTGGCAGTCAATCTGCTACCACTATGGAGTCACCACTCCAGTCAATGGCTCATGGCTTCAAGCTCTATGTGATTTCTTTGATGTCAACCACGATCTCGGCGAGGCATGGATTCAATCCTTGGCTGAAGATTTCGGTGCGACTGCTCCAGTGAATGGAAGCTGGTTGCAAGCATTGGCTCTCCAGATTCAAGGCACTGCCGACTTGATTGACTTACTGCTTGCCAGAATTGAAGCAGAGGGAGGAACCTTCGAAGCTGAAGCATGCCTCGAGCAAACATTAAACACTTTTGAAATATGAGTCTACTTGACACAGCATCCCTAATTGTAACGCCAAACGGATATAAGGAGGGCAAATTATATTCCGTTATTCCGTCGGACGGAAGTGGCGACTTGTCAGTAACACGAGCGACCACCGCAACACGAGTAAACTCTGCGGGGTTGGTTGAGTTAGTGCCTTATAATTTGTTGAGTTGGTCGCAAGATTTTACAAATGGTTGGTATGCTTATTTGGGCAGTATTACTGCAACTGCTAACTATGGAACTGCACCCGATGGTACAAATACAAGCACTCGTATTTTATTTACTTCAAACAATCAAATTTGGGCAAAAGCTATTAGTGGACTAACAAATCTAAATGGTACTTTTTCAGTTTGGATAAAAGGAGTTGCTGGTCAAACAATAGCTATCTCATACGGAGGTACTGACAATGTTGTAACACTACAAAGTGGTTGGAATAGGTATAGTGTTACGGCAGTAGGAACAATAGATTTTATTTTTATTGATACCTTTGGTTCAACCGCAACGGATATAGAAGTTTGGGGTGGTCAAGTAGTCGAGGGTTCAGTAGCTAAAGACTACCAAAAAACGGAAACAAGACTTAACATACCACGACTTGACTACTCAAACGGAACTTGTCCAAGTTTGTTAGTAGAACCGCAAAGGACTAATATTTTTACTTATAGCGAACAATTTGATAATGCATTTTGGTTAAAAGTATTAGCGACAGTTACACCAAATAATATAGCATCACCAAGTGGAATTTTAAATGCGGATAGAGTTTCATTCAATAACGGAACTATAAATTCAACGGTTACGGTTGTGGCTAATACCACATATACAATTTCGTTTTTTGCTAAAAAAGGAACTGCAAATACTTTTAGAATTGCTGAAGCGTATTGGGTTGGAACGTTTGTTGATTTTGATTTAAACACGGGAACGGTAACAAGTGGAACGGGAAGCATCGAAGATTATGGCGATGGGTGGTATCGTTGCTCAATGCAATTCACTTATGGCGTAGGTCAAACAATTGCAAGTTGGGTAATTAGAAACTATGAAGCGGGATATATTTACCTTTGGGGTTCACAACTCGAAGCGGGTGCATACCCAACATCATACATACCTACAACATCAGCAAGTGTAACACGCAACGCAGACGTAGTTTCAAAAACGGGAATTAGTAGCTTGATTGGACAAACGGAGGGGACTATGTTCTTGGATGTTGATTTTACCGAGGTATCTGATTATAACGGATGGTTTATGAAGGACGTTGCTAACTTTGATACGTTCGCTTTTATCCAACGTGAAACATCGGGAATTATTGCGGTAGGTTATTACGGAAGTGGTGCATTACAAGCGAGAATTGAAACCGCACCAAGTCAACCAATCGGAAGATATAAAATCGGGTTTGGATATAAAAACAATGACTTCGTTTTGTACATTAACGGAACGCAAATAGGAACTGATACAAGCGGTTCGGTTAGTGGATTAATGAACTTTTTAGATGCTCATTATTCTTCAACGGGTTCTACTTTACAGAACGCAATCGCCCTATGGAAAACTCGCTTAACAAATACTCAGCTACAAACATTGACAAGCATATGATATTCAAATTAACATACGAAAACAAGGAACAAGCAACCGCAGACCTTTATACTAAAGGAATACTTACCGAGGTAGAATTCAACGGAGAGAAACACGAAGCATACGGAGAAGGAGTTCAAGCGGTTGTAGAGATAGGACTTATTATGTTAACCCCTCCCGTAATGGAAGGAATGGAAGTAATCGAAGAACCTATTTACGCTGACGGATACCACTACGATGTAATGTCGGATAACACCTATGACTTCGGGTCAAACCTTGTCGAACCAAAGAACCCAAAGCACGCATTCGCTGGTCATTCAATAAAAGAGGAATTCCCTTATGAGCCAAACTTTAATAGCATCGCCGCAGACATTTAGTCCAGCGTACAATCCGCTCAAGTTCATCGTTGATTCAACCAACAAGAACAACAGTGGCTTCAGATATATCTTCGACATCTATGAGTCGGGAACAACCAACAAGGTGGGAGAGTACAAGATACTCCCTCGCTACAATGATGGCTATGGGGAGCAAGACCTTTCCAAGCTCATCCAGAATCTGATGTCATGGGATTTGGACACATCGTCAACCACATCCATCGCAGCTCCGAAGTCATCATATGAATTCGATGTCAAGGTTGGTGAGGAGTATGTGTATCAGGTTACCTATGTGAGCAACCTCACCAATGCGAGTGGCAATGTGCAAATCAATGTCAGCAACTCATTTGCTGCTGGTGACCAGATAGTCATCGCACAGACTGATGGTGGTGTGGCCAACCCACAGCTCGAAGGACTGCACACTGTCATCAGTGCAACTGGTTCAGCCATCGTGGTCAATGTGCTGTGGTCTACGATCACGAGTGCTTCAGTTGATGGTGTGGTCAAGTATGCTGACAACCGCAAGACAATCACCAGAGACATCATCGAAGCGGAGAACTATATCGCATACAATGCTGCGTTCCGATGGACTGATTGGTCGACATACGATGAGGACAACTATACACTCAACTCAAACACAAAGCTATGGCTGACCAACCAACCGCAATCATTTCGCATGACTCCGGGTCAAGATGCTTGGTTGAATCTGCGTAAACCAAAGACAACACAAACTGTCCGCTTCGAGACCAGCGACTCATCGACATACTCCAAGACTCTGACTCAATTGACAGAGATTGTGCAAGTGGCTGTGGGTGCTGGCAACAATGGACTCTTCCTCACCGATGGCCTTGACTGGTTCGACTTCTGGTTCGACAATAGCTCGACTCTTGGACAGCAAGACTCTGTGAAATACCGAGTGTATATCGACAGAAGGAATCTGCTCAATGAGGAATATCACATTGTGTTCCTTGACCGCATGGGGTCATGGTCATCATTCGCCTTCCAGCTCAAGAACTATGAGCGAGGGGATGTTACTCGTGAGGTGTTCAACAGAAAGGTTGAAGGATTCGTCAATGGCTCCGACAACTGGACATACTCAACCGAGGACTTCGGATTCAATCAAATCAATTTGAATGTTGTCAAGAATCTTGACCTCAACACTGATTGGATGACTGAAGATATGGCAAGATATTTCGAGGAGCTGATGACCTCACCGCAGACATTCCTCAAGAAAGTTAGCTACATTTGTGGTGACAACTTGCAAGTGGTGGAGTCAACATATCAGCCAGTGATATTGAACACCTCATCATATGAAGTATATCAGCAAAGAAACAAGAATCTCATCAGACAAAATGTCAATGTAAGGTTCGCCAACCAGGACAACATCAATGGTTAAGATACAAATCAAATACACCTCGAGCATCAGTGAGCAAGTCACTGCATTCGAGGACAGAGTCATTGCTGATGGTGGAACATTCGAAGCAGCACAGTGCTGTATCGACTTCCTCAAGACCCTCGGTGTTGACGCTGAATATGGAGGATACCTCGATGTCAAGGAGGGGTCAGTATTCCCACTCAACTTCTCGGTGGGAGATATCCGAGATTTGACATCACGATCAGGAACATTCTCCAAGACCATCACATTGGTGGGGTCAAAGAACAACAACAACATTCTCAACCACTACTATGATGTGAACATCATGGAGGGTACTTTCGATATCAACAAAATCACTCGCTGTGCTGTCATTCAAGATGGCATCCCAATCATCGAGGATGGATTACTTCAGTTGCTATCGGTTAAGAAAACACAAGTAACTGATGCATATGAGCAAGGGGTGGAATATGAGGTACTCATCAAGGATACTCGCATTGAGTTCTTTACAGCCATCGCCAATAAGGAGCTGACTGATTTGGACTTCAGCGACCTCAATCATACATTCACTGCTTTAGATATCATTGATTCATTCGACAACACTGTGGCTGAGGGCTTCAAGTATGTGCTTCCATTCAACACCAGCAATGTGTACAATGTGAATCAGATGAAGCCAGCCATCTATGCAAAGACATACTTTGACCGCATATTCTCAACAGCTGGATTCCAATATGAGTGGAATGATTTGACCGCTGCTCGCTTCGACAAGTTACTCATCCCATACAATGGAGATGCCAACACATTCGATGCTCAAGATTATTTGATTGAGGAGGACAATACCACTGGATTGATTGCTTCAGTCCCTTCAATAAGTGCGAACAATTACCGAGAGGATGCAACTGGATGGACTGAAATCATCGACATACAAAGTTCATTCAACCCGACCACTGGAGAATTCACTGTGCCAATCACAACGAGTGCTTCGTCTGGTGCTGGATATATCATGGAATATGAAATCGACTATCAATTCCAAATAGACAACACCAATACATTCCCGAGTATTACCATAAACTCATTGGCTCCATTCAAGGCAAGACCATTGATTGGCTTCAGTATTCTTGGTTTCAATGGTCAGTATTCCTTCCTATGTCCAGAAGTAGTCATCAACCAAATGACTTTGATTCCAATCGGAGTGTCTGTCTTGAGCAGTGGCACAACAACTGGAAGTACGATACTCTTGAGTGATGGCTCGCTTCCTGGTTCATTGACAGCTGGTCAAGTAGCTAATGTTGTAATCGGATGGCAAGATGGATATTGTCAATTCACTGGTTCACCACAACCAGTCAATGTTGAATTGATCGTCAACTCGGTCAGCATCAAGATAACACCGACAGCCAATGTGCAAGTAATTGGTGGTCTTTTGGAAATTGACCAGTATGTTCCGCTCAAGATTAAGCAGAGCGATTTTATCAAGTCAATCTTCCAGATGTACAACCTCTTCGCAGAGACCGACATCAACCAACCAAACAAGCTCATCCTAAAGCACAGAGATGAGTACTATGATAGTGGTGAGGAAAAGGATTGGACATACAAGCTGATGAAGGACAGAGAGCAAGACTTGATATTCTTGCCTGACATCACATCCAAGAAACTGAAGCTCACATATAAGGAGGACAAAGATTCTCCAAATGTTGTGTTCACACAGATGACCGAGGAGATATATGGTCAACTCGAGTACACCTTTGACAATGAATATGTCAAGGGAACCGAGACCAAGGAGCTAATCTTCTCACCGACTCCAGTGGTGCCAGTTCCATTCGGAGCATATGTGCCAGCACTCGATGGTCAAGCACCAAAGACAAACATCCGCATCCTCTATGATGGTGGAAAGAAAACTTGTGGCTCATGGGATTTGGTGGAGTATGGTTCAACTGGATACTTCGGAGCGACAGCATATCCAATGCTCGGCCACTTCGACAATGCCTTGACTCCGACATTCGATATCAACTTCGGAACTTGTGACTATTATTTCTATTCACCGAGCACACTCACTGCGAACAACCTATACAATCTCTACTGGAGACGAACAGTCAACCAGATAAATGTTGGGAAGATGTTGATTGCTTACTTCAATTTGAATGAAGCGGACATCCAGACATTGAAGCTCAATGACAAGATTCGCATTGACAACTCATGGTGGAACATCAACAAGGTCATCGACTATGATGCGAACTCGAATTCACCAACCAAGGTTGAGCTCATCAGCATCGATACCGAGATTGACCTACCTCCATTCATTGTGGCACCAGGAACACCGACACCACCGACCACCACTGCTGTGTCAGTTGATAGTGTACTGGCAACAATGTCAGCACAATACAATGGCAATCTCTCTGGAAACAATGTCATTGTCAGAGGTATGGCCAACAACATCGCTGGTGGAGTGAGAGGCCTTGTCATCGGTGACAACAATGTACTCAATGAAGATGGTATCATCACACCTCGAATCAATGGAGCTGCCATCGCATCGCAGAGCTATGTTGCACTACTATCGCAGAGCGGAACTGATGCACCAAGTGCAAACATATTGGCCAGCAATATTGGAACCATCACATGGACTCGCACATCACAAGGTCAGTATCTCGGAACCATGTCAACAGCACTGCGAGTCGAAAACACTTTTGTGTTTATTGGCAATGTAGAGCATGACAACCTTGCTATCGCATATGTCAATTCAGATGGGAACATCGTGGTCAAGACAACCAACACGCAGAACCATCAGCATACCGATAGCAAATTAATAAACTCACCAATCGAAGTCCGCATCTATGGCTAACGAAGTCGAAATACCACTCAAACTCTCGGGCGTACAATCGCTCAAGGCAGAATTACGATCACTCAAGGCAGCAATCGCTGAAGCGTCTGACCCAGAACAAATGGCTGCACTTGCCCAGAAAGCGGGTGAGGTAGCAGATAGAATCAAGGATGCCAATGATGCTGTGAATGTTTTTGCATCTGGTTCGAAATTCGAACAGATATCCAATTCATTTGGTGGAATCAAGGACTCATTGATGTCACTCGACTTCGAGGAAGCATCAGAGAAAGCCAAAGTATTTGCCGGAACTCTCGGCAACTTGAATGCTTCGGATATCAGCAAGTCAATGAAAGGATTGACAAGCACCATCACAACCATGGGTGGTGCATTCGTTAAGCTCGGTGCACAGATTCTCGCCAACCCAATATTCTTGCTCGCTGCTGTGGTCATCGCAATCGTGGTTGCAATCGGTGTGTTCCTGAATAAGATTGGTGTGCTCCAGAAAGCCATCGACTTCTTGATGATTCCAGTGAACTTGCTCATTGATGCCTTCAAGAATCTGACCGATTGGCTTGGACTCACATCGTATGCAGCGGAGGAGAATGCAAGGAAGATGGAGAAAGCCAATGAGAAGGCATTCGAATCATCGCAGAAAAGAACCGAAGCAATCTCTGACCAGTACGATATCGAGATTGCCAAAGCCAAGGCCGCTGGTGAAGATACCACTAACCTCGAGATTGCGAAGTCCAAGTCAGTGAGTGATGCTGCCAAGAAAAGACTTCAGTCAGCTCGTGAGGAGTATGCTCAATTGAAAGGCCTCACAGATAAGGACAGTGTTGAGAGAAGGAAGGCATTGGTGAAACGCATCCAAGATGAGAACAAAATCATCAAGGATGGCTCCAAAGAAAGAAAGCTACTCGAGATTGCTGACCAAGCTGAAGCAAAAGCAGCAGCTGATAAGGCAGCGGAGGAAGCCAAAGCAAGAGCAGCGGAGGCAGCAAAGAAATACAAGGAAGGCAAGGATGCAATCCAGAAAGAAATCAATGCAGCCAACAAGCTCATTCTTGATTCTGGAAAGACACAGCAACAAAGAGAAGTGGATGATGTCAAGGCGAAGTACGATGCCTTGATTGCTGAAGCTAAAAAATACAAAAAGGATACCACTGCTCTTGAGACTGCGAGAAACCTTGAGGTATCAGCTATCAATAAGACATACGCAGACCAGGAACTTGAGAGACAAAAGAATCTTGCAAAACAGCTGACTGATTTCAAGAACGCAGAACTTGATCGTGAGGAGGCCATTCAAGAGACAATCTTCCAAGCTGGATTGAGTGCCAGACAAAAGGAACTTGATGAGCGTAAATATTACTATGACAACCTAATTGCTGAAGCCAATCGATATGGTGTTGATGCAACTATATTGGTTGACATGCAAAGGAAAGAGATTGCGGACATCAACAAGAAATTCGATGACCAAGAGACACAAGCATCAAAAGACAAAGCACTCAAGCAAATCGAAGATGAGAAAGCAATCAGAGATGCCAAGATTGAAATCGCTTCCTCGGTAGCCAATGGACTTGGTGCCATCGGTGAGGCATTCATCAAAGACCAAAAGAAACTCGAGAAGTTTAACAAGGCACAAGCACTCATTCAAATTGGTATCGACACAGCCAAAGCCATCAGCTCCTTGGTTGCTATGTCAAGTTCTAATCCACTCAACGCTGTCACTGGTGGTGCTGCTGGTATTGCACAATATGCTGCTGGTATTGTTCAGATTGTTACCAACATCGCAAAGGCAAAAGCACTATTAAGCAACCCATCATCGACTCCACCAACAACCAACCCTGGAGGTGGAGGTGGAGGTGGTGACACTGCTGCCACTTCGACATCTGTTCCGTCATTTGTTCCTGGCAACTTATTCGGCCAAGGGAATGCAGCCAACAATGTTGGTGCTCCACAATCTATGGAGACAAGTCAGAACATCACTGTCACTGCTGTGGTATCAGAAACCGAGATGACATCCACACAAAACAAGGTCAACAAAATCATGAAAAACTCTGTACTATGATAAGCTATCAAGCACTCATCAATGAAATCATTGCTTTCTACAATGCACATCTTCAGGTCAAGAAAGTTGGCTCTGACTTCAAGGAGCAGCTGTTCAACTTTGCAACCAAGGATGAGAAGTATCCGATAGTGTACATAGTGCCATTGGATGCGATACCAACCGAGAACACCAATGACTTCACTCTTGAAATATATTGCTTCGATATCATCCAAAAGGACAGAGCAAATATCAATGTAATCTTGAGCGACTGCCACCAGATTCTGATGGACTTATATTTAAACTACACATTCAGCTTGGATGATCGTGATTTCGATGTCGTCGGATTCCCATCACTCGTGCCACTCAATAATGACCTCCTCGACTATGCAGCTGGATGGTTGATGACCATCACATTCACCATGGATTCCTGGACTGATTGCCAGATTCCTAAACAAATGGGCAACTAATTGCAATATAAGTAATGGCACGCTACGCAGACACTGGAGAATACAACTTCAAATATCCTTTGAGAAGGAGAGTCGCCAACACTCTCAAGAAAGTTATCAAGGATGAAGCACTCATCGACACTGGTACTCTTTACGATTCAGTGCGTATCAATGCCAAGGTGACAACTGAAGGGAATCTCCGCATCCAGATTGTTGCTGCCTACTATTTTGGCTTTCTAAATAACGGAACGCAAACGATTGCACCATTCGATTTGGTTCAAAAGTTCAATGTCGCACTCGAGCAGAATGGATTGATTGCTGAAATGTATGGAATGTATGTGGCGAATCTTGCACAGAAGTTCCCAATCCTTGAGCTCGGTAACCTACTCCGCAAAAAGCCGAAGATTATTTATGACTTCGAGCCACTATTCGGGGAGTTCTATGGAGAATTAGACTACTAAATCTCCAGCTCCTTTCTCATTGCCAAGAAATTAAACACAAGCACGAGCTTCATTCCAATCACTTGGTCATATTTTGTGATGTCACCATTGCATACTGACCAGATAAGTTGCTCCCATCCCCACTTCTGGGATGCCTTTTCCTTCTCTGCTTCCTTCCTTTCCTCTGGGTCAGTGATATCTTCGAGGTCATCCTCCACTTGTTCGGTCATCAGATTCTTGTGGCTGGTGATGAAGTTGTCTCTGAACTTGATATACTCGGTCAGCACACCATACATCTTGGTGATTGGTTGGTCGAGGAAGTAATGCACCCGACTCGATGTCTTGAAATCCGTTGACTCCCACTTTGCCACTGCACCATCTTCCACAATCTCGGGAATGCGATACAGCAGAGCACAGATGTTGGGTAAATAATGGATGTAGTCATTGGTGAAATAATGCTCGAGGTCGATAAACTCTCCGAGCGTGAGGTCAGTCATTGGCTTGAGATAGAACTTGCCAATCCTATCGGTGTAGTTCTTGGATGGCTCAGTGTATAGCCACTTCAATTCCTTGAATATCTCGCCAACATCAGCGATGTCAAGGTCATCATAGTCCTCTGGATAGGCATCAGTGAGAACGCAGAGGATGTCAATGTTGTGTTCGAACATCCCATCCTCCGCTTTCAATTGTCGAAGCTCAATGAACTGCTCAAGCGTTACTTGGTTCCACCCCTTCGGCAGCGTTGGCTTTTGCATATTCAGCAATTTTCTCGGTGACAAAAACAATGTAAGGTACACACACCTCTGCCTTCAGAGTGCGGAACAATTTTGCTTTGTGCTTGAGATGAGCATCAGTGAAGTGCTCGGTGTTCGATAGGTCAGTGCGTTTAAACATGATTGCCATGATGTCACTGATGTAGTGGTTTGGCTTTGAGTTCACAATCTTCTCGATGAGCTTGGTCTCTTTCACCGACAACTTCATCTTCGCCTCATAGGTATATCCCTCCAGTTCGATGGATGTCACTGCCTCATTCGGAGTGTATGAATCAAGGTTGAAATCTTGCACGAGCTTAATGAACTCGCTGAATGGGTAGTCATCCCACATCTCTTCCTTGATGCCGAGATACTTAAACATCTCCACATACTTCTCGATGTTATCGAACTCTTGGTTGTTAAGGATTTGGCTGATTTTTTCAAACTGCTCGATGGTCAGTTCATCCATTTTGTTAGGAATCTCCTGGTCAAATATCTGTATCATAATACTAATTTTTGAACAAATATAAGAATTCTGCAATATAAGCATGACCAAAGACCTTCCAATTTACAAAATCACCATCGAGGATGAATATGCCGATGGCGAGAATTTGGGAATCGAAATGATAGCATTCACGAGTATGCCAGCCATAAAGGTTCGTGGTTTAGCTTTCAATAGCGAGAAAAAAATGCTCTTTGCTGATGATGTGAAATATCGCATCACTGCTCCAGCCATGATACCTATGGACATCTATCGCAGAGATTCTGAAGAGGGTGACTACTATGTACAATTCACAGCTGATGTTATCGAGAAGATTCATGCCAAGTTTATGGCTGACCTTCGCAATCGTGACATCTTCAATCTGGAGCATGACACTGAAAAGAAAGTGCCAGCATACATCCTTGAGACTTGGATCGTGGACAACCCGACCAAGGACAAAGCATTCAGTACATTTGGCATCGAGGTTCCGGAAGGGACTCTCATGGTGACTGCACAAGTGACTGACCCCGAGTATTACAACAAATTGGTTGAAGAGGGTCAAGTCGGTTTCTCCATTGAGGGCTTTCTTGGTCTCAAGTTATCGGAACAAATTAAACTAAATAACATGAAGTTACCTGATGGAGAACACACCATTGAGGACAAAATCTATGTCATCAAAGATGGCGAGGTTGTTGAAATCAAAGAGGTGGAAAAAGAACCAACCGAGGAAGTGGTTGAGGAAGAGATGTCAACTGAAGAGGTTGCAATGGAAGATACAACAGTTGAAGAGACAACTGAAGAGTCAACCACAACTGAAGAGGAGATGGCTATCGACCCAGCTACTGATGCAGAAGCTATCGCTGCTATCGTTATGCCTATCCTTGAGGAGCGTGAGAAAGCTATCATCTCTATGATTGCTGACCTTCGCAACCAATTGGAAGAGATGTATGCAGAGAAAGAAGAGGACAAGGCAGAGGAGCAAATTGCCGAGGCAACAATGAGCCAAAAATTTGCCGCATTTAAACAATTCAGTAATCAATAAAAAATAAATAAAAATGTCAAGAAAACTCCGTTTCGACTTGGATGTTGACTCATCCGCTTTATTGGCAGCGAACCCAGAGGCATTCTACTCTAAAGCATATTTGAGTGAAGAGTCTATCGCTGACAACTACCGCCTTTTACCAGGTGTAAAATCAAAAACTAAATTAGCAACTGTGCTTTTTGGTAATGTATTACAAGCATCTTCATGCCCATTCGAAGCTCCGACTGATGACTTATCAGCAGTTGAAATCGATGTATGTGCATTGAGTGCTATGGCTCAAATCTGTCAATTCGACCTTGAGCAATCATTCCTTGCATTGCAAATGGCTAAAGGTTCAAATGGTGACTTCACAGTTGCATCTTTCATGGACTTCTACTGGAATGAAATGGCGAAGCAAATTGGTGAGGACATCGAGCTTATCCGTTGGCAAGGTGACACAACAAGCCAGAACGCTACATTGGCTCTTTGCGATGGTTACATCAAGAACCTTTTGGCTGATGCTACTGTTGTTGATGTTGCAAACACAACTGTAACTGCTTCGAATGTATTGGCTGAATTAGCGAAAATCTTCGCTGCTGCTCCAGCTGACATCATCCGCAAAAAAGCTGACCTTCGCTTGTATGTTTCTACAAACATCGCAAACGCATACGAATTAGCTGCTGCTCAAGGTAACACATTGACATATGTTACAACTCCACTTGCATTGACTTACCTTGGTGTTAAGGTTGTTGTTTGTGAAGGTATGCCAACTGACACTGCTGTGTTGACTTTGAAAGACAACCTTATCTATGCATTCGATGCTGAAGGTGATGACAAAGCATTGAAAGCTGTTAACCTTTCTGATACAGTTGCTGAACCATACATCCGCACTCGTGCCAATATGAAAGTTGGTTTCGTTCATGTGAACGGTGCAGAGGTAGTTCTTTACTCTTAATCAAATCAATTCGGGGGGTGAAATTCCCCCCATATTTAACTAACTTAAAATCAAATACTTATGTCGTGCGAAGCTCTCGAATCCATTGTGAAGTCATGTGACAATAACAGTGGAGGCATTGAAAAGATTTGGATTAATCAGCAAGACAACATTGATACTGCAACTGTACCAACTGGAACATGGGAAGTATCTGCAATCACATTAGTATCTGGTGCTCCTGACTATACTCCTTTTGAGATACGAAGAAACACTGGAAGCTATACTGAAGATGCAGCGATTGACCTCGTGAATGGTTCATCTTATGTGACTGCTACGATCAATCTATTGTTCCACCGCAGAGACCAAGACAAATCTCAAGCAATTAAAATCTTGGGTTCTGGTCAACAATATCTGAACGCAATTGTTAAGGATATGAACGGAAAGTACTGGTACTTCCCTTTCCTTCAATTGTCAGCTGTTGGTGAAGGTTCTGGTACAACTCGTGCAGATGGTTCAAAATATTCCGTTACACTAATCTCTGAAAATGACTACTTGTCATATGAGGTTACGGAAGCTGCAGTTGCTGCTGTTGTTCCAGCTATTTAATCTAAATTAACCTACTATAAAGAGCCATCCAATAGGGTGGCTTTTTTTGTGAACAAAATTTGACCTCATTGCAATATAAGTAAATGATTTACATAAATAAGGGAGAGGTGAATTCGATTGTGCTGACACTCACAGAGGTGTCGACATTGAGCTCGCCATACTATTTGTTCGTTTTTCAGAACGAAATGAACCCGACATCCGACCCAATCCTATTCACAGCACCAGATGACTCCGCATATCCAGAGAGATTCAATCTCTTTTATTTGGATGAGCCAGTCGATGTGGAACTAATGAAAGGACAATATACATATTCGGTGTACGAATCAACCATCCCACCAACAGAAATCAGCGACACAACTGGAGTCGTAATTGAGGAAGGCAGAATGGTTGTGAGTGGTGCATCGACTTCATCAATATACGATTAACATGGCTTGGTACGATAGATTCAGAGCAAAACAACAACCAGAGATGGAAGTCATCTCGCCAAATTACGAGGCATTCAGCACACCATTCCTCAAGGTAGGTGGTGCAAATCTGTCATTGCCTTATGTGAATGGAAGATACACAACCGCTGGATGGATTCCATTTGGCCAGGACAATATGTATCCAGAGCTTCTCAATCAAATGGTATTCAGCTCGCCACTCCATGGTGCAATCGTGGACTATAAGACCAATGCTGTCATCGGTGGTGGCTTCGATATCAAAGTTGAGGGTGCTACACCGAAGGACTTGCTTGAGCTCTACACATTCGAGAAGAAAATCAACCTCAAGAAAGTTGCAAGAGCAGTGACCGAGCAGTTGATTGTGCACAACCGAGTGTACTTCAGACTCGTATTCGATGAGAAAATGAAGCTCAAGAGAGTGCACAATGTATCTCCAGAGAAAGTCAGACGAGGTCGACAAGAAAATCAGTACTTCATCTGTGAAGATTGGTCGGCTCGAATCAATGTGCAAGACATCAAGAGACATCATCCATCTTGTACTGATCGTGAACAGCTTTTTGTTTATGAGGTCGAGACACTTGGTCAAGATTGGTATCCGCTTCCAAAATATTCGAGTGCACTCAACTTCGCATATCTATCTGGTCAGCTTTCATACTTCGCCAAATCAAACATTCAAAACAGTATCTTCCCATCCTTTGCGATTATGTTCCCAAAAAGACCGCAATCAGAGGAGGAAAAGAATGTACTGCGTAACACAATCGACAAGCTCAAGGGTGCAGAGAACGCTGGAAAGACTGCCGCATTCTTTGCGAACTCACAAGACCAACTTCCAAAGATTGAGAGCATCCCAACCAACTCAAATGACAAGCTATTCCAGGAAGCATCTGGTTTGAATACCGAACAAATCTGCTTCGCTCACACCATCGACCCAATATTAATGGGTGTCAGAACTACTGGCTCACTTGGAAGTGGTAGCGATATCAAACAAGCTTATGTCATTTTTGAAAAGAATGTGGTCATGCCATTGAGAGAGCAAGTGCAAGATATCTTCAATGAGATTTTACATATAGCTAAACTCGGATTTGCTGACTTCACAATCAACAACTTCCAAATCATCAATGAATCTATTGTTGAAATCGAAGGAGATGCAAGCAAGACATCTGATGCACTCAATGCAATGAGTCCATTGGTAGCCACCAAGGTACTTGAGCAGATGACTGTCAATGAAGTCAGAGCACTCGCATCACTTCCACCGATTGAAGGTGGTGATGTAACACAAGCACAAGCAGCAGCAGCCGCACAACCTCAAATACCTCAAGCGTAATGTTGTATTTTATCACTGAAAACTACCTCAAGACGAACACTCCCATCACTGCCAATGTGGATGTGACTGATGTGTTCCCATATGTAGCCACTCAAGCACAACTCCGAGTGATGCCAATCCTTGGCACTACTTTTTACAACCATTTGCTGACTGCATACAACGATCAAACACTGACACCTGAAGAGGAGACACTTGTCACATTCATTCAACCTGTGATTGCATGGAGGTCAGCAGAGGATGCAGTGTTCGGGTTGACATACCAACTCAAGAACAAAGGACTTCAGCAGCAGAGTGGTGACTACTCACAACCAGTGACTCGCTCCGAGGTTGCATTCGGCATGGAACACTATGCGCAGAAAGCATCGTTCTTTGAGATGCGACTCATTCGCTACCTAATTAAAAACAAAGCAGAATATCCTATCTTCACGAGCCATGAGAATCGTGACACTGACCTTCGACCACAAGTCGAGTGCAATATGTGTCAAGGCGATTGCTTCTATGATGGCAAATGGGAGTGCGGATATCCACGAGATAATGGCTACAATAACTCAATATTAGTCATCTGATGAAACACACAACCCTCGCAATTTTCGCATCCTTGTTCACAATACTTTCACCTGTGCAACCCATGGTATTGGTTGCCATCCTCGCAATATTCATCGATACCATCTTCGGAGTTTGGCGCAGTGTCAAACAAGGTGGTTGGGCATCATTCAAATCAAGACGATTGAGCGACACCATTGGCAAATCATTGCTTTATTCAGGTGGCATTGTGTTCACGTTCTTGATTGAGAAGTTCATTGCAGGGGATATCATCGCACACTTTATTTCGGTTGAATTAATCATGACCAAATTTGTTGCGTTCTTTTGCGTAGTGGTTGAGGTCAAAAGCATAAACGAGTCATATGAAAGTGTGACAGGCAAGAACATCCTTGCAGCGATGCGCAGATTTGTGACTCGTTCCAAGAGTGAACTTGATAATTGGAAGTAACTATCGGTGCAGTTATTGAGTGAGTAACTCGATTAAACCGAAACTTCACGCAGACGCATACCATAAGAACTGCCCTGCGTTCCCCCGATGATAATGTTGTCGGGGGATATTTACTTAATTAAGGAGAAAAATACTTAATTTATGGTCAAAACATACACCGACAAACAACTGCTCGACAAGGTCAAAACACTTCGTAACTTCCGAAGCATTCCTTCAGACCATTGGATTCTTGGTGTACGATCAAACGAGGACACTGCCAATCGATTCGATGACAAGTTTTATCTCTTCAAAGGTGAGCAGTTCATTGCAGTCGCATCAGGAACCACCAATCCAGGTACATCAACACTGCGACAATTCGAGAAGATAAACAAGGCAGGTGCAGCAGTGGTCAAATCAGACTCATGGTATTATAATCTTTGGAAGTTTGGCAAGCACAATGGCAAGGTCGATGCTCTGCTTCAGCTTGGCGCATCCATCACTGTGAATCGTGATACCGATAAGGATGACAAGAGCGAGGAGATTGGTCAAGTTCAATCCGGTTACTTCGGAATCAACTTCCACCCTAACACATACGATATCACTGCCGACAATACAGGTGCAACCATCGGATGGTGGTCAGCAGGTTGCCAGGTGGTCAATGACATGGATAAGTATCGAACATTCATCCGAGCAACCAAGACACAAAAGTCAGTGACCTACTGCCTACTTAACGAATTTTAAAGCTATAACCTTACAAAATGAAAAAGATTTCAGGGTTTATCCTTATAATTTTACTCGCATCATGCTCGGCAAATTACCATTTGCGCAAGGCAATCAAGAAAGGATATCGATGTGATGAGGTAGGTGATACAATTCGCATCACAACTGTTGACTCGTTTCCTGTCATCAGAGACAATCAAATTGTTTATGAAAGGTATTTTACCACCAAGGATACAATCGTTCAATACAAGACATCTTTTGTGCCAAAAACGAGGTATCAGACCCGCATTGAATACAAACTCAAACGAGATACACTTCGATTGATTGAAAAAGTCGAGGTCATCAAGTACAAAAAGGACAAAAACGACAGTAAAAAACCGAACCTTTGGTTGTTCATCATCGGATTCGGTGCAGGATTCATCACCAAATGGTTGCTCAAGTTCTCTAAATACACACTATGATTGTAAAAAAACACGCAAAAAACATCCACGAGATTCAGATGGATGGCAAACAAGTCAAGATTGCAATGCTTTCTGACATCCACTGGGACAATCCCAAAAGTGATTGGAAACTTCTCAAGCGTGACCTTGACTATTGTCTCCAGAACAACATTCCCGTTATGATAAATGGTGATATGTTCTGCCTCATGCAAGGAAGAGGTGATCGCAGAGGGAACAAGTCTGACATCCGACCAGAGCACAACAATGCAAAGTACCTTGATTCAATTGTGGAAACTGCTGTTGAATGGTTTCTACCATACGCCCACATTTTGACGGTAATCGGATACGGAAACCACGAGACCGCAATCATCAAGTATCAAGAGACTGACATCCTTCAAAGATTTGTTGACCTTCTCAACTACAAAGCTGGCAGCAATGTGTTCGCTGGTGGATATGGTGGATGGCTTGTTGTCCGCCAGATATTCGAGGGCAATGTTCAGATGACTACAAAAATCAAATACTTCCATGGTTCAGGTGGAGGTGGTGTGGTGACCAAGGGAGCACTCAACTTGACTCGAGCTCTTGAGATGTACGAGGACTTCGATGTGTTCACGATGGGTCACATCCACGAGAATGCTGCCAGGAATGATGTGCGTGATACTATCACATCTCATGCAAAGACTGGATATCGACACCACCACAAAGACATCCATCTCATGCTCACTGGTACATACAAGGAAGAGTATGGAGATGGCTCAAAGGGGTGGCATGTTGAAAGAGGTGCACCTATCAAACCTACTGGAGGCAGAATCCTCACCATTGAATGTGGAAGATATGAGGAGAATAAGGTGAAAAAAACCGCCAAGAGTATCGACTCAATC